>Ga0302320_10002002_pt1 | contig 48665 bp, 56 predicted proteins | sample Bog_T0_3_FD_202130 | JGI IMG/M metagenome (GOLD analysis project Ga0302320, IMG submission 202130) | Peat permafrost microbial communities from Stordalen Mire near Abisko, Sweden - Bog_T0_3 | ecosystem: Environmental > Terrestrial > Soil > Wetlands > Peat | place: Sweden: Abisko, Stordalen Mire... | reverse complement strand
TATTCCGCAACCCCGCTGGCCAAAAAGTTGGGCTACACGGAGCGCTGCACGGCTTACCTCATCGATCCGCCCAAGGACTATGCAGAACTTCTCGACCCGTTGCCGCCCGGGGTGAAATTCCAACGCCGTTTGAGCGATGGGGTCGATATCGTTCACGTTTTCGCGACGCGGCGTGCCGCGCTCGCGAAGCACTTGTCCGGACTACGAACGAGCATCAGGGCCGATGCGAGCGTGTGGGTGTCATGGCCGAAGCAGTCATCGAAGGTGCCGACCGACATTACCGAGGGCACTATTCGGGAAGTCGGATTGCCGATCGGCTTCGTCGACATCAAAGTGTGCGCCGTCAGTGATGTCTGGTCCGGTCTTAAGCTCGTGATCCGCAAGGAGCTGCGGTGAGCATGCGAGTTGGGGTACCCAAGGAAGCTTCAGGCCGCAGCGTTTGCTGATGTCCCGCAACATCGAAATCAAAGCCCGGGTCGCCGATAAGGAGGCGCTCACCGCCAAGGCGGTGTCGATCGCTGCGCAAGGACCCATCCAGATCGCTCAGAACGACACATTTTTTTCCTGCGAATCGGGCCGCCTCAAATTGCGCACGTTCGCCGAGGGGAGCGGCGAACTCATTTTTTATCGGCGCGCGAATGAACACGGTCCCAAAGAGTCCTATTACGTGCGATCGCCCACGGCCACGCCGGGACTGCTGCGCCAGGCGCTGGCATTGGCCTACGGGGAAATCGGCAGTGTGATCAAGCAGCGGACGCTCTACCTGATCGGCAGAACCCGGCTGCATCTCGACAACGTCGAGAATTTGGGGCAATTTTTGGAACTCGAGGTGGTGTTGGGCGATGACGAGCAGCCCGAAAGCGGGGTTCGCGAAGCTCATGATCTCATGCGAGAACTGGGAGTGGCACCCGACCAGCTCATCGACTGCGCGTACATCGATTTGCTGCTCGGTCGGGAAGTCTGAGGCGTTCCATGGCTGCGATATTGCGTGCAATTCGAAGCGATATCACGGTGCTCGATGTCGATGCGATCGTCAACGCGGCCAATTCATCGCTGCTCGGGGGCGGCGGAGTCGATGGTGCGATTCATCGCGCCGCCGGACCCCGCCTTCTGGAGGAGTGCCGGGGACTCGGAGGATGCCCGACCGGCGAAGCGCGCATGACGGCGGGTTTCGGTCTCAAAGCCCGCCACGTCATTCACACCGTGGGGCCGATCTGGCAGGGCGGCGATCGCGGCGAGCGTGAATTGCTCGCATCATGCTATGCGAACTCGCTGCGCCTTGCCGCCGAGCATACACTGGCGGTGGTCGCTTTCCCGTCGATCAGCACCGGCGCTTTCGGCTTTCCCCTGGAGTTGGCCGCGCCGATCGCGCTTGACACGGTGAGCGAATGCACGCGCGGCCAGGAGGCCGTCAGAGAGGTCATTTTTTGCTGCCATTCCTTGGCTGACTTCACCTTCTATTCGGCGCTGCTCATCGCCGCCGGCAGCGGCTCGTGATTCGCATCGAGCACGTGGCCGTTTGGACCGAGGATCTCATGCGTCTCGTCGAATTCTACTCATTTTATTTTGACGCCAAGGCTGGAGCCAAGTACGCCAATCCCGCGAAGGGATACGAATCTTATTTTCTGAGTTTTGCGGGCGGCGCCCGGCTTGAACTCATGAAGAGTTCCACTTTGCAGCCGGCCAAGCTCGGCCTGGGTGCGCAGCGCATGGGCTTGACGCACCTGGCAATCTCCGTCGGCTCGAGTGACGCCGTCGACGGCATCACGAAGCGCCTGTTGGCCGATGGATACGACGTCGTGGATGGGCCGCGTCGCACCGGCGACGGCTATTACGAGAGCGTGGTCCTCGATCCGGACGGCAATTGCATTGAGATCACGGCCTGAAGCATCGGCAACATCTGAGAACTGCCAATGAGCGATGAGAAAACCTACCGGACCTTTCACGATTTCTATCCGTTCTATCTGGGTGAACACGCCAACCGAACGTGCCGACGCCTGCATTTCGCGGGCACGAGCATCGCCGCCGCGTTGCTGATCGCCGCAGTACTGACCCGGCACGGGTGGCTCGTCGCCGTTGCCCTCATTCAGGGGTACGGGTTTGCCTGGGTGGGGCATTTCTTCTTCGAGCACAACAGACCTGCGACCTTTAAGTATCCGTGGTTCAGCTTCATGGGCGACTGGCGGCTGTGGTGGGACATGCTGCGCGGCAGAATTCGCATCTAAGGTTCGAACATTCGTTATCAACGACATTTTCTGCTGCTCACGGGCTTCGGAGTTGGCATCGCTGCGGCGAGCCTTGCCCACCTGGCACTCGATCTGTCTCAAGCATTCGCGCTCTATGGCGCGTTGCATGCAACCGCGATGGTACTGACGCTTGGGCAGCGGCCCGCCTGGCGCCAGTGTGCGTTCGTCGCGATCGCAGCCGGACTTTCCGTCATGGCCGTACGCGTCGGCGTCTACGCGGGGCGCTGGCCGACAAATCCCAGCGCCGGCGTGGGCCTGTATTCGGTGTTCGCCCTTGCGTCGGTGGTCGGCGCCGTGGCCTACGGCATTGTCGTCACGCTGTTTGGTTATGCGCGGTTGACGCCCGTATCACTCGCCGTGATTGCACTCGCCTGCGCAGCGGCGACGGCGTGCGCCGTATTCATCTTAGGCCACGCGCACTTTCTCGGTCCATGGTGCCTGGCCGTGCTCTGGTGGTATGCGTTCTCCGGGGGCCTCTGGTACTTCGATCGAGCCGGTTAAGGATCGCTCGGCGAGCTGACATGCTCGGGCCGAATGCCGAGACCCAACGCCTGCGCCGGCCAGCGCCGCAGCCACGCGTTGGCATTCAACACTTTCAACGGCCACGGCACCGCCAAATCGCGTGCAGCGCCCGACACGGTCGGCTTCAGCACGCGGTTGTGTACCGCGACCTGAAGAGTCTGGATCACCTTCACCGGGAACAGGCGACGCTGCCGTACGGCATCCAAATCAACGTCGCGCAGCGTTCCCGACTTGAGCTTGGCAGACAGCAGGTTGGCCGTGGCGACGGCATCTTGAATCGCGAGATTGATGCCCACGCCGCCGACGGGAGACATGCAATGCGCCGCATCGCCGATACATAGAAGGCCGGGCTTCGACCACGTGGTCAAACGATCGACCGATACGCTCAACAGCTTGACGTCGTCGAACGACTTCAATTCCTCGACCCGGTCGGCCAGAAAGTGTGCTGCGTCTGCGACGGCGGCTTTGAATGCCTCGAGCCCCGCTGCGCGTATGCGAGCGTTGCCTCCCTTGGCGATGACATAGGCGCATTGCCAGTAATCGTTGCGATCGATGGTGACGATCATCTTGCCGCGTGCAATGCGGCCGAGCACCTGGCCGGGGTCATGCGCTTTTTTCGACAGCCGGAACCAGAGAACATCGATCGGCGAGCCCAAATCTTTAACTGCCAGGCCCGATTGAGATCGTACCGTCGACGTGCGGCCGTCGCAGCCCACCGTGAGTTCGGCGCGGACCTCGAGTGGGCCATCCGTGGTAGTCGCGGTGACGCCGACGATTTTGCCCCCCGACTCGCTCAAGCCGGTGACCTCGGCCGACATCATGACCGCCAAGTTCGGAAATTTCCTGCCCTGCTCGGCCAGAAAATTGAGGAAATCCCATTGCGGCATCAACGCGATGAATTTGAACGGCGTGGGTACGCGCGCGAAGTCCGCAATCTTGACCGGTGTGTCATTGATCTCGGCGGCAAACGACCGGATCTGCGAGTGCGGAAGCTTGAGAAAGGCGTCGCTCAGTCCCAGTTCCTGCATGATCTGCAGCGTCGACGGATGTACCGTGTCACCGCGGAAATCGCGGAGAAAATCCGCATGCTTTTCCAGAACGACGGTTTTTACTCCCGCCCGTCCGAGCAAGTAGCCGAGCATCATGCCGGCGGGGCCGCCGCCGGCGATACAACATTGCACATGAAGCGGCTCAGCCATGTGTCAATATACCCGGGCCGTCCCGCAACCCCCAAGTGCTGGTATTCCCGGCCGTGCCGACGAAGCGTCACGGATGACGCGACCCAGCGGCGGCGGTTGCGTAGCGAAGTGGAGCAGAGGCGCCAGCTGCCAATAGTGCTGGCGAATGCCGCGCTCGTTCCCGTTTGCGCATTTCTGTGAAAATCCATGAGAAATGCCAGTTGATCGAACCAGCACGTCGCGCCATGATCGAGCGATCAATGCTCGATGCGGGCTGGGGCATCCTCAAGACGCAGTTGCTTTACAAGGGCGAGTACGCCGGCAGATGCGTTCAGGTCGTCAATGAGAGAAACACTACGCGAACCTGCAGCAGCTGTGAGGCCTTAACCGGTCCCACAGGTCTGGACATGCTCGTTGTGAGATCCTGGGAATGTCGTGAATGCGGTGTAGTTCACGACCGCGACGTCAACGCCGCGAGGAATATTCTCAAGGTCGGGGTGAGGTCAAGGGTCTATTCAAGCTCGCCACCCTCCGTGAACGGGAACGAGCTGTCAACAGCAGTCGCTGAGCCGAGCCAGACGTATTGTCGATACGCGGCGGGAATAAGCGAACTGCGGTTGGCGGCATGAGCACCGGTTGCTAATATTGAGCGCAATCCAAGACGGTGGTTCACGATTTGGGTGGGAAGCCCGTGCAAGTGAGTGAAGGCGGCTGCCTTTGTGCAGCGATTCGGTTTCGCGTTTCCGGTGAACCCGAATGCTCGGTTGTTTGCCACTGCGTGACCTGCCGCAGGGCGAACGCCGCGGCGTCGGTCGCTTGGCTGACTTTCGGCCGCGCGCAGTTCCAGATTTTGTCGGGCCATCCGCGAACCTATAAATCCTCGCAGGGTGTGGTGCGCCAGTTTTGCGGTATTTGCGGCAGCCAACTCTTCTACGAAACCTCGAGCAGCCAGGCGAGCATCGACGTGACGACCGCATCGATGGACAAACCCAGCCTGTTTCCACCCACCGCGGAAGTGTGGCTGGAGCATCGAATGTCCTGGCAGAGCGCCGATCAGCTTCGAACCCATTACCCGAGGGGCATGCGATGAGCCGAAAGCTGATCAGTTCAGGTTCGAAGTTCGAACAGGAGATCGGCTATTCCCGGGCCGTGGTCGACGGCAGATGGGTGTTCGTGTCGGGAACCACCGGCTTCGACTACGCGACCATGAAGATTTCCGACAATTTGCTCGAGCAAACCGAGCAGTGCTTGAAGAACATACAGTCGGCCTTGACGCAGGCCGGCGCCGAATTTACGGACGTCGTGCGAGTGACTTACATCGTGCCCGATGCCGCACGCTTTCCCGAATGTTGGCCTATCTTGCGCAAGTACTTCGGCACCATCCGCCCGGCCGCAACCATGATTTCTGCCGGGTTGTCGGACCCGCGCATGCAGATTGAAATCGAAGTGACCGCCAGGCGCCGGCGATGAACAGTCCCGCTGCGAGTTTCGATGGCGGTTGCAGCTGCCGCCAGGTTCGCTATCGCATGATCAGCAAACCGCTCTTCGTGCATTGCTGCCATTGCACCTGGTGCCAGCGTGAAACCGGCGCCGCGTTCGCCTTGAATGCGATGATCGAGGCGGATCGCGTGCAGCTCCTCGAAGGCGAGGTGGCGGTGATACTCACGCCCTCCAACAGCGGCAAGGGCCAGCGAATTTCGCGATGCCCCCAATGCCAGGTTGCCGTGTGGAGCAATTATGCCGGTGCGGGCGACGCGCTGCGCTTTGTGCGCGTGGGAACATTGGACGATCCCGCGAGCTGTCCGCCGGACATCCATATCTTCGCCGCCTCGAAACAGCCGTGGGTGACTCTCGGGCCTGATATCCCGGTCGAAGCCGAATACTATCGCAGCGCCGAGCGCTGGCCGGCCGACAGCCTGGAACGGCGCGCGGCGTTGATGGCGAAGTTTCCCCGCAAGAGCTGACGTGTTGGGCACCCATCACCTCTGGCTGTTCGTGTTGTCCGGTCTGTTGTTGAATATCACGCCCGGACCCGACACGCTGTACATCGTCGGCCGTAGCTCGACTCGAGGCTGGCGGGCGGGCGCCGTGGCCGCGCTCGGCATTGGCGCCGGTGCGCTGGTGCATATATGCGCCGCTGCGCTCGGTCTTTCGGCGCTGCTCGCCGCCTCGGCCGCCGCGTTCGCCGCGGTCAAATTGATGGGTGCCGCCTATCTCGTGTACGTGGGTATTTCGTTGCTGCGATCGGCGGGCATGACTGCATCCGAACCCGCCGCGGCCGTCGGCCGGCAGGTCGCAATGCGCGGCATTTTTTTTCAAGGCTTCCTCACCAACGTGTTAAATCCCAAGGTGGCGCTGTTCTTCCTGGCGTTTCTGCCACAGTTCGTGATGTCCGATGCGCCGTCGAAGCCGGTGTCCTTTCTGTTTCTGGGCGCGATATTCGACATCAATGGCACGATCTGGAATTTATTGGTCGCGTGGTCAAGCGCGCGGATCAGCCACCGGCTGGCCGCGGGAGAGCGGTTTAGAACATGGTTCAACCGCTGCGTCGGCAGTCTCTTCATCGTGGTCGGATTAAGGCTGGCTCTGGCTCGAGATCATTGAGAGGGTTGCATGCAGTCTCGAGATTCCATTCCCGTTCCCATGCGGCTTGATGAGGTGAGTTCCTCGGACTATTCACCGTGACGCCGCTATTTCAGAAACTCAATTGGAAGCCTCAGCGCGAGATGGTCGTGTTCAATGTACCCACTGAGTTCGAAACCGAGCTGTCGAAACTCAAAGACGTAAAGATAATTCGCGATCCCAAAAAGCCCACGGCGGTCGAATTTGCATTGGCCTTCGCAATGCAGCAAGCGGAGCTCGATCGATTATCGAGGACCCTGGCGGCGGGCGTTACGGGCGACGCGGTGCTCTGGTTCGCGTATCCCAAGGGGACCTCGAAGCGCTACACCTGCGAGTTCAATCGGGACACCGGCTGGCAAGTCATCCGCAAGGCGGGATTCGATTCCGTGCGGCAAGTGGCGATCGACGAGGACTGGTCGGCGTTGCGCTTCCGGCGCAATGAATTCATCAAAGCTCGCTGATATGACCGACGGCAAGCCAGACGCCCGCCTCACCAAACTCGCGAAAATTTGTCTCGCGCTGCCGGGAACCGAACGTCGCGACTACGGCGACCACGCGGATTTTCGCGTGCGCGGCAAAGTGTTCGCCTATTTTCTCAACAACCATCACGGTGATGGAATTGTTTCCGTCTGCTGCAAGGCCGCACTCGGAGAAAACGTCGATCGCGCCTCGCGCGAGCCGCAGCGATTTTATCTGCCGGCCTACATTGGACCTCGCGGCTGGTTCGGTTTGCGGCTGCAGCGCAAGGCCGTAGACTGGAGCGAAGTAAGCAATCTCGTCGACTTGAGCTATTGCCTGGTCGCCCCGAAATCCCTCGCCAAGGCCGTGGAGTCCTCGAGCGAGCGCGCGCCCAAGCGCAAATGATGGCGAAGCGAGGGCGCCATGCCGCAGGTGTGTTAAGGTTGCAATCTGTCATTGCGGAGAGAATTTTGTGAAAGCGCTGCTCGCGATCATCGGTTGGTGCCTGCTGTTGGTGTTCTGCTGGCCGCTGGCATTTCTCGCCATCATTCTCTGGCCGCTGTTGTGGCTGTTGTCCCTGCCGTTCCGCCTGGTCGGGATCACCTTCGACGCCTTGTTCGCGTTGCTGCGGGCGATTTTGTTTTTGCCGGCACGACTCTTCGGCTATCGCGATCGCTCCTCCGGTCATCCCTCGTAACCGGCGGAGAAGGTAGCGCCCGAACGCAAGTGAATCATCGATGATATCGGCCCGCGACGCGCTCGCGCTTTTACAAGATGGAAATCGGCGCTTCGCCTCCGACGACAGCAATCGCGACGCCATCACCGGCCGTGTGCGCCGCCTCGAGTTGGCGGCGAGCCAGGAACCGTTCGCCGTCATTCTCGGTTGTTCAGATTCCCGGGTACCGGTCGAAATCGTTTTCGACCAGGGACTCGGCGACTTGTTCGTCATTCGCGTCGCCGGCAATATCGTTGCCCCGTCGCAGATCGGCAGCGTCGAGTTCGCCGCGGAGCAATTCGGCACGCGCCTGGTGGTGGTCTTGGGCCACACGCGTTGCGGCGCCATCCAAACCACATTGCAGCAGCTGCAGCGGCCGGTTGAAAATCAGTCGCACAATCTGCACTCGATCGTCGACCTGATACGCCCATCCGTCGAAGGGCTGCTGGCGACCAATCTACGGCACGATCTGGAAGCGTTGGGTCAGGCCGCGGTTCGCGCCAACATTCGAGCGTCGGTAAAACATCTGCGGCATGGCTCGGATATCATCGAGCACCTCATTCAGAAAGCGGGTCTCCTGGTGGTGGGGGCTGAATATTCATTGGAGACGGGGGTCGTCGATTTCTTTGACGGCTTGGACGGGCTATCGGACTCCTGATGGCGGTGGGCGATGCTGTCACTCGATCATTTCAATAAAATCGGTGTCGGTAAATTGCCGGGTCACTTGGGAATTTTGGTGACTCGCGTGACCGATTCGGAATTGGTCGCCGAACTGTCGATCGCGCAAATGCACATGGCGCCGAATGGCTTCTTGCACGCGGGGACGATTGTCACCTTGGCCGACACGTCTGCCGGCTACGGATGCTTTGCGAATCTTCCGCCGGGCGCGACCGGATTTACCACCGTTGAACTCAAGTCCAATCACTTGAGTACGGCACGCGATGGCACTCTGCGCGCAATCGCCAAGCCCGTGCACTTGGGCAAGACCACGCAAGTCTGGGACACGATCGTCAGTCACGAGGAGTCTGGCAAGACGCTGGCGCTGTTCCGTTGCACGCAAATGATCCTGTACGCGAAGAAATAATTGTTCGGGGAACCCGCATGATCATCGACCACAGCGGATTGGCCGTCGGCGACGTCGCTCGGAGCAAGCCGTTCTATCGGCGCGCACGCGCGCCGCTCGGCATCGAAATGATCGTCGAGGCGGACGGCGGCGCGGGCTTTGGCAAGGGTGCCAAGCCTGAATTCTGGCTTGGCAGCGCGCTGCAAAAGCGTTCACCCATGGACGTCGCCTTCGTTGCCGAGAGCCGCGCACAAGTCGGCGCCTTTCACGCCGCGGCGATCGCCGCGGGTGGCATCGACAATGGCGCGGCGGGACTTCGGACGGAATACCACCCGCATTATTTCGGTGCCTTGGTCATCGATCCCGAGGGTCACAATGTCGAAGCGGTGTGCCATCGTCCGCAAGGATAGCCGCGTTCCGATGTGTGACTGTATTGCTCTATTCCGCGGCATCAATGTCGGCCGCGCGAAACGCATCGCGATGGGCGAGTTGCGCACTTTGTTCGAAGGCCTTGGGCATCGGCGGGTGCGAACGCTGCTGAACAGCGGCAACGTGCTGTTTCAATGCGCGCGACCGAACGAGGCCAAACTCAAGCTCGCGATCGAGCGCGCCCTCGAGCAAAGCCACGGCTTCGCGGCGGCCGTTACGGTGATCACCGCAGCGACGCTCGCAGCCATCGTCCGTGACAATCCGCTGCAGAAAGTTGCCGTGGATCCGTCACGGCATTTCGTCGCGTTCGCGGCGAATCCTAAGTCCCTGGTGCCGTTGCGGGCCTTGTTGGCGGCCTCGTGGGAGCCGGACGTGCTGTCGATCGGCACGCAGGCGGCGTATCTCTGGTGCGTGGCCGGCGCCCTCGACAGCAAGCTTTCGCAGCAATTCGCGCGTTGCGCGGGCGAGACCGTCACCCTCCGAAATTGGGCGACCGTGGTCAAGCTACTGGCCGCGGCGAATGCTCCTGGCTAGCCGCGCGTGCCAAGCGCTGGACGCGGCTTGCCGGCGGCGGGTAGTATCGCCACCCCGTACTGCGCCCGTAGCTCAGCTGGATAGAGTACTGCCCTCCGAAGGCAGGGGTCACTGGTTCGAATCCAGTCGGGCGCGCCATTTGCATTGGGTCCTAACCGGGGACGTGGTATCCAGTTTCTTCCGCAGACATGGGTAACAGTCGGGCACCGGACGGCCGCGGTGCGCCATTTTTTCAGTGATCACGATCTTTTCCGCCTCAAGTTTGTTAATACGTTTTTCATAGGCAGCGATGACCGACGGCGTCTCGGCGTCGGCAATCCGATCAAGGAATTGCTCGACCGACTTTTCGTCGCCGAAACGGGATTTCAGCAAGTACTCATTTTTTGGAACCACTGAGCGGTGAGGAAAAGCCGAGTGGTGGGGGAGCAGCGGAAACGTTGTATGGCCTGAAGATCGCGCTCACCAGGAGCCTTGGCGAGCATGCCAAACCCCTCACTCAGCGGGAGGGCGCATCGGAGGCACATTTGGCGGCTCATGCAGTGACGCTTCGAATTGACGCAGCCGATCCTTGATTGCTGCTAATTCCCGCTCGACAAAAGCTATCCGGTCCAGGGTGTAGTCGAAGCCCGAGTAATCCAGTACTTCTGACCACTTGGCCACTTTGTTCATCAGACGACGAAACGCCCCGGGTCCCCCGATCATGTCAGTTGTCATATTCATTTCAGTGAATTGTTTCTGATAACCCGTCAGACGCGCCGCGGCAGGAGTACCAAGTCGGCCGCTTCCTCAGCCTCTTTGAGGAGCGTCTTGCGCGGCGTGCCTAGCTGCGCACGCATGGTCAGGCCACGAGCAAAATCCGTGACCTGGATCGCGCGCACGGCTACCGGAAAGCCAGGCGGGATGTCCCCCGCGGTGATCCCGTCCCGGAGACGGCGCTCCACCAGCGCCGAGCCGCCCGCGACCGCGCTCTGCAGGAACCGTTGAACCTCAGCGTCGTTCACAAGTGGCGCGACGCACACCATTAGGCAGCCCCGGGCGGACCCTTTCTCGGTCGCACTTTCGACTGCATACCTCAGAAAACCCACGATTGAGTCGCGAAGACCCTGTGGCGAGAGGAGTGCCTTCGCGGCGGATGCGCCCTTCCGTTCTGCGTACGCCTTAAGGACGCGCAAGAATATCGCCCGCTTGTCCCCGAAGACGGCATACAAGCTCGGCCGTCCCACGCCCATCCCGGCGACGAGATCGTCAATCGTCACTCCGTCGTAGCCTTTCGACCAGAACACCTGGGTCGCCTTTTCCAGCGCCCCCGTCTCGTCGAAGCTGCGCGGTCGACCCACTGGCCTAGCGGTATTTTGAATCATTTGGTTCAAAACTCATTGACAATGGTCATCGCAGCAATATATAACTGAATGGTTCAAAATTAGCAAGCCGGCATCACGACTCGGCATTCAACCCTCACCGGAGCCGCCCATGGAACATTCGATCGCTCTCGTCACCGGCGCCACTTCCGGGCTCGGCCATGCGGCAGCCCGCCTGCTCGCCAAAGAGGGCTGGCACGAGATCATCGTCACCGGGCGCAGCCTGGCCGGGGCCCATCAAGCAGCCGCTCAACTCGAGGCGGAGACCAAGACGCATGTCTTCACGCCCCTGGAGCTCGATCTGAACGCGCCAGCCCGCGTTCAATCCGCCGTCGCGGCGCTCGTCAAGCGAGGTCGGCCAATCGATTTCCTACTGCTCAATGCAGGGCTGGTTCCATTCAAGAAGCGCGAACTCACTGCTTCGGGCATCGAGGCGTCTCAGGCCCCCCTAATCGGCCATCATCAACTGACTGTCGGGTTGCTCAGCGCCAACCTGCTGAGCCCCAACGCGCGGATCGTTATTGCCGGCGCGGAACCTGCCCGAGGGGGCGTACCCCTGTTTAGCTACACTGACGTGCCAGCCTTCGCGGCCAAATACCACGCGGGTGACCGAACCGCCGCTGTGGAAGCTCTGCTGCGCAACGGGCCGAACGTGAAGTACGTGCCCAACAATGCGTATGCCGACGCGAAGCTCATCATCGCTTGGTGGGTCGCGGCGCTGGCCCGCCGGCTACCCTCCGGCATGGCCGTGTACGCTGTCTCGCCCGGTGGGGCGACCGCCACCAAGGTGGTGCGAAGCGCTGGCCCGGTGTTGAAGTATCTGTTTATCCCAATTGTGAACCTCATTCCCGGCATGAATCAGACTCCGGAGACCGCGGCCCGTCGGTACCTCCAGGCGTCGGAGTTCGGAACCGACGTCTCAGGGCAATTCTTCGCCTCGGCTCAGGGGAAGTTCTCAGGCCCAATTGAGGCGCAGCGCCAACCACACCTCCACGATCGCGCCAGCCAGGAAGCCGCGTGGCAGGCCGTCGTCAAGGTCTCTGGCGCCGATTTCGAGCCTCAAACCCGCGCCGCCGTCGGGTCCGCCGAGAAAAAACGGCCCGGCGGACCCTAGAAAAATTCGTCGTCTTCCGCTGCAACTTGAGAGCGGTGTCTCGAGCCCGATCGCGGCTGAATTGATCTCGGTAACCCGGATCAGCAGGCGATTGCGGAGTTACACGATCGTCCACGGGGTCTTACGGTATTTCGAAATAAATAGTTCAAAACTTCCTTGACCACGGCCATCGCGACTTTTATCGTACTAAACAGTTCAAAATCAGCAAGCAACCCTAATCTCGCGAGGAGAATACACATGGAACGGTACCAAGGTAAAAAGGTGGTGATTATCGGCGGCACGAGCGGCATGGGGCTCGCGACGGCGAAGATGCTCCTCGATGGGGGCGCGCGCGTACTGGTGACGGGTCTCTCGAAGGCCGGTCTGGAATCGGCGCAGAAAGAGCTCGGCAAGGGCGCCCTCGTAGTTTCGAGCGACGCGCGGTCGTTGACGGACATCGACGCCCTCGCCTCTCGGGTTAAGGCCGAGTTTGACACCTTCGACCTGCTCTCCATCAGCGCCGGGTTCAGCACCCGAGCGCCTCTCGAGAGCATCACCGAGGCTGTCTACGACGAGATGTTCAACCTGAACGCCAAAGGGCCGCTGTTCGCGGTGCAGAAGCTCACGCCGTTAATAAACCGGGGAGGCTCTGTCGTATCATCGGCAAAGTGTTTACCGGTAAAGATGAGGCCGCCCAAATTAGGGAGAAGATGGCCGGTATGATCCCGAAGCCTTAGCCGCACATTAGAAAAATTCTCACGAAAAATATCGCTCGTTTCGCGGCAGCATTTTTTTATAAACCTGTTGCGGCTTGAGCAGAGCTGAGACTCAGCCAAGCGTTTGCTAATGCCGCAATATCCTCCGCGGATACCAGCAAATTCGAATTGAAGCATGGTGCCAGCGTCGCCGTTCGGCTTCGATGGCGTCCGCGTCATAGCCAACGTCTGTTGGACATACAATATCCATGAACGCAAGATAAGCGTCATAGGTCGCGGCCAGCAGCGGCCTTTCATTTCTCCCGGCGGGCGCGCTCTTTCAAACGATAAGCGGTTCTAATGATCGTTGGAAGCCGGGCTCGCGCCCGGCTTCCCCGGTCGATCATTTCAAATCGAGTTGCTGTCCAGTCCAAGACCCCAAGATTCGCCGAATCTTGCCGCGGTCGACCGCACCCTTATTGGCAGCCGCGACCGACCCCTCAACCTGAGTGGAGATCGCGTCGGCCTTGGCAGTTGCACCGTCGAGCGCCGCCCAGTTCTTGAAATACACCACGAGGTAGATGTCCGGATCGTTTTCGCCACGAGCTTCCACCGTGATCACTTTGTAGCCGGTAATGTAACCGGCCTTTTTCGCCGCCTCTTCCGTTGCCTTCCAAGTCGTATCCAGGAACTTCATGTAGTCGTCGAATTTTCCGTATTCGGTTCTGATCGCGGATACCTGGACCACCTGTCCTTCGGTAAAGGGGTGTTCATCCGCGACCGCCGCGTAGCTCGCCGCCAGGCCGACAAAAGCCGCAATCGCAACGATGTGCTTATTGAGTTTCATAGATTTTCCCTACATATTTGGAGTTAGTTCTAAAGAAGCGCAACTCGGCGCTCCAGCCGGTGGGCTGCGGGGTTAGTCTAATCCTGGAATGAGCGGCGCGCGCGGCTGGCGTTGCGTCGCAGAATTGCCCGCCCCCGGCGAGATCCCTACTTGAGGCCGGCGACCACCGGAATGCCGCTCTCTTTGGCCGGCGCGGCGGAACTCGCCGGGCGCGTCAAATTGCGCAAACGATTGCCGGCACCCGCCAGCGATACGGAGAACCACCGGTCGAACAATCCTTGCGTCGAGCCGCCGCGATTCATCAGCCGGCTGGTCCATTGCAGCGACGGATCACCGCGCCTCCCGGCTTGCAGAGAAACGGTGCTCGCGCGCGATTCCCACAGCGTCAGCAAGCGCACCCGATCATGCGATTTATAATCCGACAGCCGCTGCCAAACCGTCGTGCCGCGAAGCATGGGTGTCGCGCCGTACTCGTTCGCGATCGGATCGCTATCGAACACGCTCGGTTTGCGCGGACGGAAATCGGTGCTCGAGAAAGTCGGAGCCTCGGCGATGGCCGGCACGGTAAAGAATTCCTGCGTCTGCAACAGGCTGCGGGTCGGCGGCGTCAGGCGAACGTTGCCGGATGCCGGATCCGAACTTAAAATCGACAAAGAGTCGCCGGCGAGCGCGTCGCTCGAGCGGACTAGCGTAAACAATACTAGTCCCACCAGCACTCCATCGCGGATGCCGAAGTTGTGTGCCGCGCGATCTTGCAGCGGCGCATCGAGGGATGCATGAAACTGACGCATGACTGACGGATACTTCATTGCGACCTGTGGTCCCGCATAGCTTCCCCCAATCGGGCGGGAGGTTCGCGGGAGGTCCGTCACAGAATTCGCGCCGTATCCGCAGTACTTCAGCTCAAGCGGACATAATCCGCTCAGAACCGCAGCTTATGTTTTATGTGCGCCGCACTCGATCAAGACTCTGCGGCATCGCGATAAGCGGCGCGCCCCTGCTCCCAATTGCGGCCGTCGAACGGCTGTACGGACATCGATTCGACGGTATCGCTGTCGATGCAGCGGGCATTGACGCTGACGCCGTCAGGGTGCGACCGCGGAATGTAGAAAGACTTGACGCCGCAGCTCGAGCAGAAGAAATGCTTGGCGATGTGCGTGTTGAAGGAATAGGTGGTGAGCGATTCGCGGCCGCTCAGGAGCTTGAAACGCTCGGCCGGCACGATCAAATGCAAATAGCCGGATTTGTTGCAAATGGAGCAGTTGCAATCGGCCACCTCGAGTTTCGCCGGTGCGAGCACCTCAAAGCGGACTCGCCCGCAATGACAGCCGCCGCTGTGAGTGACCATCGGCTGCGCTAGCGCTTGTGCTCTTGTGCCGCCAGATCGCCGATCAGCGTCATCAAGCGTTCCGGGCCGTCGGCCGTGTGCACATCGGCGACGTACTTGCCGTTCACGACGAAGGTCGGAACCGCCAGAATTCGATAGCGCTGCTCCAATTCGTCGGCTTTTTGCAGCGCGGTTTCGACTGCAAATGAGTGGTAGGCCTTGCCGAAGTCATCCGCCGAAATGCCGAATTTCTTTACGAACGCCGTTTGAATGCGCTCGGTCTCCGCCGTGTTGTTCTCATCGGGTGCCAGCAGCGGATGGCCGTTCGCGTGTATTTCCTTGAACACTTCCGCGTGCATCTGATCCAGCTTGCCCATGCTTTCCAGCGTGTAAAACAATCTCGCGAGCGAGCGATGACCCTCGTTCCACATCACGTGGACGCGTGAAAAACTGATGTAGCTCGGTTTGGTTTTTTTCCAGGATTCGATCAAGGGATCGAGCGCATAGCAATGTGGACACGCGTACCAGAAAAACTCCAGTACCTCGACTTGGCCTGCGGCCACTTGCGTCGGCTGCGCCGGCACGAGGCGCGTGTAATTCACCCCTTCCTGCCACAGCGTCGGGCCGCTCATCGTCGCCGCGGCCGCCGCCGAGGTCGAGGCGGCGATGGTCGAGGCGACCGCCGCCAGCAAGGGATTGTGCGTGCCGCCGTCGCTCGGCACATCCTCGACGGTCTCGGATCCATCCTCGTTGATGCGGGTGATCTTCGAGGGCAAATCCCCGGGCTGCTCGGCCTTCTTTTGTGGTGCGGCGGGCGGCGCAAGCGCCGCGGTGGGCGCAGCAGATTCCCGCGTCACTGCCGCGGAATGCTCGCCGCTCGACGGCTGTTTACCGCATGCCGCCAGCAACAGCACCAGCCCGAAACACAGCAGCCGCTGCCGAACCTGCATTGCTAACGCAGGCCCTGCAGATAGGACGCCAGATTGCGGATGTCTTCGGGCGAGAGACGCTTGGCGATGGTCTGCATGATGCCGTTCGGTCCCGTGCTGCGAGCGCCCGATGCATAGTCATTCAACTGCTTCGACAGGTACACCGATTGCTGGCCGCGAAGCGCCGGAAATTTCGCCGGCTCGTTGCCGCGGCCGGTCGGGCCGTGGCATGCCATGCAGGCGGGAATACTTCGCGCCGCATCGCCGCCGCGATACAGCTTTTCGCCGGCCTGCCAAAAGGAGGGATCGGCTTCGAGGCCGGTATTGACCAAGCTGTCGAAGTAAGCGCCGAGATCCGCCATATCATCGGCGCTCAACGCCATGGCGTTCGGCATCATCACCGGATTGGCACGCTTGCCTTCCTTGAAATTCTTCAATTGATCCGCGATGTAGTCCGCGCCGATGCCGGCGAGGCTCGGCCACTCGGGATTCGCGCTGTTGCCGTTCGCGCCGTGGCATGCCTGGCAAACGACGGCTTTGGTGGCTCCGTTTTGGACGTTTCCCGCTGCCCAAACCGCATTGCTGACGATCGCGCCGGAAATAATTGTTGAGAGTATCCAAATCCGTTTCATGATCGCGCGTAACCCCATGTAATGTGAACCGCTGCCAACCCTAAATTGTACACTACGCAATGTCGATCTACCCCCATGTGAAGTTCCTGACCAGCGCCGCCGAGCCTCACCAACTGGCGCCGGATGCGGGCAGAGAGATTGCATTCGCGGGCCGTTCGAATGCCGGCAAGTCGAGCGCCATCAATGCCCTCACCGAGCGCACCGGGTTGGCGCGCGTCAGCCGCACCCCCGGCCGTACGCAATTGATCAACTTTTTCGAGGTCGCGCCCGAGCGCCGCCTGGTCGACCTGCCGGGGTATGGATTCGCCAAGGTCCCGGAGCGAGTGCGCCTGCATTGGCTGGAAGTGATGGAACATTATTTCAACGTCCGCGAGTCGCTGGTCGGACTCATCCTCATCGTCGACAGCCGACGCGGCTTGGGGGCCCAGGATGTGGGAATGCTCGAGTGGGTTCTTGCCCGCGACCGCTGCGCCCACGTGCTGCTCACGAAGGCCGACAAGCTCAACCGGCGCGACGCACAACAGGTGCTCAAAGAGACCCTGGCTGCGTGCTCGGATACCTCGGTCACGGCGCAGTTGTTCTCGGCGCTAAAAAAACAGGGATTTGACGAGGCCCGGCAGGTGATGCAGGGATGGCTTGACGCCACATAAAAAAAGGCCCCGGTGGTTACTGTTGAGCAGCCACCGAGGCAGACCAACCCGGCATGGGGATGACAAACCGGGTCATTCCTGCTCAGGGAGAAGAGCAGGGAGCGTCTTTCACGCTCATTAGGTTAGATGGGGACGTGTACCGAAAGTTCCAGCCCTCTCATCAGCATTTTTCTATTTTGCCCGGCGTCGGCCGTTTAGGCGTCGCCAGCCCGATAATTGACGTTAGTTTGCACCAAACTTACATTTCTTGTGATGATTTTTGCCCCCCCGGCGGGGGGTCGACATGAAGTTTTTATCCGGCTCAGGTTTCCCCCACCCCCGGCATTGAGGTAACGCCCCGAATCGGTTCAATTTTCGGGCTTCAAGCCGGCATTCTTAATGCGCTTCATCCCAATTTCGGCCCACTCCGACATCGACTTTGAGGGGTACCGCGAGCGCCGCCGCCTGTGCCATATGGCTTCGAAGCGGACCGGTCATCGCCGCGATCGCCTCATCCGCCACTTCGAGGATCAGTTCGTCGTGAACTTGCAGGATCAAGCGCGCGGGTACGGCCGAGCGCTGCAACCAGGCGTCGACCTCGATCATGGCGCGCTTGATGATATCGGCGGCCGTGCCCTGCATGGGCGCATTGATGGCGCTGCGTTCGGCGTATTGCCGAAGCGCGGCGTTTCGCGACAGTATTTCGGGCAGATACAGCCGCCGTCCAAACACGGTTTCGACGTACCCTGTCTCGCGCGCTTGGCGACGAGTCTCCTGCATGTAGCGCTTCACGCCGGGATAGCGTTCGAAATAAACATCCATGTACTTCTGCGCCTCGCCGCGCGCGATTCCGAGTTGCCGTGCGAGTCCGAATGCCGACATGCCATACATCAATCCGAAATTGATGGCCTTCGCTGAGCGGCGCTGATCCGCGCTCACCTCATCCAGGGGCGTGGAAAACACTTCCGCGGCGGTCGCCTGATGGACGTCGCGATCGTCGGCAAACGCCTGCAGCAGACTCGCATCGCGGGATAAGTGCGCCATGATGCGCAATTCGATCTGCGAATAATCCGCGGCGACCAGCGAGTGGCCGGGGGCTGCGATGAACGCCTGGCGAATGCGCCGTCCTTCCTTGGTGCGAATCGGGATATTTTGCAGATTCGGATCCGTCGACGAGAGTCTGCCGGTGGCGGCGACCGCTTGATGGTACGAGGTGTGGATGCGTCCGGTGGTCGCATTGATCTGTTCGGGCAGGGTATCGGTGTAAGTGGATTTGAGCTTGCTGACGCTGCGATATTCCAAGATCAATTTCGGCAGAAGATAGGACTCTGCCAATTCCTCGAGCACGTCTTCCGCGGTCGATGGCTGACCGGTCGGCGTTTTACGCATCACCGGGATGCCCAGCTTGACGAACAATATTTCCTGCAGCTGCTTGGGCGAGTCCACATTGAATGGAGTTCCGGCTTCGGCGTGCGCCTGCGTTTGCAGCTCCTGCATGCGCGCCGCGAGTTCCGAACTTTGAGTCCTGAGCAGGCCGCGATCCACCAACACGCCGCTGCGCTCCATGCGATATAACACCGCGACCAGCGGTTGCTCGATGGTCTCGTAAACCGTCTGCAGGGTCGGCAGCGCCGCGATTTGCGGCCACAGCGCGTGATGCAGCTGCAAGGTGATATCCGCATCGGCGGCCGAATAGTCGGCGGCCCGATCCACATCCACTTGATTGAAGCTGATCTGCTTCGCTCCCTTGCCCGCGACATCTTCGTAGTGGACGGTCTCGAGACCCAGGTACTTGGCAACCGCGGTGTCCATGTCGTGGCGCGTTGCCACGCTGTTGAGCACGTACGATTCGAGCATGGAATCGAAGCGCTGGCCGGCCAGACGGATTCCGTAATTCGCCAGCGCGTGCGCGTCGTATTTCTGATGATGCCCGAGCTTCGGCCGCGTCGAATCCTCGAGCATGGGCTGCAAAGCCGCCAGCACCTTGTCGCGATCCAGCTGGTGCGGCGCGCCCGTGTAATCGTGGCCGAGCGGAATGTAGGCGGCCTCCCCGGGCGCGACGGCGACCGACACACCGACGATTTGTGCGCGCATGTAATCGCGGCTATCGGTTTCGACGTTTAAGGAAATGAGCGGCGCCGCGGCGAGCTTCTCGAGCCACGTCTGCAGCACGTCCTGCGAGAGAATCTTGTGATAGTTGCGCGCCGCGGCCGGCGTCTCGAGCACCGCGACGGCGACCTCTGCCGAGCCGTCCTGCGCGACCGAGGAGGCGACCAGCACGTCGACATCGACTGCGGAATTCCGTACCGGCGGCCCGAGTTCCGGACCGAGGGATTTGAGCAGCGCGCGCAATTCCAGCCGCGTATACAGCTCTCGCAGGCGCGGCACGTCGGGGGTGCCGGCGATGAGCCCTTCGGCGTCGATGTCGAGCGCGACTGCGGTGTCGATGGTCGCGAGTTTGCGCGACAGCTCGAGCATGGCAAGCTCGCCGCGCAAATTCTCGCCCACCTTGCCGCCGATGTCGGCGGCATGCGCGATCAGCTCATCGAGAGTCTGATATTGGTTGAGCCACTTGGCCGCGGTCTTCGGGCCGACCCCGGTTATTCCAGGAATGTTGTCCGAGCTGTCGCCGACCAGCGCAAGGTAATCGACGATCTGCTCCGGGAACACATCGAATTTAGTTTTGACGCCGGCGCGATCGAGGCGCGAATTGCTCATCGTGTTGATGAGCCCGATGTGCGGACTCACGAGTTGCGCCATGTCCTTGTCGCCGGTCGAGATCAGCACCTCGTAACCCGCTGCCGCACCTTGTTTCGCGAGTGTGCCGATCACATCGTCCGCTTCGACTCCCGGTACGCGCAGCAGCGGCAACCCCATGGCCGCGACCGTGTCGTACAGCGGTTGCACTTGCGAGCGCAGGTCGTCGGGCATCTCGGGGCGATGCGCCTTGTACTGATCGAACAGGTCGTCTCTGAAGGTTCGGCCGGGTGCATCGAATACCACGGCGATGCGATCCGGAGACTCCTCTTTGATCATCTTGTTGAGCATGTTGAGCACACCCAAGACGGCACCGGTCGGCTCGCCCTTCGAGTTGCTCAAAGGCGGCAGCGCGTGGAACGCGCGATACAAATAGCCAGACCCGTCCACCAAAATCAGTTTGCGTGAGCTCATGGTCTCGAAAGTGCCGCTTCAGTGCGTCGTCGCAGTGTCGGTCTGAGCGCTCGGCGCATCCGTCGCCGGCGTGCCTGACGGCGTCGGCGCAGGCGGATTTCCCGGGGCGGGAGCGGGGGCAGGGGTACGGGGGCCAGGCACCACGACTTTCTTGTGCTTCGGGGCATCCGGCAGCACCAGCGGCCCTTTTTGACCGCAGCCGACCATCATCCCGGCCAAACACACGGGGATCCACAGGCGTGCCGTTTTCATTCAAAGAGTATACCGCGCGTCGCCGCGCGCCTGTTTGGCCGGAACTTCTGGAGCCACCGGCCGGTCCGAAGGTCAAGTACTTCTACTGGAGACGTTGATGAAGCGGATTTCACAATCCCTGTTGGCGGCGTTCGCGCTTGGCGCGTGCGCAGCCTCCACGGCGGCCCTGGCATCGGATATCAATCCGGTGGGATTTTATGTCGGCGCGGGCGTCGGCTACTCCACCGTCAGGAGCGACGATCCGGCGTACGGCCTGCCAGGCTACTTCAACGATCATCAAACCGCGTGGAAGGCGATCGTCGGTGTGCGCCCCATTTCCATCGTCGGTGCGGAGCTCGAATATATCGACTTCGGTCAGCCGGATCATCACGACGGCTTCTACAACAGCGCCTATTACGGACTCGACTCGCATCCGCGCGCGGGCGCCCTGTTTGCGGTCGGCTATTTGCCCATCCCTGTGCCGTTCCTCGATGTCTTCGGCAAGGCGGGCGTGGCGCGGCTCGAAACGGATGTCACCAGCACCTCGAGCAGCTGCGCTCCGGGTACCACGTGCTCGGCGGAGACAACGATTTTCCGCAGCAATCGTACCGACAATAAATTCGCCTACGGCGTGGGCGTGCAATCGCGCGCCTGGGGAATCGCGTTCCGCGCCGAGTACGAGCGCATCAGCTCGACCTATGGCGATCCGGACGCACTCACTGTCAGCGCCACGTGGACGTTTTAAGCGTGCGTCGTTTTCGCTCCAAGCCCTGATTTTTTTCGCGCACGCGTAATCGCACGGCCGGGTCGCGCGGTGACGCGCGGCCCTCTATACTCACGCGCATGCAACGAATGATTCGCGTGCGCGCCCACGCCGGTTTTCTCCCGACGCTCGGCATGGCGGTGGCCGCACTCAGCGGCTGCGCGCGCGGCGATCTGACCGCAGGATCAGGCAACGATGCGACCACGCGGGCGCTGCGCGCGAAGATCGACACCATCGTCGTCATCTACGCGGAGAATCGCGCCTTCGACAATCTGTACGGCAATTTCCCCGGCGCTCACGGCCTTGACGACGTCGTCGACGGCAGCGGCCGCCCGCGTGCCGCCTATGCGCCGCAGCTCGACCGCAATGGCACGGTGCTTGCGACTCTGCCGCCGAGCTGGGGCGGAGTCACGGCACCGGGCAGCGAACCCGTGGTCACCGAAGCGCAGAGCGCGGGGCTGCCGAATGCGCCGTTCTCCATCGAGCACGCCTTCACGCCGCAATCGAACGTCACGCTGTCGACGTCCACCGTGACGCGCGATCTCGTGCATCGCTTCTTCGAGCATCAGATGCAAATCGACGGTGGCAAGAACGACGGCTACGCCGCCTGGTCCGACGCCGGCGGCCTCGCGATGGGCCACTATGATTACAGCCAATCCGCGCTGTATTCGCTCGCCAAAGAATTCGTGCTCGCCGATAATTTTTTTCAAGGCGCTTTCGGCGGCTCGTTCCTCAATCATCAATACCTGATTTGCGCCTGTGCGCCGATCTATCCCAACGCCGACACGGCCGCGGCGAAGCCGTCCATCGCACTGCTCGAACAGGATGCCGCCGGTCGTTACTTGCCGCGGCTCAAAACCACGCGCGCCGGCAATGACTCGGCGCTGGATGGCGCGCCGAGCTTTGCCCGCAACGGCAACCTCACGCCGCCTGGCTATTTCGGCGATGGCCGCTTCTACGCCGTCAATACCATGCAACCCGCGTATCAGCCGAGCGGCAATCCGCCGGCCGCGGGCGATGCAGATTTTTTATTCGCCGATCCGATGAAATCGACCACTTTGCCACCCCAGACTGAGGCGACGATCGGCGATCGGCTGGATGCGAAAGGGGTGCGCTGGATTTGGTATGCCGGTGCCTGGAACGCGGCGCTCGCCGACGGACGCCAATCCCCCGAAAAGACGCGCCAGGCGATTTATGCGCCGCTCTATCCCGGCGCAGATCCGGACTTCCAACCGCATCACCAACCGTTCAACTACTACGCGCGATTCGATCCCAAGTTGCACGCAGAGCTACGCGCGGCGCACCTGCAAGATTACGACGCTCTGCTGGCGGATGCGGCCGCGGGGCGCTTGCCGGCGGTCGCCTTCTACAAGCCGCAAGGCAGCGTGAATCAACATGCGGGCTACGCTTCGGTCGCGGAGGGCGATGCATACATCGCCGCTTTGGTGGCAAAATTGCGCGCCAGCCCGCAGTGGCCGCACATGCTGATCGTGATCACCTACGATGAGTTCGGCGGCGCATGGGATCACGTGCCGCCGCCGCATGGCGATCTCTTGGGTCCCGGCGCGAGGATTCCCGCGATCATCATTTCACCCTTCGCGAAGCGCGGCAGCGTCGATCACACGCAGTACGACACCGCGTCGATTCAGCGCTTGCTCACGCGCCGCTTCGATCTTGCCGCACTGCCGGGCGTCACGCTGCGCGACCAGAGCCTCGCCGCGCACGGTGCGCCGCCGATGGGGGATCTGACCAACACGCTTGATCTGGGCCGCTAAGCGCGGGCGTCTGCTAGTTGGTCCGCGGCGGCGGTGGAGTGGCGGGTGCTCCGGGAGGCGACGCCGGGCCGCCGTTCGAGCTCACGCTCAATAATTCCACTTCGAATATCAACAGCGACCCTGCCGGGATGCCCGGCTGCGGATTTTTGCCATAGCCAAGTTCCGAGGGCACGAACAGTTGCCACTTGGCGCCCGGCTTCATCAGCAACAAGGCTTCCCGCCACCCAGGGATCACGCCGTTCACTTTTAACGACAAGGGGGCATTGCGGTCGTAGGTGCTGTCGAATTGCTTGCCGTCGATCAGTTTGCCGCGATACTGCACCGTTACCTCGTCGGTGGGCGCGACCGGCGCGGCTTTGCGGTCGCCCGGCAGCAGGATCTTGTACTGCAAGCCCGAGGCCGTCGTGACCACGCCTTTCTCCTTGCCGTTACGCGTCAGGAACTCCTTTCCTTGAGCCTCGTTGTGCGCCGTTGCCGCGGCCACCACCGACCGGATGTACTCCTGCACCTGCGCGCGCTCCGCCTGCGTGATCTTCTTGCCCTGCAAGCCGTCTTTCAGGCCGCGCGAGATGGCCTCGTTGCTCAACTGGTCGGTGACTCCGAGGTTGTGCATTTGCTCGCCGAAGCCCAGGCCCAACAAATAACTCTGGTCATCGACATTGGGCGCGGGACTTGGAGCGGCCCCGGGCGGGGTTGCGGGTGAGGGTGGTTGGGCGCCGGCACTGCCGAGCACAAGAGCGCTCAAGGCCAGGCACAAAATTCCGGAATGAGTGTGTTGCATGACGCGAAGATACCGCCCTCGGGGGGACTAGCGCCAGCGCGCGTCTAACCGCCCAAGGCGCCGCGTCGAATGACGGCCACGGTCAGGCGCGAGGTGCAGACCAATTTGCCGCCCTCGTTGACGATGTCGATGGTCCACACATGGGTGCGGCCGCCGAGGTGCACCGGGCGCGCGGTGGCCGTGACCAGCCCGGAGCGCGCCGAACGCACGTGATTTGCGTTGATCTCCTGGCCCACGCACATAAATTCCGCAACGTCGATGCACATGGTTGCGCCCATGCTGCCGAGCGTTTCGGCGAGCGCCACCGAGGCGCCGCCGTGCAGCAGCCCATGGGGCTGGCGCGTGCGTTGATCCACCGGCATGGTCGCGCGCACGAAGTCGTCGCCGATTTCGGTGAACTCGATGCCGAGGTGTTCAACCAGCGTTCCGGGGCGTCCGGCATTCAATTCGGCCACCGAACGTACACTGCGCCATATCGTCATTCGGACTCCTTGAACGTGCCCGCGACACGGCGATAGGCGTCGCGAAACGGAATACCTTCCTTGGCGACCAGCGCATTGGCGGCGGCGGCGGCGTGGATGCCGGGATCGAGCCGGATGTTTTCCGGGCGAAAAACCACGCCCTCGAGAGCGTTCGGCAGAATTTCCAAGGTCTGCAAGCAAGAATCGATGGCGCGAAACAACGGCGGCTTGATCAACTGCAGGTCGCGGTGATAACCCGAGGTGAGCTTTTGCGTGACGCCGAGCACCTCGTTGAGTGCGCCCTGCGCCACTGCGCTGCGGCCGCGCACCAGTTCGAAGACGTCGGGATTGCGCTTCTGCGGCATGATCGATGAGCCGGTGGTAAAGGCCGCCGGCAACGACACAAAACCAAATTCCTGGGTGTAGAACAGCAGCAGGTCGGCCGCCAGGCGCCCCATGTCCTGCGCCAACAGCGTGATCTCGAACAGGAGCTGCGCCTCGGCCTTGCCGCGCGACAACTGCACCGCGGTCACGGGCTCTTGGGTGACGGAAAAATCCAGACGGCGCCGCGTCTCCTCGCGGCTGAGCTCGAGGTTGGGCGTGCCATAGCCGGCCGCCGAGCCGAGCGGGTTTTTATCGATGCGCCGCTGCGTGAGCGCGAGTCCCTCCGCATCATCGCGCAGCTCCGCAGCGAAGCCCTGCGCCCAAAGCGCCACGGTGCTCGGCATCGCCTGCTGCATATGCGTGTAGCCGGGCAGCACGATCTCGCCGCAGCGGGTGGCGAGCGCATCGAGCGCCGCCGCCACGAGAGTCGCGCCGCGCGCAAGCTCGAGCGCGGCGTCCCGCAAGTACAGTCGCAACGCCGCGAGCACTTGATCGTTTCGCGAACGACCGGCATGCAGACGGCCGCCGGCCGCGCCGATGCGGACGGTCAGCAGATTCTCGATCGCCGTCTGGCAGTCCTCTTGCTCGAGCGAAATCCGCCACTCTCCCTGCGCGTGCTCGGCTCCGATGGCCGTCAACGCGTCGCGGATCGATGCCAAATCCGCAGCCGATAAGAGTCCCTGCGCCGCGAGCATCTCCGCATGGGCGATCGAGGCTCGAATGTCGTAGCTCACCAGGCGATTGTCGAGAACGTGGTCATCGCCCGCCGTAAAGGCGAGCACGCGCGAGTCGAGCGGAATGCCCTTGTCCCAGAGTCGGGTCATTGCGCGCTCAACTGTTCCGCCGGGCTTAAGGCCGTGAGATCCGCCACCACCAACGTGCCGGTCCCTTCGTTCGTGAATATCTCCGCCAGCAGACTGTCGACGGATTTATAGCTGATGACGTGCACCCGGCGCACGCCGCCGCGGATCGCATTCTCGATCGCGGCGGCCTTCGGCAACATGCCGTCCTTGAGCGCTCCCGCATCGCGCAGCCGCTTCAGCCCCTTGATGTCGGTATACGAAACCACCGAGCTCGGATCTTCCACACGTTCCAGAATTCCCTGCGCGCCGGTGCACAGCACGAGCTTCTCCGCCGACAGGGCTCCGCCGATCGCAGCCGCCACGGTGTCGGCGTTGATGTTGAGCAAGGTGCCGTGCGAATCCGCCGACAGCGGACTCACCACCGGCATCAAACCGTTCTCGAGCAATTTCTCGATCACCCCGGTATTCACCGAATCGATGTTGCCGACGAAGCCGTAATCGATGAATTCGCCCGAGCTGTCGGGGACGCGCATCGGCGGGCGCTTGTGCGCGCGGATCAACCCCGCGTCGACGCCGCTCAAGCCGATGGCCTCGATATCGAGCTCGCGGCAGATGGCGAGAATGCGGGTGTTGATCAGACCGTTCAGCACCATGGCGGTCACGTCGATCGACTTCTGGTCGGTGACGCGCCGGCCATGGACCATGCGCGTGTCGATGCCCAAGGTCGCCTGCATGGTGTCGAGCTGCGGACCGCCGCCGTGCACCAGCACCGTCTTGATGCCCACCTGATGCAGGATCGCCACTTGCTCGATCAGCGCGCGGGTCGAGACCTCGTCGCTGAAAACCGCGCCGCCCGCCTTGATGATGAACACCTTGTTCTTGTACATGCGGATGTACGGCGCAGCGCTCTTGAGCGCACGGACGGCCACCGAAGGATCAGGTCGACTCATAATCATGAGAATACTCCGAAACGCGTGTCGATCAGGCCAGCATGCGGTGCAGTACCGCCATCTGCACCACCAGACGATTGAACGCCTCGCGCTTGACGACGGCGCGCGGACCATCCAGGACTTCATCGGCGACCGCGACGTTGCGGCGCACCGGTAAACAGTGCATGAGTTTGGCGCCCTGCGCCGCGCCTGCGAACCAGCGCTCGCGCACGCACCAATCGGCAAGATCGGCGCGCAGCCGCGCATCCGCCGCGGCGTCGCCGTAATGCTGGGTGCTTCCCCATTCCTTGGCGTACAGCACATGCGCGCCGGCGAGCGCCGCCGCGCGATCGGACGTCTCGCTGATTGCGCCGCCCGCCGTGGCGGCGGCCGCACGCGCCCCATGCATGATCGACGCCGGCAAGGCGAAGCCATCCGGCCGCAGTACCACGACTTCCATGCCGCGCATCGCGGCCATGTGCAAAGTGGCCGCCGGCACCGCCAAGGGCAATGCCTTCGGATGATTCACCCAGCTCAAGACGAACTTGGCCCGCTGCGGCACCTTGAGTTCATCGAGCGTGCGCCAGTCCGCCAGCGCCTGGCAGGGATGATTCATCGCCGATTCCAAATTGATCAGCGGCTTATCGCACAGCGCATCGATCATGCCGAACAAGGTTTCGTTGAGATCGCTGTCGAGATTCTTGCCCTCGGCGAAGGCACGCACGCCGAGCGCATCGCAGTACGAGGCGAGCGCCGGTATGCCCTCGCGAATGTGTTCCGCCGCCGCGCCGTTCATGACGGCATTGGGCCGTGTTTCCAGCTGCCAGGTTCCTTGGCCGGGGGTGATCACGAAAGCCGAACCGCCGAGCCGCGCCATCGCCGCTTGAAACGACGCCAGAGTGCGCAGCGACGGATTCATGAACACCAGGCCCAAGATCTTGCCGGCGAGCGCGTGCGGCTGCGGCCTGTCCAGAAGTGCCTGGGCGAGAGCGAGCAAATCGAGCACCTGCTCGCGGCTGAAATCCGCCAACTTCAAAAAACGCTTCATGCGGAAATCCTCGACAAGGCATCGCTCAACTGATCGACGTGCCCCTCATTCAATATGTATGCAGGCAGCAATCGCAGAATGTGCGGATCGGCGCTGGTGCCGGTAAGTATGTTTTTGGCGAGCAACTCCGCATGCACTTGCTTGGCGGGCCGCGAAGTCTTGAGACCCAGCAGAAAACCCGCGCCCTGCACGCCCGTGATGGGACCGACCATGCAGCTGCTGCGGATGTAGGCCGAGACTTGGCGCACGTTGGCGAGCAACGATTCCGATTCGAGGGTGTCGATCACGGCCTCGGCGGCCGCGCAGGCCATCGGGCCGCCGCCGAAGGTCGTGCCCATGTCGTCGTACTTGATTTGGCTCGCGACCGCCTGCGACAACAACAACGCCGATACCGGAAAGCCATTTCCCAACGCCTTGGCTGAGGTGATCATGTCCGGTACCACGCCGTAAAAATTCGCGGCAAAGGGCGCGCCGGTGCGGCCCATTCCGCATTGCACCTCGTCGAAAATCAACAACGCGCCGGTTTCATCGCAGCGCCGACGCAGCGCCTGCAACATGGGGGTTCCCACCCCGTACGCGCCGCCCACACCCTGCACCGGTTCGACGATCACCGCGGCGGTATGCCGATCGACGAAGCGCTCGACGGCGGCGGGGTCGTCGCGCGGTGCGAAACTCACGTCGAACGGCGTGCGCGGAAATCCATACCATTTCTCGAGCGCGCCCCAAGTCACCGCGCCCGCGGCGGCGGTTCTGCCGTGCCAGCCCTGCTCGAGCGCCACGATCTTGCTGCGGCCGCTGAGCTTGAACGCGAGCTTCAGCGCATTTTCATTCGCTTCTGCGCCGCTGTTGATCCAAAACACAGTGTCGAGTCCGAGGCCTGCGAACTTGGTCAGGCGGGCGGCGGCGCGCTCGCGGATCAGCATCGGCAATGCATTCGTCTGGAACGCCATCTGCCGCGCCTGGCGCCCGAGCGCGGCCACCCAGCGCGGATGGCCATAGCCAAGACCCGCGACCGCGTGGCCGCCGTAGAAATCCAACACCTTGCGGCCGTCGCGCGCGTACAGCCAGACGCCCTCGCCATGCGCGACTTCGATAGGATACTGCGCAAACACTTGCGCGAGGTGGCTGGTCACGGCTGAAGTCATCGCATCGCCTCTAGGTCCAGCCGGGCGCGGCTGCGGTGAGGCCGGTCGACTCGCTGATTCCGAGCAATCGATTCATCCATTGAATGGCGCCGCCGGCCGCGCCTTTGTTCAGATTGTCGACGACCGACATGACCGCAATCGAATTGCCGTTGGTCACCGCGCTCAAATTCGCATAATTGCTGGTCGCCACATCCTTGACGCGCGGCGCCGCTTCCGTGACGCGCACGAAACGAGAATTCTGGTAGTAGCTCTTGAGCGCCTCGATTGCCTGCGGCGTGCCCAAGGGCTTTTTGAGGCTGGCCTGCACCGTGACGTGGATGCCGCGGGCGAAGGGACCGGAATGCGGCACGAAATTGAGCTCGCACTCGACACCCGTGGCGAGTTTCGCGCAGGCGATGATTTCCGGAACGTGCCGGTGACTCAACGCCCCGTAAGAATAGAGGTCGCCGTGCCGCAGCGGGTGGTGAGTTCCCTCGACCGGCTTGCGCCCGGAACCCGTGCTGCCGGTGATGCCGGTGACGAACAGGCGCGCGTCGGTCAGGCCGAGCGCCAGCAGAGGAACGATGGCGAGCAACGTGGCGGTCGCGAAGCATCCGGGGTGCGCCACGTGCGGCGTCGGCGATTTTTGCAAGTGTTCCGGTACCGCGCAGGTAAATTCGCGGATTCGCGCCGGTGCACCGTGGGCGTGTCGGTACACCGCTTCGTAGGCCGCGGCGCTCGAGTAGCGAAAGTCGGCCGAGATATCGACGCAGCGCACGTCCGTACCGGCCTGAGCGGCGGCGCTCAACAAACGATCGATGAGGGCCGCCGCAACGCCATGCGGTGCCGCCGAAAACAGCGCGCTGCGCGGTGCCTTCCTTATCAATGCGTCGATGGCATCGAGATCGGCGAAGCTAAGCTGCGGGTAGGCGCTTGCGAGGTGCGGGAATGCAGCGGCGACCGAAGCGCCCGGCTGACTGTCGGACAGTATGGCCGCTACGTCGAGCGCCGGATGCCCGGCGATCAGGCGCAGCAACTCGCCGGCCACATAGCCGGTACCGCCGAGCACGATGGCTGGGGTGGACGCGGTCACTCGCCGGCTACTTTGGATTCGCGCACATGGCCGAGGCCCAATCGGCCGATGATGTGATCGCCGAGATCGGCGGGGTTGCTGATCGCGTTGAAGGCCTCGACTTGCATCTGCTCGCGGATGATTTCGACACCCACTTGATTGTCGGTGGAGGGTCCTGTGACCACCGCCGGCTCGATCCCGAAACGCTCGCGCAATAATTTGACGCCGCCCCAGGCGGCGACCGGATCGTTGGCCGACAGCACCAGCGCGGTGAGCGCCGCCTTGATGTCCGGTTGGCGCAGGATCGACTCCACGCCGTAGGTTCCGAGCAGTCCGTCTCCCAACTCGAACACGATGACGTCCGGCTGTCCGGCCGACAACTCGGTCAACATGGTGCGGGTGAGGGCCGGACCGCATTTCGCCGTCGTCGTGACGATGCCCAAGTCCGTGAAAATCATGGTGCGGCGGGCGCCGGAGTCCTCGAACGCGAGAATGTCGCGGCGCAGGGATACGCCCGTCGCCTTGAACGCATCGACGATCAATCCGCGATGGCGCATGCGCGCGATGATGGCGGACGCCGCCGCGGTTTTTCCGGCCTCCATGCAGGTGCCGGCAAGCGCCACCACGGGCACACCATGCGCGTCGAGCGGCGCCTCGTAGTCCAACGCCTTGTATCCTGCTCGCGCCGGCACGCCGATGCGCTCGCCGAGATACGGAAAGGTGAGTGCCGTGCCGAGCACCTTGCAGTCGAAGGGCTTGCCCTTGTCCGGCGTCGCGGAATCGCAAATGCCGAGCACGCCGCCGATGTTCAGCATTTGAATCACATCGCCCGGATTCAAGGTCGTCGGAATGTGGCCGGAGTAGCCGAACAGCGCCTTGCGATGGCCCAACGCGCCCACCACCACGTCGCCGCGGGCGATTTTCGCCATGCGGCCGCTGGTCAATTCCAGCGTGTTGTAAGTCGACTTGTTGTTGAGGATCTCCACCACGACCACCACGCCCTCGTCGCAGGGAATGTCCGCGGCCACGCGAATATCGTGCGACAGGCCGCACGCCTGGGTCACCGAGGCGATTTTATCGACCACCACCGTGCGCATGCTGCTCATGATTGCTCCCTCGCCGCGTGCGATCCGGCACGCTTGTAGAACACCCCAGTCAAGGCGAGCATCTTCGAATACCCGAGCGCATCCGCCGGGGTCCACTCGCCGGCGGACTCGCCATACACCCCCTTCGACGCCGCCATCAACGAGTAGGGGGAGGTGACCCCTTCGACGAACACCGATCCCGGCCGAAACAGCAACCGCACCTCGCCGCTCACCCGCGCCTGCGAGCTGACGAGCAGCGCCTCGATATCGCGGCATACCGGATCCAAATGTTGTCCTTCGTGCACGAGGTCGCCGTAGGGCTGTGCCACGGACTCTTTGATGCGCGCCTGCTTGCCGGTCAACACCAGCTTCTCGAGTTCCCGATGCGCGGTCAGCAGCACGTCGGCCGCCGGGGCTTCGAACGCCACCCGGCCCTTGGTGCCGATCACCGTGTCGCCCAAGTGAATCCCGCGACCGATGCCGAAGGGACCGGCCAGCTGTTCCAGCTTTTCGATGATCGCAACCGCCGAGGCCGCGGCACCGTCCAAGCTCACCGGGATCCCTTGTCGAAAGCCGATCACATGGCGCTCCGCCGCGCGCGGCGCCGAGAACGCGTTCTTCGACAACACCCAGGCCTCGTCGGGAATACTGCCCTCGGAGGTGAGCGTCTCCTTGCCGCCGATGGTGACGCCCCAGAGCCCGCGGTTGACCGAGTAGGCCGCGCCGAAGGGAGGAATCGGCAGCTGATGATCCTCGAGATACTTGAGTTGTTCAGGCCGCTTGAAGGCGCGGTCGCGCACCGGCGCAATGATCTCGAGATCCGGCGCCAAGGTGCGCAGCGCCACTTCGAAGCGCACCTGATCGTTGCCTGCGGCGGTGCAGCCATGCGCGACCATGGTGGTTTTCAGTGACAACGCCATTTGCGCGATCGTCTGCGCCTGCAACACGCGCTCGGCACCCACGCACAAGGGATAGACCCCGCCGCGGCGCACATTACCCATGATCAGGAATTTCAGTACTTGCTCGAAATAGGCGGCGCGCGAGTCGATCAAGTGGTGTTCGATGGCGCCCAGCTGTGCGGAGCGCTCGGCCAAGGAGCGCGCCGCGGCGGCATCGATGCCGCCGGTATCGACCGTCACCGTGATCACCGGCCGCTGATACGTGTCCTTGAGCCACGGCACGCAGAACGAGGTGTCGAGACCGCCGGAAAATGCCAAAAGAATGGGCTCGGCGCCCTGCCTTGAAGTCGATGTCATAGAGGTTAGCGTCCGAAGATTTCTAGGAGGCGCTCGCCCAACTGCCGCTGTTCGAGCGCCCCGGCGGTGGCGATGAAAATGGTGTCATCGCCGGAAATGGTGCCGACGACCTCCGGCCAGCGGGCGCCGTCGATGGCCACCGCCACGCTTTGCGCCGAGCCGATGGTCGTCTTCAGCACGGTCAAATTCGTGCCGGCCGTAAAGCGGGCGCTGACGAACTGCTTGAGCGTCGCGAAGTCGCTTCGGGCGGCGGCATCGGGCAGCACATAACGATCGCCCATCTTGGCGACGCCGAGCTCGCGCAAGTCGCGGCTGACGCTCGACTGGGTCGCGATGTGCCCGAGCTTGCGCAGCAACGCGACCAGCTCGGTTTGGCGGCCGACCACCTGTTCGCGGATGATTTTCACGAGCGCATCGCGGCGCGCGGGAGCGTTGCCGTTGTCGGATTCCGGAAGATTGTGAGTGGGCGCTTGCATAAAATCGCGCGCATAGTGCATAAAAATGCACACTCTGTCAAATGCGCCCGCGGCCAAATCGAGGCCGGCATCGAAGCGCGCTTATACGTTGGCAGGATCCGACAACGGAGATTCCAGGCCGAACAATGCGCGATCGTCCGCCCGCGTCAAACCTTGGTCCAACCATCCGCGGAATTGCCGGCCGTCGATTTCTCCGTGTTCGACTTTCTTGAGGATGATCGCGCCGACTAGAATCTGGCGGCGGATCGCGAGTTTGCGTTCGCGATGAGCGGCGACGGCGCGCTTGCGTTGATCCAGCCGCTGCTGGCGCAGCTTCAGCTGATTGAGCTTGCCTTGCAGAGTGGAAATCTGGTCATCGAGTTTGGGCATGGCATTGATTGTCGCACGGCGCCGCGTGTACAGTCGACCCAAGGGAAACCCATAAGCACTTATACATCAATGCTGTCGCCGGCATGGCAATCTATCATTTAACCGCCACCGTCATCTCCCGCGCGCGAGGGCAGAGTATCGCGGCGGCTGCCGCCTACCGCTCGGGATCCGCGCTACGCGACGAACGCTACGGCGGGGTGCATAACTACAGCCGCAATCGTCCTTCGACGCATGCCGAAATCATGGCGCCCGCGGGTGCTCCGGCGTGGGTGCACGACCGCGAAACACTGTGGAACCGGGTCGAGGCGGCGGAGCGGCGCAAAGACGCGCAGCTCGCGCGTGCCATTGACATCAGCCTGCCCGCCGAGCTCTCCGCTGCCGAGAACCTGGCCTTGGTGCGCGACTACGTTGCGCAGGAATTCGTCTCGCAAGGCATGATCGCGGACTTCTCCCTGCGTCGCTCCGACCCGCAGAACCCCCACGTGCATATCTTGCTCACCCTGCGTGAATCGACGACGACCGGCTTTGGCCCGAAAGCACGGCACTGGAACCGCAAATCCAGTTTGTTCGAGTGGCGTCAAGCGTGGGCCGAGCGCGCCAATCAGCATTTAGCACGGGCCGGCCACGAGGTGCGCATCGATCACCGGACTCTCGAAGCGCAACAGAGCGAATTGACGCCGGCCCGTCAATTGGGCGTCGGCCGCGGCCGGCAGGCCGATGACAAGTTGCCGGACTACCTGAAGCAGCGCGTCGCCGAGCAGCAACGGATCGCGAAAGAAAACGGCGAGATGATCGTCGAGGATCCCACCGTCGCGCTGCGCGCGCTCACCCGGTATCGGCCGACGTTCACGCGCGAGGACATGGTCGAATTTCTGCGCGCGCGCAGCAGCGACGGCGCACAGCTTGAGGCGGTACTCGCCGCGATCATGGCATCGACCGAGCTCGCGGCACTGCCTGCCGAGAACGGACAAGCGCCGCGCTTCACCAGCCGCGACCTGCTCGAGGCGGAGAAATCCTTGGCGAAGCGGGTGGCGACGCTCGCGAAACGGCGCGGTCACCTCGCCCAGGCCCCGCCCGAGGCAGATGCCGCGCTCGAATACCTGCTGGGTGACGGCGACATCAAGGCGCTGGCTGCCGTTCCGGGGAATGAGTGTAGCGCGCTGTTGGCTGCGGCCCGCCGGGTTTGGGAATCGCGTGGACTTAAGATCGCCGGTACCGCCGTTTCCAGAGTCGCTGTACAGAGGCTGCGGGCGGTGAGCGGCATCGAGTCGCAAACCCTGGATTTGCAAGAACAGGCCTGGCGCGAAGGACGCGACCTGCCGACGCAACAGCACGTGCTGCTGGTCGACGGGGCCGAGATGATCGGGCTCAAACAGTTGGAGCGGCTGCTCGCGGTCGCGGACAAGTCGCACGCGAAGCTGGTGCTCATCGGCGATGCGCCGCAGCTCGCGGCGATGCAAGGCTGCTCGCCGCTCAAGTCCATTCTGGCGGCGGTCGGTCCGGCCGTTTAGGCCAGCCCCAATGGGCGGCGGCCTTGATTATCGGGGCGAAGCTCCCCAGACAGGTATTCTCCCAGCGGCGATGTGACCCCATGACGCAGTTTTCCGTCCTCGATTTATGCCCGATCACCCAGGGCGGAAGTGCGGCGCAGTCGTTGCGCAATACGCTCGATCTCGCGCAGCATGCGGAACGTTGGGGGTTTAACCGTTACTGGCTCGCCGAGCATCACAGCATGCCCGGGATCGCGAGCGCCGCCACATCGGTGGTGATCGGTCACGTGGCGCAGGGTACTTCGACCATCCGGGTCGGCGCCGGCGGCATCATGCTGCCGAATCATTCACCGCTGGTGATTGCCGAGCAGTTTGGAACGTTGGCGAGCCTGTTCCCCGGCCGCATCGATCTTGGTTTGGGAAGGGCGCCGGGTTCCGACCCAGTGACGGCGCGCGCACTGCGCCGCAATCTCGCCTCCGATCCCGACCAGTTTCCGCAGGATGTGCTGGAACTGATCGGCTACTTCGCGCCTGCCGAGCCCGGACAGAGCGTCATGGCCATCCCCGGCGTCGGACTGAATGTGCCGCTGTGGATCTTGGGGTCGAGTCTGTTCGGTGCGCAGGTGGCTGCCGCGCTCGGCTTGCCGTTCGCCTTCGCGTCGCACTTCGCGCCTGCGATGCTGATGCAGGCCATCGACATCTATCGCGCGCGTTTCCAACCCTCGGCGCAGTTGCGAAAACCGCACGTCATGCTGGGGTTCAACGTATTCGCGGCCGCAACCGACGCCGAGGCCCGCTTGCTCGCCTCATCGATGCAGCAAGCCTTCGTGAACCTGCGCAGCGGCCGGCCGTCGCAATTGCCGCCGCCGCTCGAGGGCTACGAGGAGCAGTTGCCGCCCCAGGCCAGGCAGCTGCTGGCCGATGTCCTCACCTGTTCTGCGGTCGGCTCGCCGCAGACGGTGCGCACGGCGATCACGGCATTCATCGCGCGCACGCAAGCCGATGAGTTGATGATCACCGCGCAGATTTTCGATCACGCGGCGCGGCTGCGCTCCTACGAGATCGCGGCCGACATCCAAAAAACACTTTAACCCCCACCGGCATTGCCGATGCCGAGAAAGACGCGCATGCGGGAAAGCTCCGCTTGCAGCGCGAGCCGAAACGCCGCCGCGCGCGGCGCGCGGCCGCCGACGTAGCCGAATGACGAGCGCAGCCGGCCGTTCGCCACCGACACATTGGCCCAGCCCACGATGTGCTCACGCCAGAGCAGCGGCAGCGCGTAATAGCCGAGCTTGCGTTTGGGCGCCGGTGTATAGGCCTCGAAGCGGTAGGTCCAGTTCCAAAGGATCTCGAAGCGGCGGCGGTCCCAAACGATCGGGTCGAACGGTGTCAGCAGACGCACCTCTGAGTCGACCTGCCAGCGGGCCGCCGCAGGCTTCTCCTCCGCGGGCCAATACCAGTCGACGCCCTCGATGCGCGCATGGCCGAGCCTACGTTTGGCGCGCGCTATGGCCTCGCGGCGCTCATCGCTCCACTGCGGCGCCCCGCCGCGGAGCAACGAGACCAGTTGGGTGAGGCTCCTCGCGGGCAGCGGCGCATACTTGCGCACCAGGATGTCGATCAGTGCATCGAAGCGCGACATCACGGTGTCAGGATCAGGCGCCGGCAGCGCATTGAACCCGGCTGCGATTTTGCACGGCGCATACAACCGGGTGCCGCCTTCGCGGCGCGCGACGCGCAGCAACCCGCGATAGTGCATGACGTCGAGCAATTGCGTGCTGGCGTTCGACGATCCCCCGAACCAGTTGGTCACTTTGCCGTGAGCGAAATGCGCATCGACTTCCCGGGGGTGCACCACGCCGCGCTCGCGCACGAACGCGAGTACCGCCTCGGCCTGCGCAGCCCGCGCCGGCGTCCACACGGTGCGCGCGGTTCGCGGGTGCATGAGTTGATGATGCACCCGCGGCAGGTAGCCGTAATTGCAGATGAAGTCCTCCTCCAGCGCCAACTTCGGATAGCGCCGTTCGAGGTCGCCGGCGCGATAGTCCAGCACGCGATGCCGAAGGGTGAGGTCCTGGGCGCGCGCCGGCGAGCGGATCGGATCGGCCTGTACGAATCCCAACCGCTCGATCGCCCGTCCGAGGGTGGTGGGTTTGAAGAGCGACCGTCCGATCGCGTAGCGCCGCAAATGATCCAGCGTGACGTTCATGCGCGGATAATATTGCAATCAGCCGGACACCGTTTCCTAGTACATTGGCGGCCATGCTGGATACTTTTGAAATCAAAACTGCCGAACAGCCCGATGCCGCCATCATCTGGTTGCACGGCCTGGGTGCCGACGGGCATGACTTCGAGCCCATCGTGCCCGAGATCGTGAAACGCGGCGAACGCGCCTGGCGATTCGTATTCCCGAATGCTCCGGTGCGACCCGTCACCCTCAATGGCGGCATGTCGATGCGGGCGTGGTACGACATCAAGGGGCTCGATCGCCGGGCGGAAGAGGACGTCGCCGGCTTTCGCGACACGGATCGTGAGATTCGGCGGCTGATCGCCCGCGAGGTCGAACGCGGCATAGCGCCGGCACGGATCGTGATTGCCGGTTTTTCCCAGGGGGGTGCTGTGTCGCTGTACAGCGTGCCGCGTTTTCCGGACCAGCTCGCCGGCGTCGTGGCGTTATCGTGTTATCTGCCCTGCACCGGCAGCCTCGCCGCCGAGCGCTCGCCGGCCAACGATGCCACGCCGATCTTCATGGCGCACGGCTTGGCGGACCCCGTCGTGCCGTATGGCTTGGGTTCCGAATCGCGCGAGTTCCTGAAGGCGCAGGGCTATGCCGTCGAGTGGCACGAATACCCGATGCCGCACGCCGTCTGTGGTCCGGAAATCGCCGATATCCGCGAATTCTTGCTGCGGGTATTGCCGCCCAAGTGACAGCGCCGGGCTTGGGGGCTTAAGCTCAACGCATCACATTTCCCGGCGAGGTTTTCATGGCAACTTCGGGTTCCTCGGCGAGGCGCACCAAGCGGGCTGCTGCGTCGCACCGATTGAGCGCGCAAGCGCAAAAAGCGGTCACTCATGCCGACGCGATGAAACAGCAACTGCGCGCGGCGAAGGCCGCGCTCAAGCGCGCACGAAAATTGGTGAAGGAGAGCAAGAAGGCGGCCAAGCGCGCCAAGAAATTGGCCAAGGCGGCGAAAGCGGCTGCGCCTCCCGCCCTACGCAGGGCGGCCCGCAAGCGAGCCGCGTCCAAGTCTCGTCCACGACCGAAGCCGACAGCCGGCCCCAAGACGAAGTCGACACCAATGCCCAGGACGCCATCCAAACGCAGGCCGAAATCGAAAGCCAAACCCACCGTGGCGAAGCCGAAATCGGTTCCCGCAGCGAGGCCAAAACCGGTCGCGAAGGCTAAGAGAGCGGCAAAACCCAAAGTTCGGACGAAGCCTAAAGTTCAGGCACAGGCCAGGGGTCGGGCAACGCCCAAAGTAGCGCTCAAGCCGAAGAACTCCGTGAAGCCGGCCCCCGCTCCCAAAGTGACACCGCCGAAACTTAAGTCCGCGCCCAAGCGAGTCGCACCGAAGCCCGGCGCGCCCGTATCGGAGCCGAGCACGGCGCCGCCCGAACAGTCGGTGGCCGAGGCGGCTCAGTCGGTGATGCAACGCCTGGAAGACGTGCTGCCGCGGGTGGCGTCAACCCTGCGGGACAATATGGGGCAGAACTCCGGGAAATAGCCATTCGAGCAGCAGGGCGAGAAACACCGACGCCATGAAGCCGACGATCTGGCCGAGCAGCCATACGCCGAAGGCTTTGTTCATCGTGAATCCCTGAATCTCGCTGAAGCCCATGACCTGCAGCACGATGCTCCACACCAGCAGCAGCACGTAGCAGATGAACTGCAGCCGCAGCAGGAGCAGCAGGAAACCCTCCAGATCCGCGCGGGGAGTTTCGACAAAGGCAGCCTCTCCGACGAGCAGCGCGGTCACGACCCAAATCACGAGCGACACCGCCATCGGCACGCTGCCATAGGCAAGCACATGGATGGTTTGACTGGTCGTCGACTTGGCGCCGATCCGTTTCGCCAGGCGTGCGTAGATCACCCCCATCAGCATCACACCCGCCATGCCCGCCACCGCGCCGTACGCGAAGGAGCTCGCCAGGATTTCTTCGACAGGGGTGTGCTCGCCGGCACCTTGCGCGCGGTTGAAAGCGAGCAGGTTGCCGACGCCTTGCGCCGCCGCCAGCAAGTAGTCGACGATCCCGACGGGCTGTGCCGCCATTTCGCGGAACACGCGTCGGGGTCTTAGCCAAACATCTTTCAGCGGGCGAATCGGTTCGGTCGGCAACACTCGGGCAGCCTACGCAATCCGAGGAATCGACTCCAGCGCCACACACAGATGACAGCAGACTTTTTCGGGGCTACTCTCACAGCGAGTTCGAACGATCTCCAGGAGATGAGTGACTATGGCAAAAAAGAGTAAGTCGAAGAAACGCCCGGCGGCAAAAGCCAAGCGGGGTGCGGCGAAAAAGAAGCAGGTCGCGAAAAAGAAAGCCAGTCCGGCGAAGGGCAAGGCCCGCAAAGTTGCGACGAAGGCTAAAGCTGCGCCGAAAAAGGCGAAGCCCAAAGCCAAAGTTGCCGCGAAAAAGGCTGCGCCGAAACCGCGTACGGCGCGGCCGAAACCCGCAGCTCCGGCGCCCGCGCCGTCGATAGCCTCGCCGCCTGCAGAGGTTGCCGAGACGCCGACGACGCCGGTGCCCAGTACCGAACCGATGGCGATCTAGAATCGCCGCGGTTTGAATCAGGCGCGCATCAGCCCTTGCAGAGGGCGCGCGCCGCTGCTGTCCGGAAAGATTCGAGAGGCGAGTGTCTTCGCATCGACGCGCATGTGCTCGTCGAGCACGCCTTTGAAGACGCTGCGAAGATCGAGCGTCGGGCGCAGGTCGCGGTTATCGAGCAGCGCCGAGCGCGCGAGCCCCGGCCAGTCGGCGATGACGCGCCCGCCGCGCACGCTCCCACCCAATAGAAAGGCACATCCGCCCGTCCCATGGTCGGTGCCGCGCGTGCCGTTCATGGCAGCCGTGCGGCCGAACTCGGTTACCACCAGGACCGCGGTTTGCGGCCACAGCGGCCCCATGCCGTCGGCCAGGGCGCGCAGCGCCTGATCGAGTCCGGCGAGTCTTTGCGCGAGACTCCCTTTGGCACCGCCCTGATTGGCATGCGTGTCCCAGCCGCTGGCTTCGATGACTGCGACCTCGGGACCGCCGTCGCTGCGCATCAACGTGGCCGCCATGCGCGCGACGCCGCTGACTCGGTCGAGCGCTGCCGGCTTGCCGCCCGGGGTGGCCATCGCGGGCGAAGTCGTTGCCGGCGCATCCATCGAATTGCCCGCATCCGCGAGCTTTTCGGTCTGCACCGCCTCGCTCAACCGCGCCGAGAACCAATCGTCTTTCGAGTACAGATCGGCCAGGCGCGACAGCAGATCCTCGTCGACGTCGGGGGTCGCCTGCGGCGATTTGGAGATCACGGGCGTATCGCCGCGTAAAATCAGCGGTACGTTTTGGCTGATGGCGACGCCGCGCTCGTGCGTCGGTCCGCCGCCGCGCGGCATGGCCGCGAGCGCCCGATTGAGCCAGCCGTCGGCCGTGCCGATGGGTTTGGTCAAGCCGTTTTCCAGCACGTTTTGGCCGTCGAAGTGCGAGCGATCCCGGTACGGCGAGGCCACCGCCTGGAACACTACCAGTTCATTGGCGCGGTAACGCTCGTGCAAGAACGACAACGACGGATGCAGTCCAAAGGTGTTGTTGAGGGCCAGCGCGCCCTCGGCCGTGCCCGGTGCGGCGATGGCGAGTTCACGATGCAAGTTCGCGTAATCCGGATCGGCGTACGGCGGCACGGCAGCCAGACCATCCAGGGCGCCGCGCAAAATGACCACCACGAGCCGCGCCGAACCGCCGGTGTTGGCGATGAGCAGGCGCGGAAATGCCGAACTCGCTGCCAAAGCGCCGCTGCCCAGCAAAAAGCGGCGCCGCGACACGTTCGAGGGGAACCGATGCATCGCCTATCTCCGTTGAAATTCAGGACTCATCAGGAGCAGCGCCAGTGCTTGCTTCGATGAGGTAGCCCGGCGCAGCGCCGTCACCGTCTCCGGACGTGCATAGCCGCCGAGACTTAAGGCGGCGACGTCCGCCGGATCCACGCCTTGTTCGTACCGGTTCGCGGCGCGCGACGCCCACAGCACCCGGTGCATCAGCGCATCCGAGCCGTCCCAGCTTTTCGCGGTGTCCGGCCAACCGGCCGGCGATCCCGGCGTGTATTGACGTTGCCCCAAAAGCTCGAAACTGCGGATCACTTCTTCGGGTTGAGTCGGCAATGCATTCAACGCGCGCCAGGTCGAGAATACGAAGTCCTCCGGCGTTTTGAATTTGCGCGCCTCCAAGTCCCAGGCTTCCGGCGCGTCGATCAATGCCGCATACACATGCGGCAGGTCGCCGCCCGATTTGAGAAAAGCGTTCGCCACGCGTGCCACGGCGGCCGGCGGCGGCTCGTCGGCAACGAAATGCCTCACGAGCTTGGTGGCGATGAATTTCGCGGTGGCTGGATTGCGGCACAGATCCGACAACACCGCCTCGCCCTGCCGCTGTCCCTCTTCGTAATAAGTCTTGCCGAGAAAGCTCTTGGCGCCCGGTTCGTGCAGATTGTCGCGAAAGTAAAACCGGCCCGGCGTGCCGCCGGCGAGGCGGCCCTTGCCGCCGCCGATCGACCAGCCGGTGATGATCTGCGCGAAGCTGGTGACGTCCCTTTGCGAGTAACCGCCGTTCACACCCAGGGTATGCAGCTCGAGAATCTCGCGCGCCAGATTTTCATTGATGCCGAATTCGCGCCGCGGTTTGTCGGCATCCGGCCGCGCTCGCGCGATGCGCCGCGCGGCGAGTTGTGCAAGTTCGGAGTCCTTGCCCACCGAATATTGATTGTCGAGAAAGCCGATCATCGCGGGATGCTGCTCGACGGCGGTCAGGAGCTCGAAGAATCGGCCGTTGACGTGCGGCCGTATGGCCTCGTTTTCGAGGGTGCCGGCGACGCCGACTACCGCGCCCTTGTCCGCCGACACGGCAAAGTGATTGGTCCAAAAATGCACCAAGCGTTCGGCAAAGGGGCGTTGCGTCAAGGCTGCGCTCTGAGCGCGTGCCAAGACCTGGGCTCGATAGTGCGGCAGATAGGCGTCGCGCACCGGATTGAATCCGAGCTTCGGATCCGTGGACTGGGAGGCGGCCTCGCGCTTCATTTCCTGGCGCTCATCGCGCGCCGCCAAGAGCTCGGCAAATATCCGATCGGACGGTGCCAGCGGCGTGTTTCCGGCGAGCTGCACCGCGCCCTTCAATTGCGCCGTGAGCCAGGTTCTCGGGTCGCCGCCGGCCGCCGCGAGATCTCCCGGCCGGGCCCCGAGACCAAAACGCAGTACCGCTATTTCGGTGGGTATCATGGCAACTCTAACGGAGTAGCGCGCCTCGGGTTGACGACTAAAGACAATCGGAGACCACATTGCACCCGAACGCGATCGGAAACTGTCGATCAGCTCACGGGCGGGGGTTGCGCTTCATGGGCCGGCAATGCGGGGTCGATACAGGCCCAGCTCGGTGCCCGCGAGGTCCAAATCGTGGCGGCCGGCCGGACCAGCTCCGCATCGTCGAGGGTGCCGGCGCGCACGAAAATGAGGTGCGGCCGGGCTTCGGCCTCGCTGAACAGCGGCGTGCCGCAGCGTGGACAGAACCGCCGGTGCATGGCATTGCCGCTGTCTGCAACGCTGGTGAAGTCACTGAGCTCGCCTTGCACGCTGAACTCGGCCTTGGGAAAGCACACATTGACCGTGCCGTTCCCCGACCCGAGAAATTGACACAGACGGCACCAACAAACGCGCGTGACGATGGGCGCCGCCGAGGCTCGGTAGCGAACGGCTTTACATAAGCAACCGCCGGTGATCTCCATAATTGATTCCTCTACTGCTGTGGCAATACAAATCGGCAGGCGAAAGCCACCGCAATCAGCGCGATGACGACGTTGAGTCCAACGCCTACCTGAGTCCAATACCCGGGGGGCACGACCACGGGATCCAGATTTTTGGCGACTTGGCGGAACTGGCGCGCCGAAATCAGCGCGACGACCGCTCCCAGCAACAACAGGATGACGCCGAGCCCGAGCGAGAATCCACGCTGCGTTCCGGCGACCGGTTGATGGGTGATCATCTGTAAAAACAGGCCAAATCGCTCCACCACGAAGCCGAAGCCCATGAGGGCGATGGCACTGCGTTGCCAGGCGAGAAGGGTGCGCTCGGCCGCGAACAGAACGCGGGGGTCTGCGGTGTAGGCCATTCGTTTTGCTCCATTGAGTCAGCCAATTCTTACAACAGCATAGGGGTGCAGCCGATCTTAATTCGCAGTCAAATTCGGGAACATTTAAGGCTGGTAATTCTGGAACGAAACTATGGCATATGCGCGCGAAAAAGTGCTTCTCGACAGACCGGTTGCCCGGCCTGCCCCCTCCACGCTGCGTCGGGTCGTCGCGCCGAGGGCCGGCGAGGCGCTGCGCGAAATCGAGAACCTCCGCGCCGTAAACGAACAGTTGATGCACGAGTTGGCGGCGCTCAAGCAACGCGAAATTCAAGCGCAACGTCTAGCCGACCGTGACGCGTTGACCGGCCTCTACAATCGCCGCCGCATGTTGGAACTGTTGAATGGCGCCATCCGTGAAGCAGAGTTGCGGGGACAGTGCGTCGGCTTGCTGTTCGTCGATCTCAACGGCTTCAAGGCCGTGAACGACGTGTACGGCCACGCCGCCGGCGACAAGATTTTGATTACGGCCGCGATGCGCATCGCGACCCGGGTCCGCGCCGGCGATTTCGTGTGTCGCTACGGCGGCGATGAATTTGTCGTCATCCTTCCGGGGACGCCCGATCCGGCCGCGGTTACGCAAGTGGCGGACACCATCCGCAAACGCATTGCATTGCCCTATTGGATTGGGGGGACGGAGCAGCATTTGACCGCCGCGGTCGGCGAGTCGATGTATCCCTATGATGCGGGTAGCGCGAGCGAACTGCTGCTCAAAGCGGACCAAGCGATGTATCGCCTGAAGACCCGCCTGGCGCACCCCATCCTGAGTTTGGGCAGCATGCCCGAACCGCTTCCAACCCGACGCCGCGACGACTGAAGTCGGCGACGGGCCGGGACGCCTGATTTTTCCTGAGTGGTGATCTCCTCGCCACGGCGTTATTCTTCCTGGGTGGCTCGCAGTCAACGGCGGAAGACCGGAAGCGTTTCATCACCTATGTTCCCGAAATCGAAGCGTTACTCCATTGGGCAGCAGAAGCGGCTGGCGGCGAGCCTCTTGTGCGGTTTGCTGGGTGGCGCGCTGTCGGCGTGCGTCGTCGTGCCGGATCAGCGTCATTACGCCGACGGCGTGGTGATGGTGGCGCCGCCGGCGCCCCGGGTGGAAGTCATCGGCGAACCACCGACTCCGGGATTCGTGTGGATGGGTGGCTATTGGAATTGGCTGGGCGGCCGGCACGAGTGGGTGGACGGCCATTGGGCGCCGCCGCGGCCAGGTCATCACTGGGTTGCCCACCAATGGGTCCGCCAGGGAGACGGATGGCGCATGAAGCCGGGGCACTGGGAGCGCGGCTAGCCTAGTGAGCGAGCGGCCAAGCGTCGGCGCCGGTCTTGACGATCAGCGCGATCACGATGGCGATGAAAACCGCGCGCACAAACTGGCTGCCGCGCCTGATCGCCGTATGCGCACCTAAGATGCTGCCCACGGCATTGCACGCGCCGAGCAGCATGCCGAGCGCCCAGTGAATATCGCCGCGGATGCCGAAAAAAAGCAGTGCGCCCGCGTTGGTCGCGACGTTGATGGTGCGGGCGCCCATGGAAGCGTGCAGAAAATCGAATCCGTATACGCGGATGAACAGCAGCATCAAAAAGCTGCCGGTGCCGGGACCGAAGAAACCGTCATACAGTCCGATGCCGCCGATCGCGGCCAAGGCGGTGAGGTTCTGGGCGCGCGAGAATATGACCGGCGCATGGCGGGTGCCAAGATCCTTGTTCCACAGCACATAAGTGAGTACCAGGGTGAGCATGATGGGCACGAGCGGGCGAAACAACGCAGGCGAGACGGCGCTCACGAGGCCGGCGCCGCCGAGCGCGGCGAGAAACGCCACCGCACACGCCGGCAGCAACACTCGCCATGGGATACGCACCACGCGCGAATAGCGCAGCACCGCACTGCCGGTGCCGCAGATGCTGCCGAGCTTATTCGTGCCGAGCAGCAGCGGAGGCGCTTGCGTGGGGTAGGCGGCGAATAGCGCAGGCACTTGAATCAACCCGCCGCCGCCCACGATGGCATCGATAAAACCTGCGGAAAAGGCAGCGCCGAGCACCAGCCCCAGGGTCGCATAGCTGCCGCCTAGCGCGATCGCGGCCAGCTCGTGCTCCGGTGAATCTCGCGCAGCGGCGTGCCGCCGCCGGCATCGAACCAGTCTTCGATCAGGCGGAAGGAAATGGATTGCCGCGGCGGCAGCAAGGAACCGTTCGCAGCCACCTCGGCGCGGCTGAACCAGCGCGCGTCTTCCAGCTCCTGGTCCCGCAAGTGCACTGCCGTGGTGAGTGCGTGCGCCATGAAGCCAAGCATCAACGACGCGGGAAACGGCCAGGGTTGCGATGAGTGGTATTCGATCTGGTCGACGTCGATGCCCGTTTCTTCGTGCACCTCGCGCGCCACTGCATCTTCCAGCGATTCTCCCGGCTCGACGAAACCGGCGATGGTCGAGTAACGCCCGGCCGGCCAGCTCGCCTGTCGTCCGAGAAGGGCGCGATCGCCTTCGCCGACCAGCACGATGATGGCGGGGTCGAGCCTTGGGAACTGTTCGTGTCGGCAGCTCGGATTGGTGCATACGAGCACATGTCCGCTCTTCGCGGGAACGGTCGTTGCCCCGCATGTGCCGCAAAAGCGATGCCGTCGCCGCCACGAGATGAGGGCGCGCGCGTAACTCAACAGCCCTGCCTCATCCATCGGCAGCGCGGCGGCGATCAGCCGTAGATCCTCGAAGCGTGTTCCCGGCGGCATCGGCGGTGGATCCGCCGATTCGAGTTCGTAGGTAAAATAATGCGTCTCGCCGCAGCGGCCCAGCAAAACCAAATCCGTGCTGTTACGGCGTTCCTCCGGCACTTGACTCAAATGCAAATAGGCCGCGCGCGTCGCGTCGTCCTCGGCCACGAGGCTGCGCGAATTCCATACGGGAATGACCCGACTGCGCTCATCGGCGAGCGCCGCGGCAAACCACGCAGGGTCTTCGCGCAAATGCGCGGCGCGATCAAGGTAAGGACCCGCCAACACGTTCCGTTGCTGCATCCGCCAATTCTAACAGGGCGCGCGAACCGAGCCACGCAACACATTCGCCACGGAATCAGGATGCACCGGGGCGAGCAATAAATAAATTGCTAAGCCCGCATGCATGCACGAATATCCGGCTTAGCCCAACCAGGAAGCGGCTCATGCCTGACAGCGAAGCGTCGGCAGACGGCGAGGTGCCAGCCTCGCCCGCGACAGATTCTGTTGCTACCCGCGATGTCTTCATCAGCTACGCGTCGCAGGATGATGCCACCGCCAATGCCGTCGTCCACGTTCTGGAGCGTCACGGAATCAACTGCTGGATCGCACCACGCGACGTCGCGCCTGGCGCTCTGTACGCCGATGAAATTATCAATGCGATCAATCGTACCCAGGTCGTGGTGCTGGTGCTGTCGGAGAGTGCGATCGCGTCACCGCACGTCCGCAAGGAAGTGGAGCGAGCCTCTTCCAAAGGACGAGGGATTGTGACGCTGCGGACCGACGCAGCGCCACTAACCGCCGCTCTGGAATATTTTCTGAGTGAATCCCAATGGATCGACTTGGGAAGTGAAGGGACGGATGCGGCATTCGCAAGACTTGTAGAGGCGGTGCGCCGCCGGCCGACGCGGCCATCCGGCATTCCCGCGAAGGCCTCGCCCGCCCGGGCGCACCTGCAATGGAAGCCTGCGGAAATACGAAAACATTGGAAACGCGTGGGTGCTCTCGCCACTGTGTTGGTAATAGTGTTCGCCTGGTACATCGTCGACAAGTCTCGGGCTCCCGCGCGCGACCGATCATCAGACGCCACCACCGCGGCTCCGCTTGCAGACGGGTTGGCAGGTGCAACACCCGGCGCCAAGGCGGATGCCTTCGCTCCGCCACCACATTCCATTGCCGTACTGCCGTTCGTGAACATGAGCGGTGATCCCAGCCAGGATTACTTCTCGGACGGAATCAGTGAGGAGCTGCTCAATGCACTCGCGCGCATCAGTGAGCTGCAAGTGGCGGCGCGGACTTCGTCGTTCTCATTCAAGGGCAAAGATGTCGACATTCCTACCATTGCGCACAAGCTCAATGTCGCCGCTGTTCTTGAAGGCAGCGTGCGTCGAGCCGGATCTACTGTGCGCATCACCGCGCAATTGATCAATGCGGTGAATGGATTCCATCTGTGGTCGCAGACGTATGACAAAAATCTGGCCGACATCCTGAAGCTCCAAAGCGACGTGGCCACCTCAGTTGCGCAGCAGCTCAAAATTCAGCTGGTTGGCGAGGAGACCCGCACGATCGAGCTGGGCGGCACCAGGAACCCCGACGCCTACGACGCCTTCTTGCGTGGCGTGCACCTGCTCTTGAGAGGGGATACCGACGAGCCCGGCAACAAGGCGACTGTTGCCGCGTTCGATCAGGCCATCGCGCTCGATCCCAGTTATGCCCTCGCTTATTCGGGGCGTGCCGCGGCGGTTGCCAATCTTGCCGCATTCAATGCAAAGCCGGGGGAGCGAGCGCGCCTGCGCGAACAGGCACGCGAGGCTGCGGAACGAGGGGTTACGCTCGCACCGGAGCTTGGCAAACCGCACTTGGTGCTCGCACAGATAAGGGCGAATTTCTTTTGGGATTACGCCGGCGCGGCACGCGAGCTCAACCGTGCCATTGCGCTGGAGCCGGGCAGCGCATCAGTGCAAAGCGCATTTGCCAGTATCTATTCGCTGCTGGGCCGATCTGAGGCTGCCATTGAGGCCGCTCATCGCGCTGTCCTTTTGGACTCGCAGGATGTTGCAGCGCGCATTCTGCTCGGTCAATGCTTCCTCGAGGCGCATCGTTTCGACGAGGCATTGGCGGCGTTGCAGGATGCCAAAGCATTCAATCCCGGGTCGCACCACGTGCAGCAACTCATTACTCTGGCACTGCTCGCGTCAGGCCATACTCAACAGGCCCGGCAACAATGCGAATCGCCCTCGACGGCCTTGGACGAAGACTTTCGGCATCATTGCCTGGCGCTGGCGTACCACAAATTAGGAAGCAAAGCGGACGCCGACCGCGAGTTGGCGCAGCTCAAAGCCCTCAACGGAGACGACTCGGCATACGGATATGCGCAGATCTATGCGCAGCGGGGTGATAATGTCAAAGCCCTGCAGTGGCTGAGCAAAGCAGAGCGATTGCGCCTGCCAAGCATGGAGCTCGTGCGGGTCGATTGGCAGCTCGATCCAATCCGCGACGAGCCGCAGTTTAAGTTGATCGAGGCGCGCACCATCGTCCAGCCTTGATTCAGGAAATGTGCCCAAAGACGGCCGTTCGCGACCGCAAGCGGTCGAGAATTCGGTCGCTTAATCGCGCTGCGGCGCCGCGCCGCCCTGCGGCAGCAACTCACACCGGCCAAGCGATTTTCAAAACACGATTAATTCCATGCGTGTTTTTTCGATTGCCATGCCGGGATGTCAGCACTCAGCCTCAGTTGTTACAATCAGCGCCGTATCACGTCCACTCGATGCGGACTCTCTCGTGGAAAACGATCAATGTTTGAGCTAATCCGCGGCATCACGGATCGAATTTTCGCGATGCCCTCTTATGGCATTGCCGCCATGTCGCTGCTCGTGCTTTACGTCGTTCAGGCCGAAATTAGATTTGGGGCCAAGGCGCGCGCGATGAAAGGCGGGACGTCGGATCGACTGAGCACCGTTGCGCTGACGTTGGCATTAGCCGTGCCGTCGACTGGATTTGTTTTTGCGATGCAAGGCCGCCTTCCGGTTACCTTGCCTGGAATGCCCGCGACTGGCTGGGTTGGAGTGGTCCTCGGCGCGAGT
>Ga0302320_10002001_pt1 | contig 48668 bp, 30 predicted proteins | sample Bog_T0_3_FD_202130 | JGI IMG/M metagenome (GOLD analysis project Ga0302320, IMG submission 202130) | Peat permafrost microbial communities from Stordalen Mire near Abisko, Sweden - Bog_T0_3 | ecosystem: Environmental > Terrestrial > Soil > Wetlands > Peat | place: Sweden: Abisko, Stordalen Mire... | reverse complement strand
CAGCGGTTTACAACCCGAAGGCCTTCATCCCGCACGCGGCGTCGCTCGGTCAGGCTTGCGCCCATTGCCGAAGATCCTCGACTGCAGCCACCCGTAGGTGTCTGGGCAGTGTCTCAGTCCCAGTGAGCGAGGTCATGCTCTCACACCTCGTACCCATCTTGGCCTTGGTGGGCCGTTACCTCACCAACTAGCTAATAGGACGCGGGCCCCTCTCCAGGCGGAATCACACCTTTAGTCCGGAGACATCATCCGGTATTACCTGCAGTTTCCCGCAGCTATCCCGGGCCTGAGGGTAGGTAACCCACGTGTTCCTCTCCCTTTCGCCGCTCGAGCACCCCTTGCGGGGCCTTTCCGCGCGACTTGCATGCCTAATCCACGCCGCCAACGTTCACTCTGAGCCAGGATCAAACCCTTCAATTGGTTTTTGCTTACCGCAACTGCCGCTTGCGCGACCGCCACGGGTTGATTAGCCAAATCAGGTTCGAAACTGGTGTCCGACTCCGGTCAAAGAGTCAGACATCAAATCAAACATCTCAAATCTTTTCAGTGAAGGCTGAAAAGAACTTGAAGGCAATCACTACCAAATTGTCAAAGAGCAACAACGGTCGCTAAGCCATCGCTCCGGCAAACGGTGGTTCGCCGCAGCCCTGACTCACCGACCAGGAACAATTCTATCCGCTCCCCGGTCACTGTCAACCGCGGCAAGGAATTTTTTTCTCCCCAGCCAGCGGCGTCTGTTTCCGAAGCAGTAAATATCGGCATTCTGCCACGCTCCGTCAACCCCCTAGCAAAAAAATTTCTCTCCCCCATTCATGAGGGATTTTTTCGGGCTTTCGTTCGTCGCCGCGTTCGGGGGATTCCTTGGAAGATTGCTTGGCTTTTCCCCCGGCATTTGCTATTGTGGTGACAGATGGGTAAGGGCCAGCCCCCGGGGAGGGCAAGCTACAATCGAGGGAGGATCGTCATGTTCAGTTTTCTCACGCGGCGGCGGTGTGTACGTTGGCTAGCGCTATTAGGGCTTTCCGTCGTTGCTTTGCCGCTGCCCTCAGCCGATGGGCAGCCGCCGCACGTTCAAAAAAACAACGCCCCGGCCAACGTGGTCGACATGTTCACGGCCATCGAACAGGGGCAAATCAAGGTCCAGTTCTTCCCCCGCGATGCCACCCAGGCCCGGTTGGTAGTGACCAATGAAACCGATCAGCCGATCTCGGTGACGCTGCCCCCGGCCTTTGCCGGCACACCGGTGCTAGCACAGTTCAACAACCCTTTGCAGGCCAAGACGAAGGCTCCCCAACCGCTGGGAGTCGCACCGGCGGGCAATCCGGCAGGTAACAACATGCCGGGGATCCCGAATTTCAACAACCCAATCGGGCGGAACAATGGCGGGGGACCCAACATTGCCGGCCTGAATCCCTTGGGTGCGATGTTCAACATTCCCCCGGAAAAGGTGGAGCAGGTGAAGCTCAAGGCCGTCTGTCTGCAAATGGATCGCCCCACCCCAAACGCGCACTGCGCTTACGAGGTCAAGCCCCTGGCAGCGGTTTGCGACAAGCCCGAACTCTACGAAATCTGCCGCCTCTTGAGCGATCCCGGCGTGAGCCAGAAAGCCCTCCAGGCCGCAGCGTGGCATTATGCCAACGGGTTGTCCTGGGAGCAATTGGCCACGAAGCGGGCGAAGTGGCTTCCCAATACGTCCTACTTCAGCAAATCGGAAATCGAACAAGCCAAGAAGCTGGCCGAAGCGGCAGCCAAGAAGGTCGAAGGGCAAAAGGGCCAGCCGTCTCCCGGCTCCGCTGGATCTTCGACGCCGCACCAGTAAATCGGCTGCCCCGCCCGGGATTGCTTGGGCACGTCGATTTCGAGCAAACATGGCATGGCGACGCGAGTGTAGCCATCGCATTGAGCATAAATCCAGACCTGGATTAGGCTAAGCTCAACAGCGTCCCCAAGCTACCGGTGGCAGAAGGGTCAGTTCCCCAGCCTCCAATCCAGTCGCCCCTTACGATCCCGGCCGCATCTTCTTCCAAGTGCCGTTGCCGCCCTTTGCCTTCGTTGCCATCGAATCGAGCGGAATCGATCATCCCGGGTTCGACGATTGACCGTCTGGCATCCTCAGCCCCACCATAACGCGATGGGGCGTGGTAGCAGGCCCAGAAGCGCGGGGTCGCGCGGTGCCTCATAGGTCGCTCGCACACCCTTCGCTTAGGTCGCGACGCCCTTTCTCGGCAGGCCAATGAATTTCGCCAATCCTGTCCCCGGCCCCTTTGCCGATCCGGTTGGACGTATATACTGCGGCAAGCGGTGCAATAATTCGATCGAGACCCGTAAGGCCTTGATTGCGCACTCATCAGCAAAATCGTTTTTAGCGATGATCGAGAGATCATGCATAGGCAAACGACGCTCCGCGGGTTGATTTGCGTAACTCTGGCCGTGGCGGCCGGCGTGGTTGGTCTTCTCGCACCCGCCGCGGGGGCTGACGCGCCGGCGGGTCAACCGCGTCTGAAAAAGGTGATCGTCGCCTTCAAGACGCACTTCGACATCGGCTACACCGACCTGGCGGCCGCCGTCGTAGAGCGCTACCGCACCTCGATGGCCGACAAGGCCCTCGACGTGTGCGACCTGGCGCGGCAAGCGCCGCCCGAGCGGCGCTTCGTGTGGACGCTGTCCGGCTGGCCTATGAGCCAACTGCTTTGGTCGGGGCAAACGCCCGAACGCAGGGAGCGGATCGAACGGGCGGTGCGCGACGGCCTGCTGGTGTGGCACGCCCTGCCCTTCAGCTTGGAGACGGAATCGCTCGACCTGGAGGACCTCGTGCGGGGCCTGCGGTTTTCCTCGGCGTTGTCGCGGCGCTTCGGCATGCCGCTGGCCCGCGACGCCAAGATGACCGACGTTCCTTCCCACGCCTGGATTCTGCCGACGGTGCTGAGGCATGCCGGCGTGGAGTTCATGCACGTGGGATCCAACGCGGCCAATCCGGTCATCGACATCCCCATGCTCTTCTGGTGGGAAGGGCCGGACGGCTCGCGGGTGCTGACGCTCTACAACTCGCAAGGCTACGGCACGGTGAATCAGCCCGGCGGTAGCTTTGTCGTCAGTTTCGCCCGAATGCCCACGGACGCGGTGATGGACCGTTGCAGCGGGTTCACGCCGCCGCCCGGCTGGCCCTGCAAGACGTGGCTGGTGCTGATCCACACCGGCGACAACCAGGGGCCGCCTTCTCCGGAGGCCGTGGAGAAGATCCTCGGTTATCTGCGGCGCAAGTTGCCGGGGGTGGAGATCCGCTCGGGGCGTTTGTCGGATTTTGCCGACGCCGTGCTCCAGGAGCGGCCCAAGCTGCCGGTGGTCCGCGCCGACATGCCTGAGTCGTGGATCCATGGGATCATGTCCATGCCCGTCGAGACCAAGATCGCCCGCAACACCCGCCCCGCCATCGCCGCCTTGGAATCGCTCGAGGAACTTTTGCGGCGGCAAGGCGTGGCGGTCCGGCCCGCGCGGGACGCGGTCGCCGCCGCCTATGAACAGTGCTTGCTCTACGGCGAGCACACCTGGGGCGCCAGCTCGATGTACTACTCGCCGCGAGTCTACGGGAAGGCGTGGGAGGAGGCCCGGGCCCAAGGCAAGTACGCCTTTGCCGAGGATTCCTGGCGCGAGCATGGCAGCTACGCCCGCACGGCCCAACAACTCGTGACCCCAGCCTTGGCGGCCGACATGCAGGCCTTGGCCGGCGGAGTGAAGGCCTCCGGGCCGCGGATCGTGGTCTTCAATCCGCTCCCCTGGAGACGCAGCGACGTGGTGTCGCTGGCGGCGCCTGCCGGCCAAAACGGCGGGTGGAAGGACGCCCAGACCGGCCAGCCCGCCGCTTGCGCCGTCCGCGGCCGCCAGTTCTATCTGTTGGCCGTTGACGTTCCCGCCATGGGCTATCGCAGCTACGTTCCGGCCCCGGCCGACGATCGCAGCGGCGCTCTGGCGGCGGACCCTGCCGCCGGGGTCATCGAGAACGCGTTCTTCCGACTCAAGCTCGACGCGGCCCGCGGCACGGTCGAGTCGCTGGTCGATAAGCGCTCGGGTCGCCAATGGGTCGATGGCCGCTCGCCCTATGGACTGGGGCAGTATCTCTACGAACGTTTCAGCACCGACGTCCATGCGGCGTATGTTCAGGCCTATTGCCAGATTCACCCCGGTTGGGAGCAGGGAGTGGGGAAGCCGGGCATGCCCGCCGCCGCCCAGTCGCCCTATGTGGCTGCCTCGCCCCGAGACTTCACGCTACACATCGAGCGCGGCGCCGTCTCGGTTGAGGCCGTGATGGCGGCCCGCGCGGACGGGCAGGTCCCGCACGACGTCGAACTCCGCGTCGCCTTGTATCCGGATCAACCCTATGTGGATCTTCAGTGGAGCATTCGCGGGAAAAAGCCGGAGCCCCGGGCCGAAGCCGGTTGGCTCTGCCTGCCGCTGGCGGTCCCACGGCCGACCTTCTGCCTGGGGCGAGTGGGCTCGCTGACCGACCCGGCCCGAGACACCGTCGCCGGCTGCAACAACCAGGTGTTCTGCCTCAGCAGCGGAATGACGGCGGCCGACGCGGCCGGCACGGGAATCGGGCTGTGCCCCATTGATGCCCCGCTGGTGAGCCTCGGCGCGCCGGGCCTGTTTCAGTTCACGCGGACGTTCACGCCGCGGCCCGCCACGGTCCTGGTCAACCTCTTCAACAACGTCTGGGGAACTAATTATCAGCAATGGATCGGCGGCTCATGGTCGTCGCGGGTCCGTCTGTGGGCGGCCGACCAGAAGCGGGCGGAAGCCGATTTGATCACGCCGGGCTGGGAGGCCCGCTCCCCGTGCCAGGCGGCCTTCGGCGACGGCCCCGCCGGAACGCTCCCGCTGTCGCAATCGGGCGTAGAATTGTCGCGGCGGGGCGTGCTCGTCACGGCCTTCGGTCCCAATCCCGACGGCCAGGGAACCCTGCTGCGGCTTTGGGAACAGGCGGGCCGGGATGGCGCCTGCACGGTCCACCTTCCCGCAGCCGCCGACGTGGCGTTCGTGCAGCCGGTCGATTTGCGCGGAGAGCCGACGGGCCGGCCGCTGCCGGTAAAGGATCGCGCCTTCACGGTATCCTTGCGGGCGATAGCCCCGTTGAGCGTTGTTTTCGGCGGGTCTACGCAGCCTCAGCGGAGCCCGGTGCCCGAAGACTTGCGCGAAATCACTCTGTCATTTCCAGTCGATAATCCATCGGTCAAAACCTTCTTCACGTACGCTATCCGCCGCTATGACGGGCCTCAGTTGATTCCCCGAGATGCGTTCTTGGAATACGACGTCCGTTTTCCTGGCGACAGCTTTTCTTTTTGCGGCGGGCTGGACCTCGAATCTGTGCCGCGGACCTCCTTGATGCTCCGCAACATGCGTCTCAAAGATGAACACGGGCAAGGGATCCATCCCGCGGCGGACCTCCAGCGGTTTGCACGGGACAAGTGGTACCGACGCCGGTTTGACCTTTCGAGCCTGGCGGGCAAACCTTTTCAGCAGGTCTTCCTTTCGGCTCAGATGGAAGAGTCCCACAAAAAGCCGGGCAGGTATAGCGTGCAGTACCGGCGGATGCGGATCGTGGACAGCGGCGGCCAGGTCTATTGGAACCTCTACCCGCCCAGCGGGACGCTCCCGATGCTGGCCCCTTCGGCTTTATACGACGTGACATTGACGGCGCAGGGTCTGGCCGGCGTTTTGATCCAGCCCGACTCATACTATGTCGGCCCTGGTGAAAATCTCGCCCTGGACGTGTTGGTTCGCAATTTCGATCCCGACAAGCGCCGGCAGATCACCGTCGCGGTCGATCTGAAGAGCGACCACACGACGATTCCGGTGTGCGAAGACATGGCTTTCGACCTTGGCCCCGGCGAAGCCCGAACGATCGTCGAGAAGATCAGCAAGCGTCCGGAGCCCGGGAATTATCGAGCGGTTGCCCAGTTCCGTATCGGCCATGAGACTTTCTCCAGCCGCAGCGAGGTTATTTCCGTAACGAACCAGGCGGTCCCCCTGCCTGCGGCGGGGCACTTGTTCGCGCCCGGCACGATAGCATGGGGAGCGGACTTTGTCCGCTTCCCTAATCTGCCTGCTTATGCCCATCTCCGGGAAATGGGAGCCAATTTTGTCAATCTGTTCGTTTCCTGGTCGCAGGTGGAAATCCGGCCCGGCCAGTATGATTTCTCGATGCTTGACAAGATGGTGGCTTATGCGGCGCGTTGCCATCTGCGCGCGGAATTGTTTTTTATAAACCAGGACACCGACTATCCGGAGTGGTATCGAGACCAGTGCATGGTGGACCAGACCGGATCGGTGTTTGCGCGACGGGGCCGGGACCCGTCGTTCTGGGCGCCGCGTGGTCATCCCGCCTTCCTGAAATTGGTGAAGGCAGTGGCCGAGCGTTACAAAACGAACGGGGTCGTTGCCGCGTACGGCAGTCATCCCGGCGGAGGGGTGCTCGACGGCTTTTATTATCGGGATCGTTCGCCCGGCGGCGCCCTGCACCTTTATGATTACTCGCGCTACTCGCAGGCCAGGTTCCGCGAGTACGTACGCGATGTTCTCCATCTGTCGCTGGAACAGGCATCGCGCCGCTATGGACTCCCGCTTGCCTCATGGGACGATTTGAAACAGCCCGAGCCGGTGGCGAGCCTTGATTTACGTCCCCTGTGGTGGGACTTTCAGAGCTACCGCGTGTGGACCGTCGCAAGGATGTGGGACGATATCTGCCACACCATCCGGGAAGTTGATCCAGTAACACCCATTGAATTGTGCTACGGCGGACCTGAGGAATACATAGGGTTTATCGGCAACGATTATGATGCCGGTGCGGAGGCCGGACGTAAGTATCGCGCCAGCATCCATAACACGTGCTATGAAGGGGAGTCGATGGCGCTGCTGCTCGGCACGTACACCCGCGACAGGGGAGTTGTACACACTTTTGAACCTGCCGGCACGCCCCCCGATTTCCCCCATTTTCAGCTCTGCCTCTTCCATATGCTCAAATATGGGGCGAAGGGCCACTGCTGGGTCAGCACCGACACTCAAGGTATCTATCCCACCTATACGCAAATGCATGCCGCGGCCGAAGAAATCAGCGACGCGCAGCCTGTGGGCAAGCGGCTGGGTATTCTGGAATCACTCTCTTTCGACCAGTGCAAGCTGACTCGCCGCGGCGACGAACTCTTCGAGGCCGCTCAATTCGCGGCCACCGCAGGCTATACCGCATCGCTTTACACCGACCGCGCTTTTCTTGGCGAGGCGCCCCGCCTCGATCCTGCGAAGATGCCGCTGCTCGTGGATTACGGCCTTCCCGTACTGACTTCTCAAGCGGCTGACGCCGTGGCGGATTACGTGCGCCGCGGCGGCACCGCCATGCTGTTTTCGCAGTCCGGGAGATTCACCGCCGGAAATCCGCAGGAACAGTGCCGTCTCTTGCGGGCTTTGGGGTATGCCGGGGCCGCGGGAGTTGGCCCTCGATCTGGAGAAGGGGTTGCAGCCGGCCAAGGAATCCTGAAGAACCACAGGCTCCGTATGAAGCATTCCGTTTCGCTGGCCGATCTTCCCTTGAACCACGCGATACTGGCGGGCTTTGACGACGGACGCGCGGCGATCGCCCGCTGGTCCGCGGGCAAAGGTCAGGTAATCCTGTTTGCCGGATTTCCTGATTTGAACGACCCCGCGACGGTACAGTCATTGCGGGTGTTGTTTGCGGATTGCGGGGTGACGCCGCCCGCATCCGCTAGCGCCGGTGTGGAAAGCGCCGTTTTGCAAAAAGGAGACGTCCAGTATGTTATTCTGTATAACCCTCGCGGTGCAACCGTAAACACTCTGGTTTCACTTCCCGACCAGACGCGAACCGTTCAACTTGCCGATCTGGTCAACCGCGTGAACTTGTGCGTGCGGACGGCGATCCAATGGAGGGATGGAATGACGCTCACCATGTCGCCTTACGAAATAAGAGTGCTGGCGCTGGACCCTCCCGACAAACCCCGTGCATTTCCGGCAAGACGGGCACCGCGGGAGGAAAACGTTCAGCGAACGAATTGAAAAGCGGTGAACAAAATATCCAAAGGCCCCCGCTTTTCGCCGCTGCGGACGACAAGAACGATTTCCCGGATTCCGCTCAGGGCAGGCGTGGCCGGTAAGGGAATCCGCATCGTCTGTTCCCCCGCACCCGGGACGCGAGTCCAGCTCGTATCGAGAAAGATCTCGCTGGAGAGGATGCCGGCCTCGCGAATCGCCGGATCGTTCTTGTCCAGCTCGATCGTTGCCTTCTCGATCGGCTGCCTTGCGTGGCAACGAATGACGAGCGTGCCGCCGGCGAGACTCGCGCCCGCGAGGCCGGGCGGCACAAACGTCAATCCGGCCTGGCCCACGTCTTCTCCACGAAAATGGAGGCCACTCGCTTCGCGCGTCACGCGGACGCTGGTCTTGTCGGGCGTCCAGCCAATAGCCTTGGTGTCCGGGGAAAGCAAGTCCAGGTTATTGCCGACGTTGTAGAGCGCGGCTAACCCCTCGCTCAAACCTCTTGAAGCGAGGTATCGGGCCATGTCGTCCGACGCGCTATTCAAAGCACCCAGAATGATCGACAGCACGTGTACGCTCGTTTGGAACTGGATGACTTTCCCTTGGGTCGTGTTGTATCCTTCCCACGGCCCGTGCTCGGTAAGCAACTGCGAAATGAGGTCCCAACGTGCGCCGAGCAGCCGTTCCACCCCGTCCGGCGCGATTGCATAGGCGACGCCCAGCGTGTAGAGCGACGGGGCGTCGGTGATGCGGGGATTGGGATCGACGGTGATTTCGGGAATGCCGATCGCGCCGGTGTACTGGTTGTCCCAGCCGGAGTAGCCTTCGGAGAGAAAGCCGGGCAGATTGTGACGCGCGGCGTAGTCCAGTTCGATGTCAACGAGGTTTCCCAAGATCCGTTTCCAGCTCGGTTGGCCTAACTCTTCCATCGAGAGGCTCAGCCCCAGGGCCTGGAATGCCGACCCTTCCCAAGGCGCCGGAGTGTAGATCAGGCGGCCATCGGCCAAGCGATAGGACTTGAACTTCACTGCCAGGTTGGCGAGCGTCGACTTCGGCAAGCCATAGCGAAGCAAGACGAACATGGTCGGCCCGCGGAATTCGTTGACGAGGTAGTCCGAGTGGCCGATCTTCCAGTGCCCTTGCTCGTCCCAGCCGAAGAACCGCCCCGTCGAAGCGTTCCAGCCGAAGCGCAGCAGGCCCGTATTCGGGCCGAGCAGGAACTCGTAGCCCGGCCGCTGATTTTCGAGAAACTGCTCCATTTCGCGGCGGAGCTGCGCGGCCGCGGATTGGTCGACCAACGGCGGCTGCAGCAGGGTGCCGATCGCCTCGGCCACCGCGGTGGAGAGATTCGCGTTGTCGCCGTAGGCCACCATGACCACCCGGCGGTCGAGAATCGCCATCAGCCGGTCCCGAGTGGCGTCGCCGGCGAAGGGGGCCAGCGGGCCTTGGAAGTGGGCCGAGCCGAATTGCGGTCCGCGTCGAATAGCGCCTTGCTGGCCTTTGTCTTCAAGGGTGATCCAGCCCATCTTCTCCAACGCCTGCCAGATCGCCGCCCCCTTGCGCTCGCCGAAGGCGTCGACGACATCCCGCCGGACCACGGTGCTGGCGAGCGGCCCGGTTCGCTTGTTCCCTTCGAAGCCCAGAAAACTGCCCAAAAGTCCCTTGGCGCTCACGTCGGGGTCGTGCTGGTCGTGTTGCAGGCTGCCAAGCACAAACTGTAGCCGGTCCAGCGCCTGCTTCGGGGAGATATAGGGATTCTCCGCGCGGCCGGCGGCGATGTTCGCCAGCAGATTGATCCACGCGCCGATGGCTGTGAGTTGTGTGAACGAGCGGAGGTAGACGCCGCGCTGCGGATCGTGGTTCCAGCCTTCGCAGGGGTAGCCGCTGGCGGCATCGATGGTCCCCTGCCCCGGCGCCACGTACTGGAATGCGTTGGTCACCAGCGCGTGCATGTAGGGGTGGTTCCTGGCGACGCCTCGAACTGCGACACGCGGGTCATACGTGGGAGCAGCGCGGTCGCCGCCCTGCGCAACCCCCCGGGCGGCATCCCGAACGCACAAGGTGTGCAGCATCATCGCGGCGACGGCCGCTCTGGTAAGCACTCTGGTCATTGGCATTTCTATACCTTGAAAGAGGGCATGTTCTTTTCTGCTATCAGCGTTCCGCGTCGCGCAACGGGCTTTTTTCCAGGTGTCTTGAAAGCGTCTCCACCCGCAGACCTCCCCGCGGCTCTGCCAGATCGGCCGGCAAGAGCACGTGGTTGTCGACCAGCCGCGCGCCGACGACTCCTTCGCACGCCTCGCGCAGCATCCAGGCCGCCGCGCCGGTGTAGCCGTTCCAGATCATACGGCCGGGCTCGAAGGCGGTGAGCATGTCGGCCGCCTGTTGGTTGGGCTGGCCGCCGTAGATTTCCATCTCTTCGGCGGTCGTATGCGGCAGAGGCGAGATCTTCAGCCACAACCGCATTGCCGTGTCGCGGTAGCGCGCCGCAGCCTGGTGATCGCCTTCCTCGCGGAGTCGTTCGGACAACCGCCGCGCCGCCAGGACCAGCCATTGCACGCCATGACAGTACATGCCATTCTCGCGCACGCCTTCAGGATAGCGGCAACTGCGTCCCAGGTAGGGTTTCGCATCCTCGCGCAGGGCCGGCCAGCCGAGCAGGATCACCCGTTCGCGCTCCAGCGTTTGAATTGCCGTGTCAAAAGCGATGCGGCTTCGCTCGGGGTTCATGCCGGCCATAACGGCCCACGCAGCCGTCAGTGCATCGATCTCCCAGACACCGCTTCCGCGGACGCCGATTTCCGTGCCATCGTCGTGAAAAGCGCGGAGGTAGCGGTCGCCGCGCCAGGTGCGTTCCAGGGCCTCGCCGAGCGCGGCTCTCTTCCGCCGGTAGTGCTCCCCGGGCCCCGCGCCCTTCTTCCGCTCGATCTCGACGGTCAACGGGTTGAGGATGGCGAAGAGGAACAACCCCAGCCAGACGCTCTCGCCGCGCCCCCGACTGCCGATCTCGTCCAATCCGTCGTTCCAATCACCGGTGCCGATCAGCGGCAGGCCGTGGGCCCCCATGCGGCCTTCGAGCACCAGATCGACCGCGAGCAACACGTGGTCGAGGAGCGACTGTTCGACTGCCGCGCGGAGCGGAAAGAAACCCATCGCCTCTTTGCCCCGGGGGAGCGGTGGAAGCGGCGTCTCGGCGGCCAGGTACGCGACGCGCTCGTCCCAGATCGACCGGTCGCCGGTCATGCCGGCGTATTCGGTCGCCGCCCACGCCAGCCAGAGCGGGTTGTCCGAAGCGTGCGAGCGGGCGGCAAAGCCCGTCCGACCGTCCTGAAGACGGAAGAACCAATGGGCCACGTCCCCTTCGAGGAACTGCTGCGCCGCATGCAACAGAATCTGGCGGCGGGCCAGCCGCGGCTCGAGCCAGACCAGGTTCACCGCGTCCTGCAACTGGTCGCGGAATCCAAAGGCCCCGCTGGCCTGGTAGAATCCCTTCCGCGCCCAGATCCGTTCGACCAGGGCCTGGTACTTCAGCCAATGCAGGTAGCCGTCGAAGGCGGCATCCGAAGTGCGGACCTGCAGCGCGTCGATCAAGCCGTTCCACCACGCCCGGGTTTCCGCCAGGCTGGCCGTTGCGGCGGCAACGTCGCGGAAACGGGCGACCACCGCTTCCGCCTGCCGGCGATCGTCGGCCTGTCCGAGCACCACGGCCACCGTCGCGGAACCGCCAGCCGGGATCTCCAATGTCGTCACCAGCCCAGCCGCCGGCTGCCGATCGTCGGTCGGCTCCGCACTCGGGTGAGCGTCGGCCACGAGCGCGGGATGGGCGACGCAACGGCCGGGACCAAAGAACTCGCCTCGCCGGGTAGCGATCCGCTCGACCGGGCGCGACATGGCGGCGAAGGCCGGCCCCCAACGGAACGTGTTGCGGCAGTTCTCGAAAAACAGAACTCCTCGGGCTCGCTCGCAATTCACTTTGAGCGAGCCGGCGTTTTCCGGATTGTCGGCCAACGCGATCTCAAAATAGGCGGCCAGCCGCAACCGCCGCGGCCGCTCGCCGCGATTGAGAACCGTCAGCAGGTAAACGCCCGTCGGCTCGCAAGGTGGCACGAACGTGGTCAGCTCGGTGGCGATATCGGACCGCTCCATGCGGAAAGTGGCCGTGCCGTCCACCCCGAACTCGGCCGAGCAGTTTGCCTGCTTGTCCCGCAGCGGCAGATACGTGGGCGAGAACCATTGGCCGCTTTCGAGGTCGTAGAGGTAGAACGCCTCGGACGGCAATTCGCGGGTCGTCGTATCGGCCCACTCCGTCGTCAGCCGATTCTGCTGCGCGTTCACGCTGGCCGACGAGTGCAGGCCGCGGTTGGTCACGGCCAGCACGTGGCCCAGGGCGTTGGCCATCACGTGATCGAATGGGCGGGGCGTGAACGGCGTACATACCCGCAGCCGCCGACCGCCCTCACTCGACTCACAGTACGGTCGCGGCGTGCCGGGCGGAATCCGGCCGTGGCCGATCCGCGGTCGCCGCACGAGCGGCGCGGACGCGGCCACGTCGATCGAAGGACTCAAGTAACGCTGCACCCAGCCGGACGCTTCTTCCTTGTCGTCGGCACAGCCGATGAGCAGCTTCAACGTCTCCGCGCCGCGGGCAGCGAGCGGAATCGTCAGCCACAGACTGCCGATGGGGTCGAACGTCGGATGCGGCTCGACTTGATGCGGGGCGAGGAAGCGTTGGTCAAGGTCGGCTTCCAGGCACTCGGGCGTCCAGATGCTGCCGGCCCGGCCAATGAAATCGACGCGCGACGTAAGGAAGCCGTGCGACGGCCGGTCGGCGGCCAGAATGCCCAGCTTCTTCGTCATCCGGTGCCAGGCCAGCACGGCGTTCATCGAGGGCTGGTACGAGGTTTCGGGAAAGAGCCGGTTGTACTGCGTATGTCCGCGGTCGGCGGCCGGGCGGTCGAGCACCCACTCCAGGTAAGGGACGACGTTGACAATGCGGGCCCGTTCGCCGAGGTTCTCCAAAGCGACCTCCCAAATCTCGGCAGCGACCAGGCCATCACCGGCCGGGAAGCGGATCGTTACGGTGGCACGAATATCGTGCGATTCGTTGGTGATGCGAATCGCTCGGCCGTCTCCCTCGATACGGCTCTTGGCGAAAAGCTCTGCGGGGTAATTGCCCACCACAGGCCAGACGTCCGGGAATTCGCTGAGAAAGAGCACTCGGCCCGCGGGATCCATGCCTTCGTACGACCGCCGCGTGACGTCGTATCCCGGCGCGACCAGCGCGCTGCGGAGCTCGCCGTTGGCCTTGGCCGTTACTGCATAACGGGAGTTGGCGAGCGTGTGTTCCTCGGGTGGGAGCGATTTGCCGGTCAGCCGGCGACATGAGAAACGAACCAGGGAAACCGTTGCAACTGCCGCCACGACGAGCCACGCCAGCGCGGCGCCCGGTGTGGCCAACAGGTGGTCGAGCACGCCGCGCGAGGAGTTTTGCACTGCTTCGGAATGCGTCCAGGCCCAATCCCACTCCACACCCCGGGGAATGTAGAACGGGATCAGCAGCGGCGCCCACGTGGTAAACCGCTTGACGCCCTCGGGAATGCAGCGGGCGGTGGCCCAGGGACGCACGAATCGCGCCGCCCGTTCGTCGAGGCGGTCCATTCCCAGGAAACTGAGATTCACCAGCGTGGCGACGCGGAGTCCCATGTGGTCGAGCCAGATGAGGATACGGAAGAAGTCGTAGCTCAGCACCCAGGTGAAGACTTTCAGGCTCCAATCGCGAAACTGTTGCCCGTCCATCGAGAGGTTGTTGACGATGCAGAAGCCGGTATGGATCGCTCCGTCCTGGTTATACCAGGTGGGGACCGGCATCTGGCGGAGGAACGTGAAGATGACCGGCGCCATCCACAGGCCCCAGCGCAGCACGTGCACGGTGCCGTCGGTGAGTTCGGTTATGCCGTCGCGGCTGAAGATCCGCCGGAGGGGCGCCGTTTCCCGCTGAAAGACGGCCAGCAAGAGCGAGCGGTTCAGCGCGAAGAGCCACGCGGCCACCCCCCAGCCGATTACGCCCTTGAGCGCTTCGTTCAAGAGCAGCTTCGCGCCCCCGGTATAGGGGCCCAGTTCGATGCGGCCCCACTTGCTCAGCAGCGGATAGAAGTCGTCGCTCACGGGTTTCAGTCCGAAGCTGTTGTAGAGCTTGAATTTCTCCAGGATGACCGGCACCTGCGATGCGTCGAGGTAGAAGCCCAAGCCTGCCCCGACAAATCCGCCCAGCAGGGTCTCGACCAGGTACACCCGCCACGAGCGAATGCGGCCGCGGCCACACCACGCCCGTACCGCGTCGGCCAGAAGGCTTACGCCGGCATACGCCAGCACGCCGACGGCAAAGCCGAACTCGACTCGCTGATCTGTAGGTAGGATGAAAAACTGACGGCGCAGCGCGTACCAGGCGGCCAACCCGACGACACTGCCGCGGACGTGCAGCAGCGGCGTGCCATAGGCCCTCGCCGCCCGAGCAAAGAACGACTGGCTGCCGTCGAAACTCTCGATGATCGTTTTCGCCAGTGGAAAGGCGACCGCGCCGCTGGCGGCCAGCACCAGCCACGGCACGGCACGGTAGGCCGCCTCGGCGACGGACCAATGCACCAAGCCGTTCAGCACGAGCAGAATGCCGACGAGGATGCCGCTATAGACCACGGCCTTCCACAAGCCGCTCATTCCGTGATGCCGGATCGAGCCGAGCGAAGGGGGGATTCTCCGCATGCCGTCGAGAATGACGCCGGTGAGCATGAATACCAACGCCCAAAGGGCCCCTTGCGAAAGCACCGTGGCCAGCAAGGCGGCGATCGGCTGTAACGCGGCCGGCAATGCGACTGCGCCCGAGCCGAGGTCGGCGATCCGGGGTGCCACGATTGCGGCAGCAACCATCAAAAGTAGAAATAGATGTGCGCGGAGACCGCCGAGCAGTCGCCCTCCGACAATGATGCCGGCTGCGCCCGTTACAAACTCGCTGAAGCCGAACAGTAGCAGCGTTCGGCCGATCGCCGCCGCCACGGCCGGCTGGTCGTCCAGCCACCCGCAGGCCGCCAAATTGCCGAGCAGCACGGCCAGATGGTCCGATTCGAGGGCGAGCAGCAGGCCGAATGCGTACGGCGTGGCGACGAGGACCGCGGCTGGGGCGGGACGCAAATGGGCATGGGCCATCGAGAGCGCGCAGGCGTTTGCCACATGGTAAATCAGCAGGAATGCCATCGCGCCTGTGGCGCTGAGCGACACCAGGTCGGGCCACGTCCCCGGCATTTGCCAGACCGATTGGCTGCCGGATGAAGCAGCGAAGAGGCCCGTGGCCAACACGTCGGAAAACGCTTCCGTTCCGGTCAGCATCCGGCCGGTAGCGGCCCACTTCCACATTTGTCCGATGAGGCCGCCGGCAAGCGCGAGGGCCAAGTAAGCGTAGCCGGCGTCGAACGTGCTTTTCGTTCCCAGCCACTGGATGGCCGTTGCTACGACGGCCATAAGGACCACGGCGCTACCGAAGACAACGTCGCCGAGAAGCGCGCGGGCAACACCGGGCAAACCGACTGCTTTCAGCCTTTCGGGATCTTCCCGGGCGCCGACAATCCGTCGCGCGATTGTGGCCAGCAAGGCCGCCAGCGAGGCTACCGCCGCCACGGCGATCAAACGCCCAAAGCCCGCTAGTGCCACCGCTTCAAGAGCAGGCAGATGTCCGAATGCGTGCAAATTACCAACTTTCCAAATTTCCTCGTGTTCAACGGCAGGCTGGTTGAAATATCTGATCAGCCCTTCCGCATCACACGTCTCGGTATACTGAGCGCACGACCGCCGCTAGCCTGCCCGTCGGACAGGTTTAAGGCGCCCGTTCGCGGTCCGCAAGTCGGAAAGACGAACGCTCCACTGTTTTCGCAGCATTGCCGCGTCGTTGCGTCTTTCCTGCCACTCGCTTTCGCTTACGGGAGCCGCTTTTGCAATAAATCGCTCGGCGTCCGCCTTAACGGACCGCCACAGGTCCGGATGCTGGCGGTACTCCTGCGAATCAGCACTCGATGCGATACTCTCGGCCAGATTGTCCCAGCGGGACTCCAGGATCGATTTCAGTGAGTTAATCGTAGCCATGTGGTGCTCTCCTTTTCTTCGTATCGCGAGTCTTTTTTCGCGAACTGGCTCACGCCGAGGAGAGCAAATACCGTGCCATATGCGGTTCTACAAGACAAGCGAGGAGTTGAGTTTCACGACGGGATAGCGACTCGGTGTTGACGCGGCTAAAGGCCCCAATAAGGCAACCTCCCCCCAACGCCTTTTCTCATTTCGCTACACCCGGGAAGGTGGGCGTCAGGTCTACTGCCAGATTCCGGAAGTTCTTGATCCGATGAAACGTCGCCGCATCCACATCATGCTGATTGCCCGAGTGGAGGCCGGTTCTGGAGATGATCAGCAGATCATCGCCATCGATCAGCATGACCGGATAGTGGAACGATTGCGTCCAACACTGGGCTCTTGCCACCCAACCGGCCGGAAACCAGTTCAACGAATCGACCGAATACCAGAGCGTCAGCGACCGCCGGTCCGTGGCCCACGGGTTCGTCTTCTTCGCCTTCTCCCACGCGTCATTTGTGACCAGGAAGGCCGAGTTGCTCGGCAAGTTCGAGGCCATCCAATAGAGCTGCGACGGGGCGTCATACTGAATGTAGAACTTCATCTGCCCGCCCGGGATGGGATAGAGCTGGAGGAACTGGAGCCGGAGCGATTGTTGGGCGTTGTCGAGGATCTCAAATACCGCCCCCATATTGGCCGTGGCGCCGCCGTTGATGATCGCCCGAGCGACCACCAGCAGCCTGCCGGCGACGTCGACCACATTTCCTTCGAGGACCCGCATGCCTGATCTTCCCTGGAACGGCGCATGCACCAGTTCGGGCGGAATCGGCATCTCCACCATGTCGGAGATCCGCCACGCGTCCGGATTCCGGATACCCCGGTTGAACTGGCAGGCGACCGCCGCAAGTCTGGCAAAATTGTCGCTGACGGTGAGGTAGATGCAGCCATTGCGCACCACCATGGCGGTCTGGCCGCCCGTGTTGTGTTGCGGTGACGCTTGATCGGGGCGCACCTTTCCCTCGACAACGCGCTTCGCGGGGGTCCATGTGGCTCCCTCGTCGTCGCTGACGGAGACCCACAATCCCCATCGGCCGTCCCGAGGGAAGTGCGAACGTTCGAGCCTCCCGTTGTTGCCGTTCGGCGTGATGAGCAGGTAAAGCCTTCCCTCATGCACGAAGAGATTAGGTTCGCACGAGTCGTAAGGCAGTTTGCCGACCTTCTTCCACGCGGCTCCACCATCTTTGCTTTGGTAGAAAGACAGTGACCGCAAGCCTTTCCCGCCATCGGGATACTTCTCTCCTTGGCAGGTCGCCGCGACCAGAGTGCCGCTCGGCATTTTCGCCATGGAAGGAGCCATGAAGTATCCTCCCTCCTTGCCTGGGGGCAATTGATCGATGATGGTGTAGGCTGGTGCGAGGGTGCTCAAGGCTCTTGCCGTTTCCTGCTTCTTCTTAGGTGGAGTGTCGGCGGCATGCAGCGAGAACAGTGGCGCGGTGAGAAGTGAACTGAGGATGATGGTAAGGGTATGTTTCATGATCATGGTGCGCTTCATGGTGTGGAACGATGGAGGGTGCTTCATTACCGTTCTTCCGAGCCCCGGGCACATCGCCTGGTTATCGCGTAGCGACCCACACGCCTATTTTCGGACCAGCACGGCAAAATGATCGCTCGGCATGCGGATTTCGTACTGATGGCGGCCAGCGAGTTCGCGCGATTTGACCATCGGCGACGTTACCCGCTGGCCGTTGCCGTCAATGACGTAGACCTCCGCCGCGGCGCCGTCGGGCCAGCCGTAAAGGCCGGAGCGCGCGGTGAGGATCCGTTCCTTGCCCAGTACGACCCCCTCCCTCAGTTCCACGGGCGTCAGAGGATACATGACGTTGGTGAAGTTCCATGGCCCCGGTTGACGCTCGTACAACCAGCCGTAATAGACGCCGCCTTGCCGGAGGATTTCGCGGGCACAACGGGCGCTGTCAGCCTGCGTTGCCTCCAGATGATGGTTGCCCAATCCCAGCGGACAGCCTAGGTGTGTGCCGAGCATCGCCGAGTAGGAGCCCGTCTCCACGAACCGCAGCACCTTTTCGCGGAGCATCGTGCGGGTTGTGGCCTGGGTGTTGGCCAGGAGGAATTTCTTCTGTTCGCGCAGGTAACGCACGATGTCCAACTCCAGCGGCTGCATCAGCAGCGTAACGCTGCTCCGCTTGCCGGTCACCGCGTGCGTCCGTGGGTCGATGATGACCGTCACGCCGTCCCACGGGGCCTGATAGGCATACTCCGTCAGGCTGTAGGACATCTCGTCCCAATAGAGGCCGGTTGAGCCGACTTGGCCGAGGCAGGTCTGCACATACTTCCAGAGAGCCTGGCCGTAACCGTTCTCGCGGGTCGGCACGTAGAGCGGCAGGCGATAGGAATAGGGGTAGGCCAGGTGATTACCGGCGGCATCGATGAGTCGGGAATCGGCATACTTTGCTTCGCCCCCGGGCTCGGAACAGCACTGCGCGTGAAAATAAGAAAGGACCTCGATACCAGGCACGGCCTCTTGCATCTTGCGACTCCAGTCGGCTTGACGGGCCACCCATTGCGGGGCGCGGAGGATACCGGTGCCATGGGCATAGCGGCCGTCGGGATATTGGGCAATGCCGCCTGCGACGATCTTCAGCCCGCGGCGGGCGATCCAATCGCCATACCATGCGGCCGGCCGATTCGCGTCAAACCGCATGGTGAAGCAGAACGGACCGGGAATCGTGAAGTTAGCATCCCAGGCGCGGCGGACGGCGTTGACGAAATCCCAGTAGTCGCCGCCGGCAATGGGATAGATGCTCCAATCGAGCGTGATCGACTTGCCCGGATCCAGCCCCAACTCCAGGTCGCTCAGGCCGATGTCCATCGCTTCGGCAAAGCTCCGCACGTGCACCCGGGAAACGTCGTCGACGGCGACCAGTCCCACCGCCAGGTCGTCCCAGCGGGCGAAGCTCGAAGGATGGCTGGCATCGTGCGCGCTGCCGGCCCGGCCGACGACGGGCCGCCCGGCCAACCGGACGTCGGCCGGCTTGCCCACCGACGAGAGGCGACGTTCGTACATCACGCCGATCAACGCAGGGCTGGTGTTGGTCAAAGTGTCGGCCACGTCCACGCGGTCGGCAAAAACAGTGACTCGTCGCCGGACGCGGTGGGTGGCCGTTGTCCAAGTCGTCTTGGCCGACTGTCCCGCCGTGATCGATTGGACTTGTTCGCCCCGCTGCGTCTCATGCCACTTGCCGTCGGGGAGACTGCTCCGCGTCGAGAGTTGCAGTTCGCGGCCCGCCACTTTCAGTCGCAGATCCCCGCCCGGCGCAAGCACGGCCTGCAGGGGCACGGCCGAAGGGCCGCGCGCCACGAACTCCGGCAGCGGCCCGGTCGGCGGCGGGCTGATCACTTCGTCCGCTGGCGGCGAAATGGGTCGGCCGACTTCCACCCGCACATTGCGGAGCACGAGTGTGGTCGGTTTGGCCAGGACCTGCAAATTGTCGACAAGCAACGTGTTGCGGCCTGGGCGGACGTAGGGAGTGATGTTCCACACGTAGCGATACGGCTCGCACTCGGGACAGGCGTGCAAATTGTTCACGTCCTTGACGGCCTGCTCGAAGTCGGGCGAGTACAGGACCCGCCAGCGATCGCCCTTGGACCAGGTGATGTCGACGCCATTGCGAAGATGGAACTCGTCGCGCTTGTTCAAAAGATCGGCTTTGCCGAGGAAGTTGCCGTTGATCGCCACGCGGATCCAAGGATTCGATCCGGCCAACTGCTTCCAGTCGATCCGAGCTTCCAGCTCCAAGCGGGCCTGATGCTCGATACCGAACGGCGGCAGGATGAAATCGCGCTCGATCCGCGTCGGCGACAGCGACTCCAGCGAGCCGATCACGGTCAGAGGAGGTCTGATCGTGTGTGGCGAAGCCCCGTCCTCGGCCGCCGCCACGGCGCTCAAAAACGGAAGCAGGAGCCCCAACGATATTCCATAGAGCGGGGTGTTCGTCGATAAGCTGGGCTGTAACCTGTTCATCTTAAGCTCCTGGGCCCATCATGGCAGTCTGCCGTAGAGTCGCAACTCCAATACGCAGATTCCAGGTGAAACGCCGGTCATGTGTTTCGTAACGCCGTAGCCTGACCCGGCACCCCATTGTAATGGCGCCGTATGCCGTGTCAAAAACCTGTCCTCTTTCAGGATTCCCAAGGAAGGGTTGACTTGATGCGACAGGGGCTCAATGCTCGGCGTCGGTTCGCCATGGCACTTGCTGGTGCCCGGGCGGATCAGCGATCAGCAGAGGCAAAAAGTCTTCTTCGTTGAGACTTTCAGACAGCGCGGTTATGCCTGCCTGGCGGCGGGCCGCGCCGCGTTGGCTGACTCGTGGCATACGTTTGTCGGCGATGTGACGGCGGCCGATAACAGGCGGCATCGACCTCATTCGGTGTTCGTCCGTCTAGGAGCACTTGCAAAGGAACTGACGGCGGATACCCTCGCCCCTGCCGCCAGGGCGGTAGCCAGTTGACTCGGACCGAGGCGGCTGTTACACCATAACGAAGTCGGCGTCCAAGCGGACGTTGGTGATTGCCCTATCCTCCGCCCAGGCTCGTCAATCATACGAGCACGAACAAGTACAAATCGTTAACCTGTTACGACCGAGAGGGTTCCACCACGAAACGAAGCCCTCGGAGTAGACGACAATCCTACGAGAAAAACCATGCATTCGCTCAAAGTGCGCGGTCTGCGGACACATTTCGTTCTGTGGGCGCTTTTGCTCTCTGGCGGACTTCGTTGGCTGGACGATTCGCTTGACACGGCACGGCGTACGCTTGCCGCTAACGCTGCCGTCGCGCCCCAGGTGACCGGCCCCTCGGCCATTCAGCACATCGATCTGGTCCATCTTTCCCATACGGATGTTGGCTACACCGATCATCCGATTGTCTGTCGGGAGTTGCAGGTTCGCTACCTGGACATCGCCATCGACGCCGCCTTGGCGACGCAGAATCGGCCCGAGGGCTCGCGGTTCTGCTGGACCGCGGAAAGCGCGATTGGCGTCAACGACTGGTGGCGCTCGGCGACGCCCGAACGTCGCGCGGATTTCCTCAAAGCGATCGACTCGGGCCAAATCGCCGTTGCGGCGATGGCCATGAACAACACCGCCGCCCTGAACGGGCGGCAGTGGCAAAAAATGCTGCACTGGCTGCCGGAGGACCTTTGGCAGCGGGTCCATCCGAGCGTCGCCATGCAAGACGATGTAAACGGCATTCCCCGCGCCGGCGCGATCGCGCTGCTGGATCGCGGCATTCACCGGCTGCTGACGGGCATGAACGACCCGGGATTCTTGCCGCCCTTGCGGCGCCCCTCGGCCATTTGGTGGAAAATGCCCGACGGACGACGCGTCTTCGTATACTTGGGCTACTGTTATCCCTCCGGCCACTTCTTCTTTGATCCCGTGGAGTGGCGCCGCGGGCCCTCCCCGCACGCCGGCGAGATCCGCTATCGGCCGCCGCGAGCGGGCGATTTCCTTGCCAGCGACGAAGCCTCGGTGCGGAAGGCGCATCGCCACTTGCTCGGCCGGCTTCGCACTCTGGAAGCGGAAGGATATCGTCATCCCACGTTGTTGCTGCCGATCACCAACCAATGGCGGATGGACAACGATCCGCCATTCTTGCCCTTGGCCGATTTCGTCGCCACATGGAGGCGATTGGACCTGAAACCCACGCTGCGGCTCACAACCGCCGCGGTGGCCATGAAGCGCTTGGAGGAGGAAATGGGGCCCGAATCGGCGGAATATGCCGGGGAATGGCCCGACTGGTGGTCTTTTGGAACCGCCTGCGCGCCGCGCGAAGTGGCGGCAAGCCGCATCGCCAAGCGGCTGATCGACGCCGCCGACTCGCCGCTTTGGGGGCCGTGGAATGCCAATGGCCGCCGCACCGTGGACGAACTGCTCCGCGACCTTTGCCTCTTCGACGAGCATACGTGGGGAGCGTCGGACAGCATCGCGCTGCCCTACAGTTTGGACACTCAGGGAGAATTCAATGAAAAGGCGATTCTCGCCTTCCGGCCGATGGCGCGGGCCGAATGGCTCCTGGGCCAACGCGTTCGCAGCCGCTTGGCCCACGAAGCGGAAGGTTTGTACGTGGCCAACAGCGCACCGCTGCCTTGGAGCGGGTGGATTCGCATGCAACGCAATGCATTGAGGGAGGACGACCATTCGCTCTCAGACGCCCAATCGGGCAGCCGGACGAAGATGTATCTGGACAGCGGTTTCAACTCCTACCGGCTCCCCAAGGATTCTCGCGAATTATCGCGGGAGAATCCCGACGCCACCTTCCTCGAAAGCGGCCCCGATCAGATTGCCAAGTTCTGGGTCGAACAGGTGCCCCGTCACGGCCTGCGGAGATTGAAGTTGAGCACGACGGTCGTCGCTGATGATCGCGCGGCCCCCGCGCCGAACATCGCCACGGATGCGCAAGGTTGGCCTACCGCGGTTACCTGGCCAGGAATGAGCAAGCCGCTGTTCCTGCCCGGTCTGGGCGATTTCGTCGCCGTCCGCGCCAAGGGCGTCGCCCCGCGGATGGCCACGCGGTTTTGGGCATTCGCCGAGCCTGCCAAGCGGGAGAAGTTCCGCCGCGAGGTCTTCGCGGCGAGCAATGCGGTGGCCCAGGAAGGGTCGAAGGCTGTCGACAATCCGCATACGATCGTCTTCACCCAAAGTCTGCTTCATCCGCGGCTCAAATGGGCTGTGCGAGAACTGGAAGTCTGGAAAGGAGAGCCGCGTGCAAAGCTCACGATGCGACTCTTCAGAACCTCGTCGGAGGCTCCGGAAACGTTCTACATCGTTTTCCCGTTCCCCTGTGAATCGGTTCTGCCTGAAACCTCCTGCGGCGATGTGCCTTTCGTGCCGGTACGCGACCAGATGCCCGGCACCTGCCGCGACTACTATGGCATCGACGGCTGGATTCATTACGCCACGCCGGAAGGGCATTGGTTCTGGGTGAGCCGCGACGCTCCCTTGGTGAGTTTCGGCGATCCCCCGCAAATGCGGCCCGCCCCGAGCGACCATCCCCAAGGCATGCATCGCGTGTTGGCGATGGTCTTCGACAACTTCTGGTTCACCAACTTCGTCGCAGACAGTCATGGGTTGATGGAGTTCCAATTCGACCTGGCGTGGCGCGAGAAGCTGCCGCCCTCCGTCGGGGTGGCCGATTTCGCGCGCACCCTCGCCTCGGAGCCCCAGGTGATGATCAATCCCGGGCTGAAAGAGGATCCGATCGTCATCAAGCGGCTCTACACGCCGTGAAAGGCGGTCGCAGACAGCAATAAGGGACATGGCGAACAGGCGCGACTCGATCGCGGCGAGACCGCCGGCCTGACGCATCCATCTTGCCCGCGTCAGCCAGTTCCACCACGGTCGGGGGGGGCATCGCCGGAACGACTCCGGCGCTCTGAGCGGCCAGTTCGGCCACGAGCCGCCCATACGTTTCCAGACTTTCCGCCGTGCCGTGCTCACCGATATAACGAACACGGCCGCGAATACGAATGTATGCGCGGCCGCTTGGTTTGTGTAGACAGTACTTGGGAACCAGTGATCTCGCGGCAGGCATTGCGGAACCCTCCGTCAAAACGGCGCGCGTAAATTACGCGATTCGCTTCAACTTATGGGCCGCACTGCCGACCGCCGGCAGGTAACTTAACTCCAAGGTTCAGCACGACTTACAACAAGTGGCGGGGACAGGATTTGAACCTGTGACCTCGAGGTTATGAGGCGACCCCTTCCGCACTGCCAAAAAGCCCGGAAGTATCCACGCCGAAGGATCTTATACCCATCAGGCCGCGTTTGCAAGCGATTGCGAACACCATCGTGTGTTTGCGAGGAATATGCGTATTTTGGCGCGTAAGCGCGTAGGACATAAATCGTGAACTCTATTTGGATGTTGCCGCCTCCAAGACAAGAGGGTCTTGGGACAGGGAAACGCGGGCGGTTAAGAATCCGGGGACCCGGCTTGATCTATTTCGACGTCTCGGTTAGGCGGTCGTACTCGGCGTGCGATCCGATCCATACCCAGGTAAGATCGGCACCGCTCTCGACCGCCAACGCTCGGTGGTAGAGCCCCACACGCACTGACCAGAAACGCCCGACTTTCTTAAAGTGCAGCGATGGATGGCGTAAATCTTTGCGCAGCAACGCAAAGCAACGATCGGCCGACTGCCGCGTCACGGTGGGCAAGGCGTCGTAGCAAGCCCAGAAGCGCGGGGTCGCGCGGTGCCTCATAGGTCGGTCGCACGCCCTTCGCTTAGGTCGCGAAGCCCTTCGTCGGCAAGCCAATCGAGTCGGCCTGCCGCCACGTCCTTATCAATCTGGCGGTCCCAAATTTCGGCGTCGAAGACCGCGAACCACTGCCGTAGCGCGGCGAGGTCTTCTGGACGCAAGTTACGGATCGCTTGCTCAATCTCGTCTACGGTACTCATACTGTTATCTTATCGACCGGGGGGATTTCACGCAACGCGTGCTGCCCCCCGATGATGGGAAGGCCGGCTCATCCCATAGCCAATCAATTAGCTGCGTTTCCCGTTTCGACGTCCGATTCTTGAATTGGCCCCGGCTTAACTGTTGTTCGTCGGGGCAAGCTCAGTCGGGCCCGGCCTCGGGCACAGACCCGGGGGCTTGCACGCGAAACGGATGTGGAATTGACTTTGCCGGATCCCTGATGGTGGTACGCAAATAATCTGACGAACCGGCGCAGTTTCGGTGCCCACTCTGGTTCACGGGTTTCGTAGACGATAACGCGAAGATGTCGAAGGTCAAAAGGGATATCGTCTATTCGTGCGGCCGTGAACACGACAGGCTTGATGGCCGCATGGGCCAAGCCGAGTTCGTAAAACACGTTGGGGTTCTTGTCGGTAAGATCCGCCAAAAGGACCTTGGCTTTGGTGATCTGCTCCCAAATCTGCTCGACGACGCTTCCCGTCGAAAAGAGTTCATCGGCACGCACTGGCTCAAGTCCCGCTTCCTTGATTGCGGGAACGTAAATTTCTTGATAGTACCGGTCGAACCAACCACCGAACGGCATCATCACAAAGCACGTGTCCAGGAACTCCCGCACTCGCTTTTCTTTTCCGGTCCTCGCGATGATTGTCGTCTCACTCGTTGGAGGCGGCACTTCGTTGGTTTCCGCGCTGGTAGCAACGCCAGTCTGGATGTCGAAGGAACGCAAGAATGCCACATTCGCCCGGAAAACGTCAGCGAACACGGAAGCACGATCGCGCGGAATCGCGAACTGCCGGGTTAGGGTGTTGAGGAAATACTCATCCTCAGGAATGCGCTTTGTTCCGTAGAATTCGTCAACTTTGCGGAAGTCTTCGACGTTTCGAAATGCGCGAAGGAGAGCGTCTTGGCGTTCCTGTGGCGACGCCGGCGCAACAACGTCCTGTCCGATTTCTTCGATTGTCACTGCTGCGGTTTGGCCAGTCCCGGACACCAAACCGTACATGTTCGCGGATTTCAGCAAGTCAAGAAAACGCCAGTCGTTCGACTTCCTAAATCCGACGGCCTGCCCAGTCCCTTTGTGCAGACGGTACTTGGGCAGTGCAGAAACAGAATCGGCGGCCATAACAGTACGCCCTTTCGGTCAGAGGGGTAGTTACTACCCCTTTCGCTCTGACTTTCAAGGCCGCACTGCCGACCGCCGGCAGGTAACTTAACTCCAAGTTTCGGCAAGACTTAAGAAAAGTGGCGGGGACAGGATTTGAACCTGTGACCTCGAGGTTATGAGCCTCGCGAGCTACCGGGCTGCTCCACCCCGCGTCATGTGCGCCGACGTTTTATCCTCGGCAGGTCTAATTCTATCACAACTTCGGCAGTCGTCGAGGCCATCGCGAGTTTTTGTCGGACCAGCCCCTGCCGGCACCGCAAAGAACGCCACAACTCGTTTATCGATCACGCGTTGTGATCCAAGCGGAGCGTTCGCCCGGGGGCGATCAAAACTCACGCGGGCCCGATTGCGGAGGCGGTGCCGGCAAAGCCTCCGGTTCTCCGGCCGGCGGTGCCACCGGTCCGGCAATCATCGGTGCCACCAAAGGCGGCACGGTTTCCGGTTGCGGCGGTGGCGGCACCGGCGCGCCGGACGATCCACGGCCAGCCAACGCGGCCGGCTGTGAACCCACCGGGGGATTCGCAGCGGGCGGCCCGTACAACGGGCGGTAGTTGTAACGATTCGGGCCGAGCCAAGTTTCCACGTATCCAAGCGCCCGCGGCGGCTGCCCCAGGTACGAGGGTACGCCGATGCCATACCCAGCCCCCGAAACCGGCGCCCCAATCCCCCGGTACGCACGCACTTCCAAGCGGGGCGTTAGATAACCATAATGCGCCGGCGGAGCCACCCAAAAACGTGCATAGTAACTGTACGGATTGGCTTCGTGCCAGTGGTGGCTGCTCAACTGGTCATTCAAGGAAATCTGCCTGCCGATCTCCGCGCGGCGCTGCTGTTCCGCATAACGATACGAATCCGCGGCGGCCTGTGCCCCACTGTAGGATGGCAAGCTCAAAGGCGGTTGCACCGGCGGCTGCGCTTCCGGATTGGCAGCCGGAGCAGGTTGTGCGGGCGGGGTTTGGATGGTCTCCGCCGGAGAATCGAGCGGCTGCGCCCAGACCGCGGGTCCCAGAATTATCAATCCCAGGGCCCCCGTCAGAGCCCAAACCACAGAATGCAGACTAGACCACATTGCGGAAACCTCGCACAAAAAGGGCAGCCGCCGTTGGCCGCGTAAAGTCTACCGCGCCGAGCCATGGGAAACAAGCAAGCCGATTGTGCCGACTCAGAAGACTGTACCGTCAACTTCTCCGTAGCATGGAGTTCATTCCGTTCTACTGTTACCTCTTATCGGCAGACTACGGACAATCCCATTGCCGCTGTGCCTCGTAAGCCGCAACTGCCACGGCAACCGCGAGGTTCAGGCTGCGGGCGTCGGGACGGATAGGAATCCGCACGCATTGCTGGGGGTCGCCGTCGAGCAGAGTTCGCGGCAGTCCCCGCGACTCGCTGCCAAACACCAGCACGTCCCCCCGTTGGAATTTGGCGGTGTGATACAATCGTGGGCCGGACTTGCTGAAGAACCATGGTTTGCGGTCCGAATTCGGCAAACGGGCAACCAACGCCCCCCAGTCGTCGACCGCCTCCCAAACCAAGTGCTGCCAGTAGTCCATCCCGCTCCGCCGCACCCGTCGATCTTCGATGCGAAATCCCAGCGGGCGGACCATCCAGAGCTTGGCCCCCAAGGCGACGCAGGTGCGGCCGATATTCCCGGCGTTCTCCGGGATCTCCGGCTCGTGGAGCACAATGTGCAGAATCGGCGAGTACATATTGAATAGGTGAGGTGTGGAGTGCGGGGTGTGGGGTGAACGAGCTTCACTCCACACACCACACCCCTTCACACGTACCGGGCCATAATGCTGTCCATCAGCCGGGGTGAGAGTCGATTGAGCCAGCAGAGAAACTTGCCCAGCCGGTAGGGAATGATCTCGTGCCGGCCGGCGCGAATCGCGCGGACGGTTTGCTGGGCGACCTCTTCCGGGCTGACCGGCCGGTGCGCGGGCCAGGAGGGCTCGCCGGTCTTTTCCACCACGCTATCGAAGAACTCGGTGGTTGTCGTGCCCGGGCTGACAATCAATACGTCGATGCCATGACGGACGAACTCCGCCCGAATCGCCTCGCTGAAGCCGTGGACCGCGAATTTGCTGGCGCTGTATTCGCTGTTGTAGGGCGCCGCGCGGTGTCCGAGGATCGAACTGATGTTCACGATGATCGGACGGGTTCCCTGCCGCAACAGCGGCAGCGCCAGCCGGGTCATCTCCACCAGGGCGAAGAAATTCACCTCCATGATCCGCCGCACGCGATCCGCTGTGGCATGCTCGAAGAGCCCCATCGCGCCGACGCCGGCGTTGTTGACCAGGATATCCAGGCCGCCGTAGTTGGCCTGCGCCGATCGAATCGCCGCTTCCCGCGTGGCGGGATCGGCAATGTCGCCCACCACCACCTGGACGTCTCCTGCGGAGGCGCGGATGGCGTCGGCGAGTTGCCGCAGCCGATCCTCGCGGCGGGCCACGAGCACCACCTTGGCTCCCTGCGCGGCCAACTGGCGGGCAATTTCGCGGCCGATGCCGCTCGAGGCGCCCGTCACCAGGGCACGGAGATCGCGAATTTCACGTCGGGCCATGATGTTGTGGAGTGTGGGATGTGGGGTGACGTGACCGGGATCTGAGATTGGGGATTTGAAATTCGAGATTGGGAATTAGCTTTCCATTGCCAACCGCTAATCCCTCTCGTTCACCCCATGCTCCACTCCCCACGCCCCGCTAATTTCCGCTGCCGTTGCGGTGCGGCTGGACCAGCACGCCGTCCTCTTCAATGCGTCGCAGGTAACGCCGCGGCATGCGACAGTGTACCACAACCTGGGAATCTTGGTAACGCTTGGAGAGGATCTCGCCATGCGCGGCCAGGTAGGCCATCGAGCGGCCGTTGGCCACGCTCATCTCCACGTCCAAGTCGAGGAAATTGCGGCTGAGCGCCTCGCCCACGGCGTGGGCCAGTTGCGGCAAGCCCGCGCCGCTGCGCGCGCTGATCGGCAACGCGTGGGGGTAACGATTGATAAGGCCATGCAGCCGGGCGGTGTCGGGAACGCAGTCGATCTTGTTCAACAGCAGCAGGGTGTCTTTCTGCTGGATGCCGATCTCCTCCAGCACGCTATACGCGGCCGAGATTTGCTCCTCGACGCTTTCGCTGGCCGCATCGGCCACGTGCAACAGCAGGTCGGCCTGGCGGGCCTCCTCCAACGTGGCTTTGAAGCTGGCGATCAAATGGTGCGGCAGATCGCGAATGAAGCCCACCGTGTCGCTCAACAGGATCGGCCCCCAGCCCGGCAGTTGCCAGCGGCGGGTACGGGTGTCGAGGGTGGCGAACAACGCGTCGCGGACCAGCACGTCGGAGCCGGTCAGCGCGTTCATCAACGTGCTCTTGCCGGCGTTGGTGTAGCCCACCAGCGAAACCGTCATCAAGTCTTTGCGGCCGGCGACTTCCCGCTCGCGGCGGTTCTCGATCGAGCGCAACTCGTTGCGGAGCTCGAAGATTCGTTTTTCCACCAGGCGGCGGTCGACTTCCAACTGTTTTTCACCCGGCCCGCGGACGCCGATGCCCGCCGTATAGCGGGAGAGGTGCGTCCACAACCGCTTCAACCGCGGCATGGAATACTCCAGTTGCGCCAGTTCCACGGCCAGCCGGGCCTCATGGGTCTGCGCGCGGGTGGCAAAGATGTCGAGAATCAGCTCGGTGCGGTCGAGCACCTTCCGATCGAGGACTTTTTCGAGATTGCGGATCTGCGCCGGGCTGAGATCGTTGTCGAAGATCACCACGTCGGCGTCGCGCGCGGCGGCGAGGGTCTTCAACTCTTCGACCTTTCCTTTGCCGAGATAGGTGGTCTTGTCCGGGGCTTCGCGGCGCTGCACGAGTTCTCCCACGACGCGGGCCCCGGCCGCCTTGGCAAGCCCTGCCAACTCTTCCAACGATGGCTCGGACTGGCGCCGCTCGGACAGCAGCACGCCGACCAAGATCGTGGCCTCGCTGGCAACGCTGTTGGCGCGATTCATTTCCTGTACGATAAGGTAGTTCCTCTCCCAAAAATCTGTTTGGAGCTTTCCGCGGCCGGCTATCAACTCTCGGCGTTTTGGCCGGCTGAAAACTCAATACCAAAAACTGAACGCTCTATTCGAAATCCCCCGCATACAGATGACAATAGCTGGCGTAACGCCGCTCGTCGAGGCGGCCGTCGGCCACCGCGTTTTTCACCGCGCAATCGTCCTCGTGGGTGTGGGTGCAATTGGGAAAGCGGCAGCGGCTCACGTAGGGCCGCAAGTCGCGATAAAAGCCGGCCACTTCGGCGGCGATCACGTCCCATAGCTGGAACTGGCGGACGCCCGGCGTATCCACCACGTAGCCGCCGCAGGCCAACGGGAGCAGCCGCGCGGTGGTCGTGGTGTGGCGTCCTTTCTGGTTCTCGGCGCTCACCTCCCGGACCTTCAACTCCAGCACGGGATCGACCGCGTTGAGCAGCGACGATTTGCCCACGCCGCTTTGCCCGGTCACCACGCTGGCACGGTTCTTCAACGCCCGCCGCAATCGATCGATTCCCACGTCGGCCTTGGCGCTAAGCAACAACACCCGGTAGCCCATCTGGCTATAAACCCCCACCAAGGGCTGGAGCGACGCCGGGTCGACCAGGTCGATTTTATTGATGCAGAGCAGCGGATCAATTTGCCCTTTCTCTGCTGTGACAAGCAGCCGGTCGATGAGGTTCGGCTTCAGCCGGGGCTCCGCGGCGCTGGTGATGATCAACAACTGATCGACGTTGGTGACGATGATGTGCCGCCGGCCGCGGACGGTGCGGCAGATCGTGGCTCGCCGCGGCTCGACCCGCTCGATGGTGCCGTCGCGGAGACTCGTCCCCTGCACGGCGGGACTGAAACGAACTCGATCGCCCGCCGCGACCACGTGACGCTCGGTCGTGCTCAACGTCGTCAGCAGCCGCCGGGTGGCGCAGTGGTAGATCTCGCCGTTGGCAGCGTCCTGGACCTCGCTGACCGGCCCCAGGACACACAACACCCTCCCCGCGCGGGTGGAAGATTCATCGACGTCAAGGGTTGACGACAGCAGCGACTCGCCATCGCCGCCGTCGACCGGATCCGACACCCAGACGGTCCGCTTGCGGCTCGACTCGTCCTTGCCGATGCGCTGCCCGGCGGGCAGATTCTGATCGTCGATGGTCTCCGAGTGGAATTGCCGCGTCCAATTGGTATGGCGCGTGCGCTGGCTACGGTTCTTGCGGAATTCGGTGCGGACCTTGCGTCGCTTACTCACAATGCCTCGGAAAACGAGCGATCCACGAGAAGATTCGTCGCCGCGCCACTTTCTGCTGCCCGAAGTTTGCCCTAGGATAGAAAAATCGAGCACTTTCCCTTGTTAGTTTAGGCGCCGATCGTCTTGACGTCAATCGACTTACCCACTCCCTCCGACGACGCCCGCGCGGCCGACTGGCGCGCCGCCGGGTTGCGCTATTATAACCTGAACTGCTTCTACCGCTGGAAGTTCGGGGGCCGCGTCTGGAAAGTCAGCGTCGACGGGAAGTTCGGCTGTCCGAACGTCGACGGCACGGTGGCGCGGGGGGGCTGCGTGTTCTGTGACCCGACGAGCTTCAGTCCCAGCCGCCGCCTGAGGATTCGGCCGATCGCCCAACAGATTGACGAGGGCATCCGGCAGGTCCGCCGACGGCACGCGGTGGAGCAATTCCTGGCCTATTTTCAGCCCGGCACCAACACCTACGCGCCCGTGGCTCAGTTGCGGACGCTTTACGAAGAGGCCCTCGCACACCCCGCCGTGATCGGCCTGATCGTGGGCACCCGCCCCGATTGCGTGCCCACGGAAGTGTTGGACTTGCTGGCCGAACTGTCCGCGCGGAAATGGGTTGCGATCGAATTCGGACTCCAAACCATCCACGACCGCTCGTTGGACTGGATGAATCGCGGCCATCATTACGACGCGTTCGTCGAAGCGATCGGCAAAGCGCGGGGCTACGGCATTCCGCACGTGGGGGCCCACGTCATCCTGGGGCTGCCGGGCGAAGATCGCGACGACATTCTGGCCACCGCCCGCGAAGTGGCCCGACTGGAGATCGATTCCATCAAGCTCCACAACTTGTACGTGGTGAGAAACACGCCCCTGGCCAAGATGGTAGACGACGGCCAGGTGCGGATGCTCGAGCGCGATGAGTACGTGGGGCTGGCGGTGGACTTTCTCGAGCAGTTGCCACCCCACTGCGTGGTGGATCGGCTCAGCGGCGATGCCCCGCCGCGCTACCTGGCCGGGCCGATGTGGTGTCTCGACAAGCAGGGGCTGCGCAACGCCATCGCCGAGGAGCTGATCCGTCGCGATAGTTGGCAAGGCCGCTTCCATCGGCAAGCGGAAGAGATATAGTGGACAAAGGTTTGGAGTGGACCGGATGGCCGCCGGCCGAGTTCGCGTGGTCGCCATATCGACCGCCGGCGAACTCGACGGGAGGAAAGTCCGGGCTCCGCAGGACACGGTGATGGGTAACGCCCACCGGCCGTGAGGCCAGGGAAAGTGCAACAGAAAGTAAACCGCCGTACGGCACCTTTGTTTTGAGGGTTCCGCACGGTAAGGGTGAAACGGTGAGGTAAGAGCTCACCAGCAGGCTGGGTGACCAGCTTGGCTAGGCAAACCCCTCCGGGAGCAAGGTCAAACAGGGAGCAGTGGACTTCGACGTGGCGAAACGTTCGCCGCGCGGTCCCGCGGGCCGGCCCGGCCCGTTGTCGACTTCCGGGTAGACCGCTAGAGAGGTCGAGCAATCGGCATCCTAGAGAAATGGCCATCGCCCGCCGACGCAAGTCGACGGGCACAGAACCCGGCTTACAGGTCCGCTCCAAACCTTTTTTTCGCACGTTCTGCGGAGGGCCCAATGAGAACAGCCCTCGTGATGGGAGACGTTTGGCTTTTCGCAGCCTTGCATGCCCCACCCATCCTTCTCGTTGACAACAAACCAAGCCACGCCAACTTGGGCTAGCCCTCCGTCGGCACCAAGGTGTTGTCGATGAACTGGAGCAGTTTCGAGATACAGAGCTTGTTCATGCTCGTCTGGTGCTCGTGAGCCTCGGCGCGCAACGCCTCGTGCAGGCTCTTCGGCAGTCGCACGGTAATCACCTTGGTGGGCTCTTGTTCGGCGGTCTCCGACGGGTCCACGCGCTGCCTCAGCTTAGTCAGCATGCGCTGAATCTCCGCGTAGGCTTCCGTCTGTTCGAATTCGGCCATTAACTTCCGGGTGGGGAGATTATGCCGAATGATGCCGTGCAGCCCCAACACTTTGCGATAGAAGGTGACCCAATCGGCGTTGGATTCCATCAATTTGCACGCGGTGTCGACGATCTCCTGTTGCCTTTCAGACTCGATCATCCTGTTCTCCTTGCTTTCGATGTGGTTTGCCAGCTTGAATCAGCGATCCTCATGGTCATCGCCCGGTCGCATCTTCAAGAAAAGTCAAGTGCTAGCACCCATCTCCTTGCAATGACAGCAGTTACGGCAGCGAATGCATTGTGCCTGCTTATTGCGCAGCGACTGCGCGAAACGATTGCACGAAGAAACTGCCTAAATGTTGTGCAGGCGGCTTAGTCTTATTTTCTAAAGTGTCCCGCCAGGCAATGCACCGCGGATACGAACGGACGGCCGAAAAACCTCGGTGCGCCGAGAATGCGTGGAAGGGGCGGCGTTTCGTTGACGGCCCCAACGAGGGGAATTAGAATAAGACCTTGGCGGAACGTTTTCCCATCGCAACGCCCGGGGCCGGATTCCCAAGGAAGATCAACTCATGAGCGAGACGGGGCGGAGCAGTCGATCATTCCAGCTATCGCCGGCTCCGCAGGGAGCGGGTCGACCGCCGGACGCTGGGCCGAAGAACGCCCCCCCGATGGTTTCGCCTTGCGAAGACCAGCCCACGGTGATCACCCGTCGCCCGCCGTTGTCGACCCCTTCCGGCCAGGATGCGCTCAACCCATTCGAGAAATGGGGCCTGCAGCCGGGAGATCGGCTGGGACACTTCAACCTCGTGGAGCTAGTCGGCGGGGGCGGCATGGGCCGCGTTTATCGGGCCCTGGATACCCGCCTGGCGCGGACGGTGGCCCTGAAGGTCCTCTCGCCCGATCAAGCGGCCGACGGCAATACGTTGCTGCGCTTTCAGAACGAGGCCCAATCCGCGGCCCGGCTCGACCATCCCAACATCGCCCGGGTGTATTACGTGGGCGAAGACCGCGGCATTCCCTTCATCGTTTTCGAGTTTATCGAGGGGGTCAATATCCGCGACCTGGTGGCCAAGCGCGGCCCTTTGCCGCTGGGCGAGACCGTCAGCTACATGCTCCAGGTGACGGCCGGCCTGGCCCATGCCGCCAGCCGGAACGTGGTGCATCGCGACATCAAACCTTCCAACATCCTGATTACGCCGCAAGGGACCGCGAAACTGATCGACTTGGGTCTGGCCCGCTTGCAGCGTTTCGAGGGCCCCGGCGACGATCTGACGGCCAGTGGCGTAACGCTGGGCACCTTCGACTATATCTCGCCCGAGCAAGCTCGCGATCCCCGCGCGGCCGACGTTCGCAGCGACGTCTATTCGTTGGGTTGCACCTTCTATTACATGTGTGCCGGCCGCCCGCCGTTCCCGCAGGGCACGGTATTGCAGAAGTTGCTGCAGCACCAAGGCGATCAGCCGCCCGACGTGCGCGAGCTGCGCCCGGATCTGCCGGAAGAAGTGTCGCGGGTGCTGGGGAAGATGCTGGCGAAAGACCCGCGGCACCGCTATCAGAATCCACAGGAATTGTTGGACGATCTGAATCTTCTGGCAGACCAGAGCGGGGTGCCGCCGTCGCGAGCGGCGATCGCCGTGCCCTGGTCGCCGCCGGTAACGCCGCGAACGGCGTTTTGGGGGCGGCACTTGCCCTGGTTCGTGCCGATGGTGGCGTTGGTCTGCGTGGCGCTGGCGCTGGAATATCTTCCCGGTAGGCACGATGAGCCGGCCGGGCCCGACGAGGCGACACGATCAGGGTTCACGCCCGAGACCCTCGATTCGAGGGTCTCCGATGGGCCCACCGCCGCGGCGCCCCATTTAGCCCCAATCGCCGGTCAGACTGTCGAGAAAGCCTTGACCGCGGATCGTCCCGCAACGGCTTCCGACGCAGTTGTGTCGGAAACCGCCAAGGGCGTGCCGGCGCAAACCACGGTGCCGACGGACGGCGCGGCGGCCAGACCATCGCCGGCCGGCACCGCCGCGCAGGCCGAGCATGACGGCGATCGACCGGCCGCTACGTTGGAGCAAGGGCCGGTCGAACCGAAGCGGGCCGGCGGCGAACCACCACCGGGCCAAATCGCCGCAACGGCGGTCCCGGCCGGTAGTGCATCCAAAGCGCCCGCCGCCAGAAAGTCGGCCGCGCATCAAAAGAAGCTCACCGTCGGCGAGTCGGTCCCTGACGAACCGGGTTTTTCCAGTCTGGAAGCCGCTTGCAGCAAGGCCGACACGGGTGACGTGATCGAGTTGCGCTTCAACGGGCGGCTGGAGTCGCATCCGATCGACTTGGGCAGTCGAAAGCTGACCATCAGCGGCGGCGAAGGTTTCCAGCCGATCATCGTTTTCCATCCCACCGAGAAAGATCCGGTGACGTACTCGCGGAGCATGATTTCGGTGACAACCCGGCCGCTCACGCTGGTCAACGTGGCGATCGAGCTGGACGTTCCCCGCGACATTCCCGCCGACAGTTGGTCGATGTTCGAAATCCTGGGGCCCACGCAGATTCGCTTGGATCACTGCTGGCTGACGATCCGTAACGCCTCGGACCAGTTGGCCAGCTACTATCCGGACGTGGCTTTTTTCCGCGTCCGATCGATGCCCGGCGCGGATTCCGCGGCGGACCCCAACGCCCCCTCGAGTCCGCCGGCGACCGTCGCCATCGAGCTTTTCGATTCCATCGCCCGGGGCGAGGCCGCGTTTCTCCGCACCGAAACGCTTCAGCCGGTGGACCTCTCCTGGGAAAATGGCCTGTTAGCCACCACGGAATGCCTGCTGTCGGCCGCCGGCGGCTTGGAATCGCCCCGCACCGCGGACGTCCGCAAGATCCATCTCAAGCATCTCACGGCCACGCTGCGGGGCGGTTTGTGCCGGATCCGCAACGTCACTTCCGCCACATTCCAATTGCCCACGCGCATCGAATCCAGCGATAGCATCTTCCTGGGCCCGGCGGGAGTGCCGTTGGTGGAAATCTCCGGCGTAGACTCCGCCGAGGAATCGCGACGCTTGCTGCAATGGACCGCCGACCGCAATTTCTATCTCGGCTGGGACGTGTTCTGGGCGGTCACCGGGCCGGACCAGCGGCCGATCGGCGAACCGATGTCGTTCCAGGATTGGCAGCACCACTGGGGCGCGGAAAACGAGAACCTGCCGGAGCGGAAGGTGATCTGGAAACGGCCGCCCGACACCGATCGCCCTTTGCATAGTCAAACGCCCGCCGATTATGCTCTGGGCGACGCGCCCGAGGGTAATCCGGCCCGTGGTGCGGCCGAAAGCGGCGAGGACGCCGGCCTCCAGGCCGACCAGCTTCCGCCCATTCCGCCCGAAGGAACCGCAGCCTCGATGCCGCACCCGGCATCCACCGCTCCCTGACGGGCCGGCCTACCGCACCACCGACGACTGTGTACGCGGCAGCCAGCCCGACGATTGCACCGCGGGCGTATCCGACGATTGCGACGTCGCTGGGCTGGCTCCCCCCGGCTGTTCATATTTCTGCTCGTATTCCTGGATGTTGCCGGGCAGAACGGCATTCTCCTTCGGCGACGGGCTGGGACATTGCGCCCCGTTGAGTACCGATCCTTCCCGAATGAGACCATTGGGCGGCGGTCCGCATTGGGGTCCCGCGTAGGTCGGGGAAGTATTGTCGTAGGGGTGGGCACACATGTGACAACCGGCGGCAGCAGCCAAGAGCCCGGCCGCAGTCCAGTAAATCAGCGTTCGACGCATGGGCGAATCCCCTCTGTGATAAGACTAGTAGCAACGGTATATTCGGCCAAACAGCTTCTCTAACCGGAATATTTTTCCACGATCCTGGCGAGACATCGATGCCGGCGGAAACGACATCTTCCCAGCCCACGCAGTCTTCGCAGACTCCTGGCCGTCGCTGCATGATTTGGGGGATTCTGGCGATTTCGGCCCTATTGCGAATGCTGGCAATCGGCCGGCCATTAGTGGGCAACTTTGCCACCAAGAACGTCGTCTATGCCATGATCGCCCGCAATTGGGCCATGGGCCGCGCTTCGCTCTGGTATCCGACGTTGGATTGCCTTGCCGGCGGTCAGCGTTCCTGGCACATGCTGGAGTTTCCCGTCTCGGCTTATCTGACAGGCTGGCTCTGGAAAACGCTGGGAGGTTCACTCGACGCCTGGGGCCGGGCGACGGCTGCGGCCTTCAGCGTGGCGGCAGTGGCTCTGCTGTACCGGTTCGTGAGCCGGCGGCACGGCCCGGTCGCAGGCTGCGGCGCGGCCCTGGCCCTGGGGCTTGCCCCGGTGAGCGTGATCTACGGCCAAAGCTTCATGCTGGAATCATCGCTGCTGTTTTTCACCGTGGCCACGTTTGCGTCGCTGGATCGCTGGCTCCGCGGAAAAAGGCTCCCCTGGTTGGCAATCGCCGCTCTTTGTCTGGCATTACTGCTGCTGACGAAGATCTACATGGCGGTCATGCTGTTGCCGCTCGGGGCAATGATCTGGCGCTCGAGCGCGGGTGATCGCGGGCGATTGGCCTGCGGGCTCATGGTGGGCCTCCTGGCATGTGTGCCGGCCGCGTTCTGGTACACCCACGCCTACCGCGCGGCCGCGCCTGGCAGCGCGTCGGTCGCCCGCGTCTACTACTCGGTCCGCGACAGCGCCGAAGCCCATCGCTTTCCACAGCCTTTGCTGCGATCGCCGGATTTCTACCGCCAAGTGCTGGACGACCTCTCGGGCGTGGTGCTTACGCCGGTCGGACTCGCGTTGCTGTTGGCCGGCTTGCTGAATCGTTCCTGGAGGCGCTATTTGCCCTGGTTGATCGCCGCCGGCGTGTTGATCGTACTATTGCCCCGTAAGTTCCACGAAATGAACTACTACTGGCTGGCCGTGTTGCCGCCGCTGTGCATCCTCGTGGGGCTGGGTGGGCAAGTTGTGGCGGAGCGGCTGCGGCCCTCGCGTCTGGCCACGATGGCGCTAGTGCTCGTCGCAGTGGTGTTTTCCTTGCGGTTTGCCCTGCACCCGCTGTTGCGGGTCGCGGCAGAAGACCGGGCTGTGCTGGCTGCCGGCCGCGCGACCGAGCAACACACGGCAACGGAAGAACCGGTAGTTACGATGCACGGCACCACCATCGATCTGCTCTATTACTGCCGGCGGCCCGGCTGGGCGATTTCGCCGGATGAGCCCGGAGTGCATAAGGCGTTGGAAGAGTGCGCCGCTCAAGGCGCCCGTTGCCTGGTGGTGGCCGGCGCGGAAGGCGACCCAGCCATCGAGCGGCCCTGGCCGGGATGGGAAGCCGTCGAGCGCGGCCCGGGGTTTTGCGTCTATGCCCGGAAATGAGGGATCCGAGAAGAGCGATCTGGCCAGCGCCAATCCCTAATCCCTTTCTCCTTCCCCAAACTCGCGGACAATGGTTACCGCACGCCGGGCATTGAGCTCTTCCACGTATCCTGACAAATCGGTCCACGGGGCCAACACGCTGTCTTGGTAAACCCCGCTGGCAGCCACATAAGCCGCCTCGTGGTCGGTGCCAAAATGCATTCGTCGCACCCGCAGCGCCGGATGGAGCAGCTCGATGGTGTCGGTGACACGCAGCCGGGGCGCGTCGCAACCTCGCCTCACCGCGAAGAACTCCAGTTGCCGCGTCAAGCGGATGGGGCACTTGCGCCGTCCGGTGACCAGACGCCGCTGCAGCAGCTTGCGCACCAACGTGCGACACCAACGTCCCACGCACCACATGCCGGTGTGAAACACCGCCTGCTTGACCGGCGTGGCCGTTTCGTGGCCAACCCAATCCAGCACCGCGCGGACCCGCATCGCGAACAGGCAGCCATCGGCCGGCTCGGGCTGCGCGATTGATGCGACGTGCACCTCGCGCCGCCGGTCGTGGCATTGGGAAACCGCGATCCGGCCGTCGCTGGTCGCCAGCACCAGGCCGGCATCGCCGACGCAGTCGCCCGGACCGGTGAAATGCTGGAAAACGCCGCCCCGGGCAGCAGACGCCACCGAATGCGCCAGCGCCGCGCGGTGGACCAATAAGCCCGCTTGCGGAAAATAGCGGAAGGGCTCGCGCGGGGCCGGGCCGGGCGGGGGCCGTAGCGGCGACCAGTCGAGATAGGCTTCGAGCAGATTGGCTGTGCGATGGGCAAACATCCGATCGTCGCTGAAGTACGCCTGTTTGCCGCTCCGCAGGCTACGGAGGTAGCCGTCGGCCAGATCAGCCGCATCCGCATTGCCGGCCGCCAGAAGCTCCATGCCGTGGGGATAGAAATGCCGGGTGCCGCGGCTCCCGTAGGGCCCACCGTAACTGCCGTCGGGATGGAGAAAGTTGCGGGCAAAGGCTACCGCCCGCCGCGCCGGCGCGACCAGCCAGGGATCGCCCGTTTGTTGAAAATGGCGGGCCAGACAATCGATCGTTACGGTCAGGTAACCAGGATCGGCGCCGCCGTATTCTTCGAACCATCCCTCGTCGCTCTGCCAGGCCAGGAGCCGCGCGATCCGCGCCCGACTGGCCTCCCGGTACTCCCGCTTGCCTGTGATTTGGCCGACTTCCCAGAGTCCCAGGGACGCCAACGCCTGATGGTTGGCCAGCGAGCCCGATTCGTCGTGATCGATCAGCCAACGTCCGCGGAGTTCCAACCACGTGCGCAGCGGGGGATCATCGAGATCCAAGAGTTGGTACGCCCGGGCCGCGGCCAGCAGGGAAAACGCGGCCGCTCCCAGGGCGCGTTCGAAAGGATAGTAGTCGTCGCAAGAGCCGTCGCCGTGAGCGCTCGCGGCGGAAAACCGCAGTCCGGCGATCGCCAGCTCGCGGACCCGCGGCTGGCCCTGCCAACGATTGCCCGGCAGTTCGTGACGGTAGACCAGCGCCAACGGCAACACGCCTTCCTGGAACATCTCGGAAGGAAAGCCGGCCGTGCGATAATGCCAGAATGAGCGATCGAGGCATCCATACGTGGCGTGGTATGGATTGCGATCCATCGCGCCCAACAGCCGGGGAACATCGGCCAGGGCCGCATCGAGGTAGAGATTCCGCAAGGCCGCATCGCGCGGCAGCCGATCGACCATGGTGCTGCCAACGGTTAATGAGGACGCGAAACTATCACGGGCGACGATGTTGGGCCACGACCACCTCGGCCAGAAGCCCCAACATGCAAGTCATGAACCCGGCCACCATCACGACGACATCCGTCTCGCGGAGCGCTCCCCAGCGGCAGAGGTTCCACGCGCCGCAGGCCATGCCCACGCCGATCATCAGCGCCGCCAAGGGCAGAAAGACCTTCAGCGGCCGAAACAACAGCACCATCCGCAGCACGGTGTTGAAGTAGGCCGCCGTATCCTTGATGGGATGGAACTTGCTCTGGCCGATCCGCCGGCGATAGACGGTGGGGACATACTTCACGGCATAGCCGTTGGTGAGGAAGGCCAGCGTCATGGTGGTGACGCAGCTAAAGCCGTCGGGCACGACCCAGAGCCAACGCAGCATCTCCTCGCGCTTGAAGGCCTTCAACCCGGTGTTCAAGTCGGGGATGGCGTGGCCGGTCAAATAACAGGCCAGCTTGCGAATCAGCCACTTGGCCGGCCGCCGCAGCCAGGGGAGCGTGCCCTGCTCGCTGGTCCGCGCGCCGTTGACCTGATCGTAGGCGGGAAAATAGCGGAGCAGTTCCAGGATGGCGTTGGCCGGGTAGCTGCCGTCCGCATCGAGCATCACCACGATCTCGCCCCGCGCGTGGCGGATGCCGGTCTTCCGCGCGGCGCCGGCGCCGCGGCGCTCGGGCCGACGGATGACCTTCACCACACAGCCGTCACACGATTGAGCGAATTCCTCGGCGCGCTCCGCGGTGCGATCGGTCGACGCGTCGTCCACGACGAGAATCTCGTAGGGCATCGGCAGGCTGGCCAGGGCCGTGACAATCTCCTCAAGCACCCCCCGGATGGCTGATTCTTCATTGTAACTCGGCAGCAGCACGGAAAACCGCACCTTACCGGCCACCTCGGTCGCCGGTACCGCCGCCAATGCCGCCTGCCAACCTTCCATGGTTCGGCTCCCCCGCCATGCCTGAAATCGCGATTGCCATCCTCGCTAGCTTATACCACATGGGGCAGCCGGGCTCCAATGCCAGTCCGCGCGCCCACACGAGCGTGGCACCGCAGAAACCAGCCTCGCGAACAGCGCGCCACCAGCGCCCCAAGAAATAGAAAAGCCGGACCTGAATCAGGTCCGGCTTGGATCATTTTTTCTCGGTCGTCAAAGCCGGGTCAACAGGGCAAGTCCCGACTCGGGCGAACGATCACTTCCGCCGCGCCATCCGACACAACTGCTTCGGATAACCCGGCGGAAGTAGACTCCGCTTCGGAGTTAGGCGGCCTTGGGGGCCTTGGGGGCCGGGGGAGCCGCCGGGGCCTTCGGAGCCGGCGTCGGGGCCATCACCGGGGGAGCAACCGCCGGAGCAGCAGCCGGGGCGCAGCTCGAGCAACCCGCCGGGGCGCAAGCAGCCGGGGCGCAGCAAGACGCTACTTCAGCGCAGCAGCAGCGGCGGCGGTGGCAATGGTGCCGCCGTTCGCAGCAAGGAGCCGCACAGCAGGTAGCCGGAGCGCAGGCAGCCGGAGCCGCACAGCAAGCAGCCGGAGCGCAGGGCGCCGGAGCCGCACAAGGAGCGGCGCACGGGGCCGGGGCAGCGCAGCAAGCCGGAGCCGCGCAGCAAGAAGCCTCGCAGCAGCAGCGACGACGGTGGCAACGGTGGTGCCGCTCGCAGCACGGAGCCGCACAGCAGCTAGCCGGAGCGCAGGCAGCCGGAGCCGCACAAGGAGCAGCGCACGGGGCCGGGGCAGCGCAGCAGGGCGCCGGAGCCGCACAAGGAGCGGCGCACGGGGCCGGAGCCGCGCAACAAGAAGCCTCGCAGCAGCAGCGATGATGGTGGCAGCGGTGGTGCCGCTCGCAGCACGGAGCCGCACAGCAGCTAGCCGGAGCGCAGGCAGCCGGAGCCGCACAGGGGGCCGGAGCAGCGCAGCAAGCCGGAGCCGCGCAGCACGGGCTGGCCGAAGCGTGATTCACACCGCCCAACAGGACGATGCCGAGCAACGCGAGAACAATCGCGATGCCGCAAACGTAAGTGCGATTCATTCGAAAATCCTCCACAAACAGGTACCGTAGCGTTAAGGAACTCGCATTTCTTTGCCGTCAGATCTCAATCGCTTCTCCTGCCCTAACGGCCTCCAGCAGAAGAAACTCCCAAACGCAAAAAACACCGCGTCACCACCTACCCGGCCTCGTTGCTACCCTGTTCAAGCTTTTCGGCCTAGGCGAGATAGTGAGAACGACACGGTTTAAGACAATAAGCTAGCATGGTGTCATCGGTTGTCAAGCGGTTCCGAGCGAATATGTGCCTATTGGGCGACTTCGGCATGCTGGGAATTATAGAACAAATAATTGAAAATTGCCTCTCCCTTTGCTCCGTCGTGCGTTCCAAGCATAACAAAAAAGGCTCCCAAGGGGAGCCTTTTTCCGAGCCATATTCTGCAAGTCACTTGAAAGCAACGACTTAAGATTTACGTCCCCTGTTGATTATGGTACGACAGGCCGGACCACCGCCACATTTTATGGCCTGATATATGGGCGGTAATCAAAAAAAATTGATAATACGCGGTCGGTCAGCGCTAGCGCCTTACGGAGATTTCCGATTTGGCAGCCTGTTGCGACTGGGGATTTGACGGACTTCCGGGTTCTTGGGAATGAGTGGTCAAATCCAACGGCGCCGGTTGACCTTGTGCATTGCCCGGTGTTTGCTGGTTCTGCGGGGCTGTCGCCGCGGCATTGGTCGGTACCGTTTGCGCGGTCGACTGCGCCGCCGCTTGCTCCGCACGCCGCTTCACTTCTTCCTTCACCATCTTCTGCTTTTCGATCATGTCGACCGGATCTTCGAAGTTCAGCAACAACGGCGGCTCGCCTTCGAACACCGGCGCGGCCACGCCCGCCACGCGCCAACCTTCGTCGACCTGGCGGAGCATCCACAGCACCTCGTCCGTCCGACGTTTGCCGCTCTCATCCAGGTCGCTCCACTTCACCGATACCCGCGCGCCGTCGGGCGGCAGAAGTTGTACCGCGCCGACTTCGAAACGGGCCGTGTCGGTGCCCTGGGGGGCTACAACCAAATGCTGTTCGGCCACTTTCTGCCGTGCCAGCGGGGTGAGCATCTTGGCAGCCTTGTCGTCATTGCCGGTCCGTACCGCTTCGAGGAAATCGAAGACTGCTCGGTCCGGTCCCTCGGCTTTCTGGCCTGCGGCCGCAACCGCGCTGCCGCCGACGGCAACGGTCCCCGCCGCATTGCTGCCCGAGTGGCCACAGCCGGCAAGTCCCAACATCAAGCCCGCCAACACCATCCAACGGCCGCCGTTCATTCCTTGGGTCTCCTGATTTTACTGCTCACGGTTGATGATGACGCGAACCGTTCCCTACCGCTACGGCTCGTCCCATTCCAAAACCGCACAGCTATATAGGACGCATCTGCCGCCAACGAAAGATCTCGCACCGCGATGAAATCGGGTGGCGGAGTGTCGCAAGATTGGCCGCCGGCGTCAAGGCGAATCCAGGGCCGATCAGTTTTCGTTGTAGGGTGGGTCGAGCGAAGCGAACCCCACCGATTCTCGGGAATTCATGGTGGGGCTCGCTTCGCTCGACGCACCTACAGCTTTATCCAGACCCAAACACTGATCGGCCCTGAAGGCGAATCGTCGTCCGCTTGTATGGGCGGGTCGATCTGCCATAATGGGGGCAAATCATAGCCGGGAGCGGAGATTGCCGTGCTCTTCATTATTATGGTCACGAGCGTGGCGTCGGCCGCGATGAACGCCACCCCGCCGATCGGCTATCAGGAACGCCTGAGCGTGTCCGCGCCCACGCGGCTGGATTGGACCTTCGCCATCGGCCCGCGCAGCCTGAGCCGGCCACCGGCCAACTGGTTGGGCGACTACCAATCCACCCGCCAGTATTATCAGTGCTATCTTCCACCGCAGCCTGCTCCGCCGCAGGGTTACCCGGCCGTGCTGCTGGTCTCGTCCGCGGCATCGCCGGCCGGCTGGGCCCAGTGGCAGGAGACTTGCCGCCGCGAACAAATGGTTTTCGCTTCGCCCTACGATGCGGGCAACGAATGTCCGCTCAAGCAACGCATTCGCGTCATCCTCGACGTTCTCGACGACCTGCGGCGCCGCAGCCGCCTGGATCCGAACCGCACCTATCTGGCGGGAATCTCGGGCGGGGGCCGGGTGGCCTGCATGATCGGCTTTGCGCTGCCGGAGTATTTCGGCGGCCTGGTGCCGATCTGCGCCGGCGGCGAATTGCGGCCGGAGCGATGGCTATGGCACCGCCTCACCGAGCGGATGAGCGTGGCCTGCGTCACCGGCGAGGACGATTTTAACCGCACCGAGGTGGAGCGCTACCGCACACCCCTGCTCCAGGCCATGCACGTGCGCACGCGGCTATGGGTTGTGCCGGGCATGGGGCATGCGATCCCCGCCGCGCCGGTGCCGCGGGAAGTCTATTCCTGGCTGGAAGAGGGATTGCCGCAGCGGCGCGAAATGGCCCAGCGCTGGCCGGCCAGCCGCGAGGCGGACGACGCTCCGCGCGATCGGCAGACCTGGTCGGAAGCGCTCTTCATGGAGGCCCGGCAGCGGCTCGTGCAGCCGGAACTGCTCTTCTCGGGCCTGATGCAGCTCAAGGGAGTGATGAACCGTTGGCCGGATTTGCCCGCCGGCAAGAAGGCCCAGGCGTTGCTGGCCGATTATTCCCATCGGCAAGATCGGCCCTGGGTGAAAGCCGATCTGGATGAGAAGCGTGTCCACCGCGTGGCCGAAGCCCGGGCGGCGGCCGATTATGCCACCGGTCGATTGATTGGGCCGTATGCGAACTCACGTGCCAAGCTGGCCAAAGCGGCCCTGGAGAAATGGCGCGATATTCTCGACCGCCATCCGGAGGGCGAGTTGCTCGCCGAGGCCCACCGGCGGATCGCGGACTTGGAAAAACTCGCCGGCGGCGGACGCGGCAGTTCGGAAAAGGACGGGCACCAGTAGGGCGGGCGGTAGAAAACGTAAAGGACCTGCGGCGTGGAATGGACTCTGTGCGCGTGTCCGCAACTTTGGCTATACTCGGCAGTATGAGCACAATCGACGAACGTGGTACGAAATACGTCAACGGTCACCACATCGCTAATCGCCGTTCGCCCCCTGTGCGACTGCTCAGGTTCACGATCTATTCCGAGGTCGCCATCATTGTCGCAACCGTTGCTCTCGGCGTCGTTGACGGAACCCGTTTGACACCGCTTGTGCTGCTTCTAAGGCCGCTCGTAGATGTCGGCCTTTTCTCGTTGTTTTTGGCCCCGATTGTGCTTATCGTGTTGGCGTTCGGTGAGGGGCTTTCAATCTGGCAACGTATGGCCGCGATCATTTTGGCAATAATCTTGCCGATCGCCCACTTCCTCGCCATTTTTCCGCTGGTCAGTTGATCCGCCACTAATCTGCCGAGCGCGCCGAAGCGCATGCCATCCGCAGTTCGCATCAGACGGTGCACGGCAAACGGAAGAAACAGATAGGGATAACGTATTTCAGCCGCCGCCGGGCGCTGACGCTGCCGGGCCTGTGCCATTGGCGTTGGCGTTGGCCCTAACGTGACTGCCCAGCACTTCGCGGAGATAACGGCCGGTGTAGTTGTCGTCGAGCGCGGCGATCTCTTCGGGCGTGCCGGTGGCCACCACGTGGCCGCCCGCCTCGCCCCCTTCCGGCCCCAGGTCGATGATCCAGTCGGCCGTTTTAATCACGTCGAGATTGTGCTCGATGACCACCACGGTATTGCCCAGGTCGACCAGCCGCGAGAGCACGTCGAGCAGCTTGCGGGTGTCGTCGAAATGCAGGCCGGTGGTGGGCTCGTCGAGGATATAGAAGGTCTTGCCGGTGTCGACGCGTCCCAACTCGGCGGCCAGTTTCACGCGTTGCGCCTCGCCGCCGGAGAGTGTGATCGATGACTGGCCCAGGGTCAAGTAACCCAACCCGACTTCCTGGAGGCAGCTTACAAGCCGGGCGATGGCCGGGAAATTCTCGAAGAACACCGCGGTGTCGTCGATCCGCATGTCGAGCACGTCGGCGATGGACTGATCGCGGTAGCGGATCTCCAAAGTCTGCCGGTTGAAGCGTTTCCCTTCGCACACGGGACAGGTGACGTAGAGGTCGGGCAGAAAGTTCATCTCGATCTTCTGCTGCCCCTGCCCTTGGCACTCTTCACAGCGGCCGCCCTTGACGTTGAAACTGAAGCGGCCGGCTTTGTAGCCGCGCCGGCGGGCGTCGCGGCTGCCCGCAAACACTTTGCGGATTTCATCGAAAACTCCGCAATAGGTGGCCGGGTTGCTCCGCGGGCTGCGGCCGATGGGCGACTGGTCGATCTCGACGACCTTATCGATCTGGCTCACGCCGCGGAGACTGGCATGGGGGCCGGGCTTGGCGGCGATCCCGCCCAGGCGGCGAACCAACGCGGGGGAAAGCGTTTCGTTCATCAGCGAGCTTTTGCCCGACCCGCTCACTCCCGTCACGCAAAGCAGGGCCGAGAGCGGAAACTGGACCGTGACATTCTTGAGGTTATTGGTCGTCACCCCTTCGATGGTGATGGAACGGGTCTTGGCGATCCGCCGGCGACACTGCGGCAGCGGGATCTCCAGCGACCCGGAAAGATAACGGCCGGTCAACGAGTTGGGATCGCCGCTGACCGCCGCGGGCGTGCCTTGCGCGACGATGCGGCCGCCGTGACGGCCGGCCCCCGGCCCGAGGTCCAGAAGATGGTCGGCCTGGCGCATGATCGACGCGTCGTGTTCGACCACCACCACTGTGTTGCCGAGGATTTGCAAGTTGCGTAGGGCGTCGATCAGCCGCCCATTGTCGCGGGGATGCAGACCGATCGAGGGCTCGTCGAGCACGTAGCAAACCCCGACCAGGCCGGAGCCCAGCCCGGTGGCCAACCGCACCCGCTGCAACTCGCCGCCGCTGAGGGTATCGGCGGCGCGGTCGAGCGTGAGGTAGTCCAAGCCCACCGAATCGAGGAACTCCAGCCGCGCGTTGATCTCGTGCAGGACCGGCTTGGCGATCGGCTCCTGATCGCCGGGAAACGTCAGGCCGGCCATCATTCGCCGCGCCGCCCCCACCGTCATGGCGGTAATGTCGTGGATGGCCATGCCGGCCACGCGGACCGAGCGGGCTTCGGCCCGCAGCCGCGCGCCGTGGCACTCCCGGCAGGGGATCTTGCCGCGGAACGTTTCCAATCGTTGTTGATTGGCCGGGCTGGTGGTGGTAACGAGCTCTTTCTCCAGGATTGTCATCAGGCCGGGGAACTCCTTGCCGTCGCCGTGGAGAAACTGCTGGAAGACGCGCGGTTCGAGCTTCGCCAAGGGCGTATTCCAGCGGAGGCCGGCCGAGGTCATGAATTCACCCAGCGCCGCCTTCCGCTTCCGCGCCGCCGCCGGGCTGGAATCCTTCCAGGGAACGACGCCGCCGTTGGAGAGCGAAAGTTCCACGTCGGGCACGACCAGCTCGGGATCGAATGCCACGCGCACTCCGAGCCCTTCGCACTCCGGGCACGCGCCATAGGGGCTGTTGAAGCTGAACGTCCGCGGCTCCAGCTCCTCGAAGCTGATTTTACAATTGGGGCACGCATACAGCGTGCTGAAGAGCCGGTCGCGCCACGCGCAGCCCGACGCCGATTTTTCTTCGCAGCTCGCCAGCATCAGGCCGTCGCCCTGCCGCAGCGCCAGCTTGATCGATTCGGCAACGCGGCTGCGGACCCCGTCGCGAATGACCACCCGATCGATCACGGCTTCGATATGATGCGACTTCTGCCGCGACAAGGCGGGCGGATGGTCGATATCGACCACCTCGCCGTTGATCCGCGCCCGCAGAAACCCCGCCTTGCGGATGGCCGCGAAAACCTCTTTGTGTTCCCCTTTGCGGCCGCGCACCACGGGGGCCAGGATCATGGCCCGGGTGCCTTCGGCGAGAGCCATCAGGTCGTTGAGGATCTGCTCGGGGCTCTGTTGCCGTATCAACGCTCCGCAGCGGTGGCAACTGGGTTGGCCCAGCCGGGCGTAGAGCAATCGCAGATGGTCGTAGATCTCGGTCACCGTGGCGACCGTGCTCCGCGGGTTCTGGCTTCCCGAGCGCTGGTCGATGGAGATCGTCGGCTGAAGGCCCTCGATCAGGTCGACGTCGGGTCGTTCGAGCTGGTGGAGGAACTGGCGGGCGTAGACCGAGAGGCTTTCGATATACTGGCGTTGCCCTTCGGCGTACAGGGTGTCGAAGGCCAGCGAGCTCTTCCCCGAGCCGCTGGGCCCGGTGATAACGACCAGCTTTTCGCGGGGAATGTCGAGGTCGAGATTCTGAAGGTTGTGGACGCGGGCGCCGCGGATGCGGATCGTTTCCTCCATGACATTGGCGGTTTCCGAAACCGTGGAACTCATGCGCTGCCCAGTCGGCTGAATTACAAAATCCCCAAATCATCCAGCCTACCAGACGGCCGCGCCGATGGCAAGCGAGACGCTGCGACCATCAGGGCCGATCAGTTTTTGTTGTAGGGTGGGTCGAGCGAAGCGAGCCCCACCATGAATTCCCGAGAATCGGTGGGGCTCGCTTCGCTC
>Ga0302320_10001999_pt1 | contig 48684 bp, 28 predicted proteins | sample Bog_T0_3_FD_202130 | JGI IMG/M metagenome (GOLD analysis project Ga0302320, IMG submission 202130) | Peat permafrost microbial communities from Stordalen Mire near Abisko, Sweden - Bog_T0_3 | ecosystem: Environmental > Terrestrial > Soil > Wetlands > Peat | place: Sweden: Abisko, Stordalen Mire... | reverse complement strand
CCGGTGGACATCGAGCCCGACATATCGCACACTATTCATCTGGGTGTTCCTCCCTGTTGGCTTTGGTTGTCTGCTCAGCACAGCAACCGCAGCTTACAGGAATGGGGCGCCCTTTTATAATGCGTGGACGCCGTTGATGTAGCCCTCGATCGGAAAATAGGTCTGGGCCGGGAGAGGAACTGCGAGCACTGCGAGGGCGAGAGCGGCGAGGGGCAGAAAAGATCGACTAACGCTGTACACGGACAACTCCCTTTGACTTGTGCTGGAAGTATAACGCAAGACGATGACCAGGGCATGTGACGAGTCAGGAGACGTGAAAGTAGGGCGTGAAGATGCGCTCGGCGTCCAGGCGCGCGAGACCGCGGAGCAGGAAGACCTTGCTTCGATTGTGTTCTCCGGAGAGCAACTCGACCCGATTGAGGGGAAGGCCCAAAAACTCGGCGAGAAACGACAGCAGAGCCGCATTCGCCCGTCCCTCAAGGGGCGGCGCATGAACGGCGATCTTCAGTTGCGCTGTAGGTCCTTCGCCGTAGACGCCAGTAATGGCGGTCTTCTTTGCGCCGGGTTGAGCGCGAACGGCTAGTGTAACTCCGTTTTCGGTAGCGCGCAGCATCAATCCCGCTCCATTGCAGCTTGACGTGCTCCAAAGAGCGCTGTGCCGACGCGAATACGCGTCGCGCCCTCTTCAATGGCCAGCCCGAAGTCGCCGCTCATGCCCATCGAGAGCACGCCAAACTCCAATCTCGAATACGCCGCAGCCCACCGGTCGCGCCACTCTCGCAAGCTGCGAAAGCAGGCGCGAGTCTCGGCGTCGGAAACGTCAAAGGGACCGATCGTCATCAACCCGCGCAATTGCAAATTCCCTAACTCGGGCAGCCGCTCCAGTAACTGCGTGGCCTCAAGTGAGCTAGGGTCCAGACCGGCCTTCGACTCTTCAGTGCTCAGCTTGACCTCGATCAGAACCGGCAGCCGCTTGCCCAGCTTGCCCGCCGCCTCGTTGAGCCGCTCGGCCAGCCGCAGTGAGTCCAGCGAGTCGATGCCGTCAAACAACTCCACGGCCCGCTGTGACTTGTTCGATTGCAGATGGCCGATGAGATGCACGCGAATCTCTTCATTCCCGCATGCCGACCGAAGGGCTGCTGCATGCAATGCCTTACCGCCAAACTCCTGCACCCGGTTTTCTCCGAAGAGCGCGAGGCCAAGCGCGGCAGCCTCGGCAACAACCGCCGCCGGGCAGGTCTTAGTAACAGCCATCAACTCGATCTCGGCGCGCGGGCGGCCTGCGCGCCGGCAGGCCTCCACAATCTCCGCTTCCAGCCGTTCAAGGTTTTCGGCGAGCGCCGTCATTGTGCAACCGGCCGAATCCTGCCCGCCTTGCCAGCATCAAAACTGACCATGTGGACCATCGTTCTACTCATCTTCTCCAACATCTTCATGACCTTCGCCTGGTACGGCCACCTGAAGTTTCGCCAGGAGGCGCTGTGGAAGGTCGTCCTCGTCAGTTGGGGCATCGCCTTCTTCGAGTATTGCTTCCAGGTGCCGGCCAACCGCTGGGGAGCCGCCCGCTTTTCGCCCGTCCAGCTCAAGGTGATCCAGGAGATCATCACGCTGGTGGTCTTCGGCGTCTTCGTCACCTTCTACTTCGGCCAGCATTTGCGCTGGAACCACGCCGCAGCAGGAGTGTGCCTGGTGGCCGCGGCCTTCTTCGTCTTCCACTCCTGGTAGCGGCTCAGCTGCCGTGTTCGTCGAGGAACTTCTCGGCTTCGAGCGCGGCCATGCAGCCCGACCCGGCCGCGGTGATCGCCTGACGATAGCGCCGGTCCTGCACGTCGCCGCAGGCAAAGACTCCCGGCACAACTACGCCATTGAGCGTCGTCATCACGTTGTCCTTCGTGACGATGTAGCCTTCATTGTCCAGGTCGATCTGACCGCCGAACATCTTCGCATTGGGCTCGTGGCCGATGCCAAGAAAAAGTCCGCTGATGGGCAGAGTCGTCACTTCGCCGGTCTTCACATCGCGCAGCCGCACGCCGCACACTTCCTTCTCTTCTACGCCCAGCACCTCTTCGACGATCGTGTTCGGGCGCAACACAATCTGAGGATGGGCCAGGACGCGATCCAGCATGATCTTCGATGCGCGAAAGCTCTCCCGCCGGTGCAGCAGCGTGACCTTGCTGGCAAAGCGGGTGAGAAAGAGCGCCTCCTCCATCGCCGAGTCGCCGCCTCCCACCACGGCAATCTCGCGGCCGCGGAAGAAGAACCCGTCGCAGGTAGCGCAACTGGAGACGCCGTGGCCGATCAGCGCCTGTTCGCTCTGCAAGCCCAGCCAGCGCGCGCTCGCCCCGGAGGCAACGATCAGCGTGCGCGTCAGGATCTCGCCATCCGAGGTCTCGAGCCGAAATGGATTCGCGCTCAGGTCAACCTTATTCAGGTGAGCCGGTTGCAACGTCGCGCCGAAGCGCGCTGCCTGCTTCTTCATGTTGTCAATGAGCTCGGGCCCTTGAATGCCCTCCGGCCAGCCCGGAAAGTTCTCGACCAGGGTGGTCATCGAGAGCTGTCCGCCGGGCTCGTGGCCCTCCAGCAGCAGCGGATTCAATCCAGCGCGGGCAGTATAGATTGCAGCGGTGAGTCCGGCGCAGCCGGAGCCAAGAATAACGGTCGAACGAATCTCTGTCATGGGCATCCCGTGTTGATTTTAGAGCATCTCCGCCCCACATAAGGCCAGAATCGAAGATGCTGTTGCTCTCGGAGTAGGCTCTTGCAGACTTGAGCCCTCTCCCCATATAAGATGAGGCTTATGGCGAATTTGACTCTGATCTATGGTCTGCGGCTGCTCCCCGAAGGCGAAGTCACCGAGATTCAGGATGCAACGCTGAAGCTGGCCAACGGCCACCAGGCTCATGTGACCATGCACCTGATCGAGGGCTCGCGCGAAGAGATCGAGACCCAGCTCAAGCGCAGCCTGGACGCCTTCTTCGACTTCTACCCGGAGATCTGATGGGGTTCCCCGCTCGATGAGCCGATCTGTCCGTAAGACGCGCAGTTATTGCATCGATCCACAACAAAAACTCATGAGGCCCTCTTGTTACTTAAGGATTTCCAGTCCAAAGCTTCCGCGCCGATGAGCAGACTGTGACCGCCTTGGAGCCTGCTCAGAGTTTTCTTCTGCGGAATCTAAAGCGAGCCGGTAACTTTGCCCGGAGCGCGCCCGATGTTTCACCTCCGCACACCCCACTCGCACCGCACTGCACGCTGGCTTCTGGCCTTGCTGCTCGGACCGGCGGCGGCCGTTGCTGGCGGACCCAAATACGTCGCCGGGGTCAGCTACTTCGATCCAGCGGCAGAGGGCCAGCCCGTTCACTGGGCTGGGGGACAGGTGAACTACTACGTCGATCAGGGTCCGCTCAGCGCCTCGGTCAACAATCAACAAGCCACAGCGATGGTTGACTCGGCGGCAGCTCTCTGGAGCGCAGTCCCAACCGCTGGAGTCAAGCTCACCGACAAGGGCACGCTGAGCGAAGACGTAAGCGGCGCGAATATCGCCGTCAGCGGCACAGACTTTACGGTCACCAACGAGCAGACCAACCAGTTGGGCGTCATCACCGCGCCAGCCGACGTGACTCCCTCGGCCACCAGCTTCCCGCTGGCAATCATCTTCGACGCCGACGGCTCAGTGATCGACGATCTTTTTGGCGCGGGAACCGCCGGGCAGAACAGTTGCGAGAACAACGGCGTCTTCTTCTGGCTGGACCATATCAATTCCAACGCAACCATCACTCACGGCATGATCGTGCTGAACGGCCTCTGCGCCACCGATGTCGGCCATCTCCAAATGATGGGCTTTGAGCTGCAACGCGCCTTCGGGCGAATTCTTGGCCTGGATTACGCGCAGGTGAATCCCGGCGCGCTGACTAACGGCGAGGCGGGCGGCATGGATGGCTGGCCGGTGATGCAGCCCTATAGCGGCCTCTGCGGCGCGAACGGCGGCGCTTGCATCCCCAACCCGACGCAGTTGCGCTGGGACGACATCGCCGCTCTCAACCGCATCTACCCCATCACTACCGCCAACCTCGCCAGCTTTCCCGGCAAGCAGATCACCGCCGCCAACACCGTTTCGATTCAAGGGACAATCAGTTTCAAGACCGGCGTCGGAATGCAGGGCGTGAACGTAGTCGCCCGCCCACTGGACGCGAGCGGCAACCCACTCTACCAGTACACAGTGAGCACGATCTCCGGCTCGACGTTCAACGGCAACCACGGCAACCCGGTCACCGGGTGGACCGACCTGAACGGCAACCTGCTGACCATGTGGGGATCGAACGACGTCTCCCAGCAGGGCTTATTTGACCTGAGCGGGATACCGCTGCCGCCGGGCATGACCTCGGCCAATTATCAAGTCACCTTCGAGCCCATCAACCCTTTGTACATTCTCTCGAACTCGGTCGGCCCTTATCTCGATGGTTCGCCGGAGCCCTCGGGAAGCCTGTCGCCTATCTCCGTTCCGTCGATGGCGGAGGGCGGTATGCAGACTCTCGCCGTCCATGTTGCCAACTCGTCGGGGGGTGGCTACAGCGATGCCATCGGTAGCGAGGCCACGCCGCGCATCCTGGCGCCGAGCGGCCTATGGAGCGGGCGGCTGAGCCAGGTGGGCCAGACCGATTGGTTCACCTTCCCGGTACGCGGCGGGCGCACCTTCACCGTCGTCACCGAGGCGCTGGACGAAACCGGCCGTCCCACCAATGCCAAGGCCCTGCCCGCGCTCGGCATTTGGGACACCTTCGATCCGGCAGGTTCGGCAGCCGTGGGCTTCGGCGCAGGACTGAATGGCCTGGCCACGGGCGAGAGCTGGCTGCGGGTCAGCGCATCGGCAGACGACGTGGTGCGCCTGGGAATTGCCGATGAGCGCGGCGACGGCCGGCCCGACTACCTCTACCAGGGCTGGGTACTCTATGCCGACGCGGTCTCGCCGCAACGGCTGCCGGCTGCGGGCGGGCCGATCGTGATTCACGGCATGGGCTTCCGGTTAACAGATACAGTCGAGGTGGGCGGCCAGCCTGCCATGGTCACCAGCATCTCTCCCAATGAGATCACGGCCATCGCGCCCCCGGCCGCTTCTGGCGTCACCGGCTCGGTGGACGTCGAGGTGGACGACCTGCCCATCTACTACGCCGCGGCGGTCATCTCCGGCGGCATCAGTTATGATGCGGGCTCTGGCGATGCGGTTACACTGATGAGCGCCAATGAGCCGATGGGCACGGTGCCAATCGGTGTGCCGGAGCCCTTCTCGGTCATCGCTTTGCGGCAGAGCCTGAATCCAGCCGGCGGTGTCACGGTGATCTACACGGTCATCAGCGGAACGGCGACGCTTGGCTGCGGCCAGCCAAGCTGCACGGTCACGGCCACCGGCGACGGCCGCGCAACGATGACTTTGACGGCGGTCGAAAATACCTGGTCGATCGTCACCGCATCGCTGACCAACGGCTCCAGCCTTCGGGCCGAGTTCATGGGTGGAACGCCCCCGGTGCTTGCCTCGCTATCGCAGATGCTCTCAGTAGCTGCCGGAGCCACGGTCAACTGGACAGCGCAGGCCTTGACGCTGAGCAGCGGCCTGCCCCTGAGCGGCCAGACCGTCGCCTGGCAGACCGGAGCGGGCATCACCGGGCAGAGCGGCGCGGTGATCACAAACTCAAATGGCATCGCCGCCAAGGCGCTCACTGTGGGACCGCTCGCCGAGGGCCAATCCGTGACCTCGACGGCCTGCCTCAACGGCACCAGCCAGTGCGTCAACTACACCGCCTTTGGCGCGCGCCCGGAGTACGCCATCCTCAACGCCGTCTCCGGAACCGCGCAGAGCCTGGCCGTGAGCGGAACCGCCAGCCAGATTACCCTGCGAGTTTTGGACATGGACGGCAATCCCATGGCCGGCGGCATGGTCACGCTCTACCAGGCGCTCTATGCCTGGGCGCCGCCCTGCCCCGCGCATGGCCGCTGCGCCCAGGCTGAATTGCTGGCCACGCAGGCGGCCACGGCCACCTCGGCCCTCGACGGCACGGTCACCTTCGCCCCAGCCTCGCTTCCCGGCGTAGCCACCAACATGCTGGGCCTCGCCGTCACCGGCAACACCGGCAGCGTGAACATCGCCGTCGAGCAGCATCCCTGACAGCAGCCCTTAGCCGCTAGCCTCTAGCTTTTAGTCTCCCAGGATGCGCGACGGGAAAAATAACGTCGAGTCCGCGATGACTCGCTCGGAAGCCATCCGGTTTGCAGATCGCCATCCCCATCTGAACCGGGCGCAGAAGACCGTAGTCGAAGACGTTCTCAGCGCACGCGACCATATCCACGGAATCCAGGGATTCGCCGGTGCGGGTAAAACGATTGGTCTCCCACTTCAAGCAGCACTTGGCTTCCGGCAAACGAAAACCCGCGTCCGAGTTCCAATAGCAAATCGCGCAAGTGCAACAATGGGCGACGCTCGATCTCATGCTCTCGCGCGGCTGTGGCAACCGTAAGGAAGTCGAAATTGTAGGGGTCTTTGAGAACCTGTTCAGCTATTCGAGCCGGCCCCGCGGGGGGGCCGGCTCGAATAGCTGATCGATTGGATTGTAACCCGACCGGTCCACCTACTTGACGGTGATCGTAAACGTCTGGGTGCTCCTGCATCCGCTGGTGTTGGTGTAGGTGGCAACATACGAATCGGTGCCTACAGTCAACGGAATGCTATTGATCTGACGCAAGGTCGATGTGTACTTGTTGGGACCGGCCCAGTTCCATGATCCGCCGCTGGTCGGCTGCGGACCGAGGTCCACAACCGCGGAGGTGGAACTTACCGTTGCGCTGGATTCCTCCGTCCAGGTTGAGCCTCCATTGATTGAAATGTAGGGAGTGATGGCGGTGGGCGTGCAACCGACCGTCAGGGCAATCGTGGTGCTGGCAGTCAGGCTGCCAGAGGTTCCTTTGATAGTCACCGTAGCGGAGCCGACCGTGGCCGAGCCGCTTGCTGTCAGCGTGAGCACGCTGATGCCGGTGGTTGGGTTGGTGGCAAAGGCCGCAGTGACGCCGCTAGGCAGGCCGGAGGCCGCAAGCGATACGCTCCCTGCGAAGCCATTCTGCCCTGTCACCGTGATGGTAGATCTTCCCGAAGCACCCTGAGCTACGCTCAGTGAGGTGGACGAAGCGCCGAGCGTGAAGCTCGGTGCGGGATTGACTTTCAGCAACACGCTGTCCGTCGCTGTTGTGTAATCGGTGGTGTCGGTCGGCGTGAAGGAAACAGTTAGCGTATCCGTGCCGAGCGCCGGCACGGTTCCCGCCGCCGGACCATAAACAAGCGCGCCAGACACGCTCGTCTTCGCGTCCAACTGCGTTGCGCTCAGCGCTGTTCCATAAGTAATTGCCGCAGGAGTCGTCCATGTGATCGTTGGCGTGGCCTTGTTCACGGCCAGCGTGACGGTTGCAGTTGCTGTGGTGTAGTCCGTTGAATTGGTGGGCGTGAAGGTTACGGTCAGAGTCTGCTGTCCGGCAGTCAGGACCTTTCCGGCTGCAGGCGAATAAGTAAAGCTGCCGGCCACCGCGGCGCTGGCATCCAGTTGTGTCGCGCTCAAACTCGTTCCGTAGGTGATCGGCGCGGGTGTTGCCCAGGTGATCGCCGGCGTAGCCTTGTTCACCGTCAGCGTGACATGTGCCGTTGCGGTCGATGCCGTATAGTTTGCAGGATTCGCGGGAGTGAAAGTTACATTCAGCGTATTGCTCCCAACCGGCAACACCGTTCCTGCCGCCGGCGAATAGACGAAGGTTCCGGCCGCCTTCGAGGTGGCATCCAACTGTGTCCCGCTCAAGGCCGTTCCGTAGGAGATCGCCGCTGGTGTTGCCCAGCTAATTGTTAGCGCAGCTTTGTTCACAGTTAGATTTACGCTTGCTGTTGCTGCCACGTAGTCGGTAGCATCTGTCGGCGTAAGTGTAACTGTCAACGTCTGCGTACCCGCATTCAGCACCGTCCCAGCTGCCGGTGAATAGGTGAAGGTTCCGGCCACCGCCGATTTGGCGTTCAACTGCGTTGCGCTCAGCGCCGTGCCATAGGTGATAGCCGCGGGCGTTGCCCAAGTGATCACCGGTGTTGCTTTATTCACCGTCAACGTAACGCTGGCCGAGGCTGTTGTGTAGTCCGTCGTATCGGTCGGAGTGAAGGTTGCTGTTAATGTTTGTTGTCCGGCGGTCAGCACCGTTCCGGCCGCAGGTGTATAGGTGAAACTTCCAGCTACTGTCGAGGTGGCGTTCAGTTGTGCTGCGCTTAGCGGCGTTCCATAGGTGATCGGCGCGGGAGGGTCCCAGGTGACGACTGGAATGGTGACGATGTTCTCTGTGAGCGAATTGGAAGTACTCGAAGAGAACTCCGTCGAGCCTTGGTAAGCAGCTGACAAAGTCAGCGAGCCGGAAGCTGGTGCGGTGGTGGAATAGGTAGCGACACCGGATGCGTTCAAAGCTACAGTCTGCGTCGTCGAGCCGATGGTGAACACCACGCTGCCGGTCGGAACCGTGGTCCCGCTCGACGGCGTTACCGTCGCCGTCAGCGTGTAGCTTGATGCAGCCTGCAGCGAGGTCAAGTTGGGGGAGATGGTCAGCAGCGTCGCGGTGGGAATGTTGATGGTGTAAGCAGCCGAAGCCACACCGCTGGCTGAATATCCATTGGCTATCGCGATGGCCCGCACCGTTTCGGCCGTGGAGGTCGTCATCGGTCCCCAATAGGTATTTGAGTTTGCGGTCGGCGTGCTTCCGTCGGTGGTGCAGTAGATTACCGCCCCAGGAGTCGTGTCGTTGATGGCAACCGTCTGACCCTGGGGGTAAGCTCCTGAAGGAAGGCTGAAAGCTGGGACGTTGGTCTGGGGGGAATTTACAGTGAGGGGGTACGCGGACGCGCTGTTGTAGGCATCGTGGTTCATCATCGGCCAGTCATTCGCGCTTGGATTGTATGGGAAGCCTGTGGAGAGCACCTCCATCGTGGCTTCTAAAACCGAACCACCTGTTCCGCCGCCCGAAATGAGGCCGTCCAGAACCGCAATGTCGGTAATGCCGTCGTGGTTGAAATCGCCTACAGCGAGGCTCCCCATATAAAATGCTTGTTCTCCGTGCAGGCCAGGGATGTGCCACGACTTCACGAGCGTGCCATCTCGATGAAAGGCCTGCACTAAGGGATCATAATAGGACGAAGTCGAGTCCGATCCGAAAGCATTGGTTTGCAAACGGGCTGGAGTTGCCACCGCCTGCGATGATGAGGATGATGGGGAATAGGATGACGGAATAGTTGAGGTCTTGGCGGATCCCGAAGGTGCGGAATAATTCCAGTTGGTGACCAGAATCTCCGGGTATCCGTCTCCATCGACGTCGGCGAGAACCACCGGGCCGAAATCGCTCCACGGATTCGTTGTCAGCGGCCACGCAGGCGAAAAGGAACTCCCATCGCCATTGAGCACGAAAAGCTGATTCGACGCCGAGACCACAATCTGTTCAGTCCCAGTGCGCGCCAGGTCCCCTGCGGCAAGAGAGGGCAATCCCGGCAGTTGGGTGATGGGCCATCCGTTCCGTTCGGTGCCGTCTGGCTCGAGCACATGGAGCATGAGCCCTTGTCCATTCTGCGGATCGGCCCCTACAACCAGCTCTAGTTTGCCATTCCCGTCCAGATCCACCAGGATCATCTGCTCAGGCATGCCATCGAAAGTCGGCGCAGCCCAGGTTCGCGGTGTACCGTCATTCGCAAACAAAGAGAAAGTAAATGCTGTGGACGTGGGTGTTACTAGTGCGATGATCTCCTGCTTGCCATCTCCGTCGATATCCCCGACGGCAATTCCCGGATTCCAAAATGGCGCAAAGCCGTTCTCGCACGGAAGCTGAATCGGAAAATTGGAGTTGAGCGGTTGTTGATTCGAGTCCCACGCGTAAACAAACGCCAGTTGGTTCCAGCACTGGTCCCCGTAGGCGATCGTGATGAGAGTCGAATCTCCCTTGAGGTCTGCGAGCACAGCTTGTGCCAAGGTGAAGTCGACATTTGCCCCGCCTAGAGGAAACGAAGACACGGCACTCCCGTTCTCAATCGAGAGAAGGCTCCGCCCATCCGCCATAATGGCCGCACCCTTGTCTCCGGCCGTCAAATGTCCGAATGCGGGGCTCGGATAGCTTCCATAAGCGAGCGCCACGGATTGATCCGAGGAACCGTCGGGGGAGAAAATGCGATAGCGTGGCGCGGGGTCCGTCGCATTCAAATACGTAGGCTCAATGAACGACAATTGGGTATTGCCGTTTCCGTCATCGACGAGCCTGATTCCCGATGATGGGAAGACTTCCGGCACGGTGTCGATCCACTTCGGCCAGTTAGACGAAAGTAAATCCGGCTCCAGGTAAACCACAGTGGTTGCCACCACTATGCCCTCCGCATAGACCGCAGAGAGTTGGATGGAGTAATAGCCCGCCGTAGTTTCAGAAGATGTATCCCAACTTCCAATCGTAGCGCCTGAAAAAGGCGCGCTTAATCCAGCGCTTAGCGTGATGCCCAGAGAGTTCCATCCGAAGGCAGGGTTGATGCCTGGCGCCCATTGCAGTTGAATGCTCTGCGGATTGCCGAGAATAGTTCCGCCGACCGGCACGAGAGCGCCGGGTTTGAACTCTTCCGCCGTTACCGGTACGGCAGACATGACCGGAGTGGTAATCGCCACTGCATTGGTAGGTGTATTGACGGTTATATAAGTTGTGGCTTGCACGGAGCCTGCAGTTCCCGTGACTGTAATCACGTACGACTGGGCGATGGCCAAGGCATCTGCCGCGATCGTGAGAATGCTTGATCCGGTGGTGGGGTTCGTGCCAAAAGATGCGCTTACTCCATTGGGAAGAGTCGAGGTTACGGCCAATGAGACATTCCCTGAGAACCCTCCTAGGTAGTTCACGCCGATTGTGGTTGTAGCTGAGGTGCCAGGATTGATGGTCAGGCCGCTTTGGGTAGTGGAAAGCTGAATACCGATGGTTCCGGCCTGCGGGGCCATCGCGTTGATCAGGTTCTGTCCTGCTGGACTTCCCCAACCAGTTGCCAAATCATAACCAGGCACCGCATAAAACCCGTAACCTGGCTCGTAATCATTCTCGCCTGAGACGACATCGTGAAACTCGCTTCCATACTCGGGGCTCTGCCCAGTGTTGTAGAGCCACGGGTTGATGAATCCTACCGGAGCTTCGCCGCCGGCCTCGGCCTGTTCGTTGACAAGCGCGATGAATCCAGCCCACCGTGGAGAAGCAAAACTGGTGCCCGCCCAACCTACGGAACACGTCCCCATGTTGCAATTGAAGTTGTCGAAATCAGCTTCCATGGCGACGTCAGGAATGTTCCGTGAAGTGGTGGAGGCTAAGTTTGAAGAAGTGGCGATGCCAGCTTGCCAAGCCGGTATAGGTATGGAATCGGGACTGATTCCCCCCCCGCTCTGGTCCCAGGCCGATTCCAATAAAAAGAAACCGCCGGCTCCGCTGGTCATCAAAGTGGTGCCCCCGACAGCAGTTACCCAATCGTCTTCTGCAGGAAAATAATATAGATTGTTTGGACTGTAGGCACCGTAGTCCCCGGAAGCTACAAAAACCGATTGACCCTGTGCAGCCATTTCCTGAAAAAACTGGTCGACCGAGGAAGGATCGTCTGGCAACCATAACCAGGAAATGCTTACCTCATTTGCCAAATTCTCGGAAGAAATAGCGCTCAGAATATCTACGTCGTTCGATCCGATATAAACACGCACCTGACTCAAGCCGGGCGCCATTCCGATCGATTGCACAATGTCCAGAACCTGCTCCGCGTCCGCAATCGGAGAAATAAACTGCCCCGGAGCCCCCGTCGCCTGATCCAACAGGACATTATGAATCGGAACCGAGTAAGTGGTCTGGCTGTCGGGCGGAGTATAGTTCACAACTGAATCGGCTCCCGATGTGCTCAGAGTCGCCTCTCCATTGAACGCACTGATCACGTCGACGATAGCGTACCCGTCGAACTGAACCAGCCCCAGCGTTTGTCCACGGCCCGTAAGCGCCGTACCGCCGTAGTAGGCCGCGCGCATATCGCTTGCCACATAGTTGTTGCCCGGCCCCGAGCCCTCTACATCGGCGCCCTTCGCACCTTTCGGCAAGGGTACCGTCATCGACATCGGCAGTGAATAGTTGTTCAGGCCGGTTATATGACGAATAGACAGTCCGGTCGGGACAGACGGCTCGCGATCCGGCGAAAAGAACTCCCGATTCTGGGTTGGATGTTGGTATCGCCACATTTTCACGTTGAAGGTAGATTGGATCTGCGCGACAGAGCCACTGACCGAAACGATTAACCGATTAGCAGAGGTTCCGGTCACGGTCAGACCATGAGTCTTGGCGAAGTCAACCACAGATTGGTATTCCTCTTCTGTGGGACCAAACCGTTCTGTGAATTGGGCAACGCCAAGAAAATGGCGGTAATCCGGGCTGGATGGGTCGTAGATTTGCTTTAACAGGCTTGTCAGTTCGCTTTGATTGCGCAACGGCAGCACGATGGAAAGATTCATCCGCTGATCAGACGGGAGTGATCCGACTTTCGCCGCCTGCCCGTTCGAGACCACCTGCGGGACGTGATGATGCAATACCTGGAGCGACTGCTGCGCAAAGCCTTGAACAGCCAACGACAGAACGATGCACAGGACGAACAGTCTGTTCAGCGCCCCCGGACGGCTGGAAACACGAAGGGAGGCAACGGCGGAGGTCGCCGGGCTGACCGAAGGAGGCATCGAGATCATGGCGGAATCGCTCCTGAAGGGGGTGGACATGCTCGCCGCTATTTGCTGTCTGACATACAAACAGCGGCCAATGACAAATCCCAGACGAACTACAGGCATAGCAGACGACGGGAATTTGTCTCCATTGGAAGCGAACCGAGAATAACACAGTGCATTCGGATGCGCCATAGTCCACAGAACATTTCAAGGGCGGTTACGTGTTCTCAATAAGTGCGGGCTGTAGATTGCGGAATGCAATTGGTTCCCGCAGCCAGACCGAAGGCAGCGGCCTAGGGCTGTCCACCGCGAAATGGATTGCCGAGATGCACGACGCTGATCTTAGCGTTACCAGCAAGGTGCACGAGGGCACGGTCTTTCAGTTGATTTTTCCATTGATTCAAACCGAGTCCCGGTTCCTTAACCCGGCGGCCTAACTTTCAGGCGACAGTTGTCGAGCCCTCGAAATGGAAAGGGCTCGACAACTGTTCTTGATTGGACGCAACTTCGGTATTCCAAAGTCAGATGCCATTGACAAATGCAAAGACTCCATTGTGGTTAATGACAGCCCAAGCTGTATTTGTCTTTTCATCCACGCCGTAGGTTCCCAATTCATATTTCGGGTTCCAGGGACCCAATACAAATTCTTGGCCTGCAGCTTTCGCCCAGTTGCCATGGGCATCCAGAGTGGCCAGCCCGAATGCGCCATGCTTGGATCCGGCGCCTGCCGCCTGGCTCGAACTGTAGCTCATTGAAAGTGCATAGACATCAGTCTGATCACTTTCCAGACTCTTTGCCATGCCGGTTATGGTGAGAATGTCGCTGGCCGTGCGTTTTGTGGCTGCGGCCCAGCCTGTGTTGACGGCATTGCTGCACGCGCGGTTACTGCCGTCCGTCTCCGTCTTGCCATTGATTCCGCTGAGAATCTTAGCCACCGTACCCGCGGGCGACTTATCCTGCACAGAAGTGTAGGGCTGACCGGGCGCCACCACGAACTCCTGGCCGTTGAGACCGTAGCCGAAGGTTTCCCGCTTGAGAAAGTTGAGCGTCGGAGTGCTGGAAAGGACGAATTCCTTCCGCCGCAACACGGGATAGACATCGGCGGAATAGAAATCTACTAACACCTGCGGACCGTCAACAGTAAAGATGTAGAACCCGACTGTATTGAGCTCCTGGCTGATTGGTGTCTGGCGAAGTCGGCCAAATCCGCCTGGGGTCGCGGGTTCGTCGTATAAGTTATCGTTTGAGGGGACGGACGGGATATAAAACTTCGAACTGTCAGAAGAGCACAGCAATTGCATCACCTTGCCCGACGTACCGTCAGTCGTTGTCACGATGCTGCGGTCATGCATATGGTCGTGGCCGTGGATGTAATACCGCGCATTGTTCTCAAAAAGGCTCTTGATAAATGCATCCTGTTGCGGAGCGTTTTCGGTCGGGTCTTCGCCGAAGAGCGTGTCTACATGGTTTTGGGTGATCAGACCTTTGTGGCCAAAGACAAATGCATGTGTTCCCGCCGGCCGAGAAGAAAGTTGAGTGCTGATCCAGCCCTGTTGCTTGCCGATTGTGGTGTCGAGCGAAAAAGAGGCGCCCCCGTCCAAGGGAACGAATTGATCGAGCAGGACGAAGCGCGCATTGTTATAATCCAGCGCATAACTCAAGCCGTTCAAATTACCGTTTCCATCCGGATCGGGGCTGCCCAATATCTTGCCCAACCCAAATGGAGCGCCGCTTGCAGCCGGAGCCTTTTCATCCAACCCATCGACGTTCAACACACCCATGGGTGAGGAGTTGTGAATTCCGCTCTGCGTCTGCGGCCAGATGCGAATAAAATCCTGCGCATTTGCCTGCTTTGACTCATGATTTCCACGGAGAGGATAGAAGCCGATTCCGGCATTGTAGAGGGACTGCGCGTATAGAGCTCGCGTGCAAAGACCCTCGGTTGTGCCTTTGTCGCAGAGGTCGCCGACTTGCACTACGAACTTTACCTTTTGCTTGATGAATTGCTTGTTGATCTGTTCGATAATCTCGACTGCTACGGAGTTGGGATCGAAACCATCGTCCTTGGTGATCCACTGGGTATCGGCCAGGACTCCGAAGCTCCACGCGGAAGAAGATGCGTGTGCCGATGCGGGAGTTTTGGGAGACAGAGCACCAGCAGTAACGGGTCTGGTTTCACTGGCGGAGATAGTTTTGGTTAACGCCACGGCGCTAGCGCCGAGCGCGGCCGTCACCAGGAATTGTCTTCTGTTGACGCCCTGCGGTTTCACTTCTTCAAAGTCCTTGTCCTGTGACATCGTTTTCTATCTCCTTGATTGAAATGTTTGTAGATCCACGCCAAACCCTTGCCGTGGAATCCGTCCGGAGTTACTCTCCTTTGAAAAGGCTATTGAGGCCGGGGATTTGGTTTGCCAGTTCTGCTCGAATAGCCTCAGCCTTTGCCACTGCATCGACATTGTCGGAGGCCGATGTGAAGGGCATCTCCATTACGAGGATTCCTATACGCTGCCCTGCGGCATCAAGCAGTGGAAGCTTGAGATTGTAGAACGCACCGTTGTCTTTCTTGCTGCAGTAGGTCTTGCCATCCTTGACAGCATCCAGGTCTCCTCCGGTCGACTTAAAGCCAATCCTGCTGCTGTTGGCATTCGCGATAATAAGGCTGTCAGTCTGTCCTGGAGGCACAACGTGAAGGCCCAATTTACGCAACTCTGGATGAGTCGACAGCATGGAAAGCACGAGGCTTTCCGCGAACGGGGCGTTTACCGGCTGAGCAACTTCGGGCGAAACGGGCTTCGCGGCAGGAGTATCCGTTGAAGCGAAGACTGCAATCGACGCGCTTGTCGAACCGCTCTGCGGGACGGCCACGTAGTAGCGGTTATGCTCGGGCTCTAACAGAGCAGTGCGGGCCTGGGAACCGGCTTCGATCCTGCCAAGGGACTTATAATGGTCGGCATCGTCTTGGCCGATCACGTCCACGAATCCGCTGCCAGTAGCGTAGAGCCGCTTGCTCGCGGCATCGTAAGTCAAATCGTCAACGCCAGCCGTGATGGGAAAAGACTGCAACTCCTTGCCGGTGTTTGAATCGAAGACTACTACTTGCCCGTTGCGGCAACCGGCGAAGAGGCGTTGGTGCGCCTCATCCAGCGCCATCGCCACATTGCGCTTGCCCATTGTGACCGGCCAAGCGGCAATCGTCTTATTGTTCCACCGGTCAATAACTTCAATCTCGTTTTTGGCCGGATTATTCAGATAAAGGCGGGGCCGGAAGAGGTCAAGCGACATGGCCTCCAGGGTATCTCCGTCGACCTTGATGTCAGTGACCTTCTTGTTTGTGGTCGTGTCGATCACGCTGAGCAGGGAGAACGTTTTTCCCGCATCTTTCCCTCCGCTGACGACATACAGGAGCTTTCTGGAAGGGTCATATCCAATCGAATCGGCGTCCTTTTCGAGATTGATCTTCTGCTGAAGAGCATAGGTTGTGCCGTCGAAGATATCGAGCGAACCTTCTCCTCCGTCGGTAACATAGATGCGATTTGAGTCAGCCCGGTAAAGGACCGAGTGCGGCTTCACAACATTCTTGATTTCGTGAATGAGTTTGCCCGTGTTCAAGTCGAGAACGAGGACTTTCTGACTTTGTTCCGGAGTGGCGAAGAGCCGGCTGTTTGTGAGATCGATGCCAAAATGATCGAACGAGCCCTTTATATCACTCGAAAGTGTGAACGATCCTGCTGCCTTTAGCGGTTGTGTCTGTTCCGCAGACTGGTCCAGCGGCCTTGCGAGCACGAGAACAGCAAATGTCCCATCCTTCACCGTGCGCACGGGCTTTTGAGAGGGATCGGAAGCGGCCGTAATCTCGATTTCGGCCACGGGCAGGAAGATACTTTTTGTCTGCCTGTCAAATGCCATGGTCTTGGCGCCCTTCTGCGTCGTGACCGTCTCCACGGCTTCATACTGGTCGGGCGACTTTTCATGGATCACATTGAGCGTGCCGTCACCGTTTGAGGCGAAGACGAGACCGGCTTGCTTATCAAAACCGGCCGCGTCGACACCTGCGCCGATGGGAAGGGTCGCAACCGTCTGGCCGTTGGTTGCGTTCATGACCACGAGCACCTTGTTGTGGCATCCAATGAAGAGGCGATCATTCTCGCGGTCGATCGCCATGCCAGTTGGCGCCTCTCCACCCTGGATCGAAAAGCGATGAAGCACTTCGAGGCTCTTTGGATCAAACTCCACTACCTCCGACTTATCTTCCAAATCGACAAAGATGGTGCCATGATTTCCGGTCACCAATCCCTCGCCGTCTCCCTTGACGTCAATTGTCCCAATTACGGTGGCGCTTTCGGCGTCGATCACCGTTATGTTATGAGAGCCGTGATTGCCGGTAAAAACTCGTTGACTCGCGGAATCGAAGTAGATGCTATCCGGCTTCTCGCCCACATCGATCTTCTTGATCAGGACCAGAGTCCTGGTATTGAAGACAGAGACCTTGTTCTCTTTACCATTGGTGGTGAAACCACGCTCAAGAGACGAAGCGATGGCAATTCCATGGACTCCCGGAGTGTCTGCAATGACACCGGCGGGCTTCCCTGTATCCGCATCGAGAACATCCACTTGCGTTCCATGCGCGACGTATAGCCGGCGGGCGGCGCTGTCGACCGTGATGAAGTCCCATCCACCGTTGCCGGCAATGGGGAACCGGGAATCCAGTTTGTAAGTGGCGGCCTGAAGGCTAGGGGGCAGTGCCAAGAGCACAGTCAAGAGACGAATCACGAATCTCATAGAATTGATCCTTTTCTGGTTTCAACCAATTGCTTGTATTTGAATTGTGCGGTCATTTGCCCTCGCCGCGTCAGTAAGAAAAGCGAAGGCTGAACTGCATCTCACGCGGAGTGCCGGTGCCGACGGAATTCGAAGTGTAGGCGGATGTGATTTGGCCGAACGTGCCGGCAGAGCTGGTCGAACCATTGCCGGTCCACTTGACGGCTGGACTGCCGATCATGTCCCGATTGAATGCGTTGAACACCTCTGCCCGGAAGCTGAAGTTCATCTTTTCGCGTACTGGAAACTTCTTGGCGAGAGCCAAATCGCCCTGCCAAAGTCCTGGAACTCGCACCGCGTTTCTGGAGGCATTCCCCCATACTCCGTTCGCCGGAGTGGCAAAAGCGGCAGGATTGATCCAGAGACCAGGAGTTTGATGTGAGGGATACAACGATATGCCGGGTACGCGATTGGGCCGCTGGCTGCTGTTGATTAAGTCAGGGAGTGCTGAAGCCGAGCGGCTCATGGTGACGTTCAGAGGGACGCCCGTGCGCGCCATGCCAATGCCGCTGAACTCCCATCCGCCGATCATCTCGTTCACAACCGGCCTAGCATCGCCAAGCAATATATGGCCTTTACCAACGGGCACAGTCCAGATTGCGCTCGTTGAGAAGTTATGGCGAATGTCGAAGTCGGTCGACGCGCGCTCGCAGCTTCTGCAGTTATTGTTTTCAGGTGTGTCCGATTCGCCGCCCCCATTGGAGCCGTCGCTGATTCCATGCGAGTATTGATAATTGGCTGAGACCAGAAGACCGCGATACATATTGCGCTTTAGCCCGACTTGAAGAGCATTGTAGTTGCTGTTGGCGTCCCAGGTCGTCCATCCGATGGTTGCGCTGGTGAGACTGGCGTAGGGGCGGGTTCCGGTGGCTGGATTGACGCCATTTAATGAAAGCCCCTTCCGGAATAGGTGGGTTCCCTTGCTGCCGACATAGGCCGCAGTGAGGTAAGTGTTGTGGATAAGTTCGTTTTGAATGGAGAGGGTCCACTGGTTTACGCCCATGTCCTTGCGATGCTGGTCGGAGGCCGAGTAGGAGATGTTGGATTTGGCAGCTCCGAGAAATGGAGTGACTGGGAAGCCCAGGCCTTTCGAATTCGCCTGCGTCAGGCCGTACGACTGTCCGATCTGGGTCTGCAACGCATACAGTCCGCCGTATTGTCCGTCATCGAAGACGGAGCCAAAGCCGACGCGAATGGCTGTCTTGCCCTTTAATGCTTTCGGGGCCCACCCGATACTGAGCCGCGGTTCAAAGTCGAGCGTGTCAGGATAATAGAATGGCGCGCCGGGAGCACAGAACTTCAAGCCGCAAGTGAATGGGTCGAATACCTGTCCGATCGAAGGGTTCTTTTCATAGTCCACGCCATAGTATTCGTAGCGCAGGCCGGCGTTTACCGTAAGGTTCGGGCGAAGCTTGACCTCATCCAATACATAGCCAAAATATGTAGTCATGCGTGCCGCCGTCTCCACGCCCGCGGGTTTGTAGGAGTAGGAGTCCAGCACGTTGTTAATGAGATTCGCCTCGCTGATGTAGCTCAGGCTCTGTTCCACGAGCGGATGAAGCTTGTTTTCCTGCAAGTGGCGAATCTCGATGCCCGCCTTGAACGTGTGGCGTCCGTGATAGAAACTGGCATCGTCGAGAAAACTGAAGGAATTGTCGTGGCGGAAGGAATGGTCTCCCAGTGTATAGCTGAAGTTCGGAGAAACGGAGAGTGTATAAACGGTAGTTGCGCCCGCGCCCACGTCCTGGTATTCGTCGTTGTTATAGCCTACCTTGGCATCGTTCAGAATCGACGGTGAAAAATGATATGAGACATCGATGACGGCGTTTGGACTGGTAACGGTCGTGATCGTATTTTCGGCCAGAGCCGGCGCGGTGTTGGCATAGGAGTCCGTGTTGAAGCGAAAGCTGACTGCGGTCTTGTCGTTCAGCGCGTAGTCGATACGAGCCAGGCCGCCGTTTTCGTTCGTCGGGCTAGGCTGGCTAGTTACCCAGAGCAGTGCATTGGGGTCGCCTGTCGTCTGGCTTCCTTCTGGGAAGGCGTTCACAAATGGGGCAAGCGCGGGCGACTTTGCAGTCACCTGAGACCGGTATGCGTCGGTCGGCACATAGCCGCTCACCACTGTGTCGAATGCCTCACGCACGGCCTCATAGTTGGCGAAGTAGAACAGCTTGTTGCGAATGATTGGGCCGCTGGAGCTAACTCCGAAATTATTCAGCTTGAACGGGGACTGGCTGGTCGAGCCAAAGTACCTCGCATCGAAGAAGTTATTCCTGAGGTACTCATAAAAAGACCCGTGAAAATCGTTGCCGCCGCTCTTTGAGGCCATGCTCACCTGGCCTCCAGCCATGCCGCCCGTGTCTGCGCTGTAGAGGGAACTGCTTCCTCGGAACTCGGCAATGGACTCCATGGGAACTTGGACAACTAATGGTTGTTTCATGAACTGGTGGTTGATGCCCGTAGCGTCCACCCCATCCAGACGAAAGTTATTGTCTTCCTGTGAGAGGCCATTGAAACGAATGGTGTCTTCAGTGCCGCTACCGGAACTTAACGCACCCGGAATCAGGGATTCCAGCACAACCCAGTAGCGGCCATTCACCGGAAGATCTTCTGTCTGATTGCCGTTGATCACTCCGCCAACGACAGCCGAACTCAAGTTCAGATCCGGCGTGGCGGCTACCACGCTCACCTCGTCATGCACTGGGCCGACGCGCAGCGTAACGTTGAGAGTGCGGGTCTCTCCCACCTCGAGCGCAAAGCTCTCGAAAGCCTCTTTATCGAATCCGGCCGCGGTAACAGAAACAGTGTATTGCCCTAAAGGCAACGCGCTGAAGGTGTAGACACCGCTTGAGTTGGTCAAGACATTCCGTTCAATGCCTGTCTCCGTCGATTTGAGCATGACCTGGGCACCAGAGATGACGCTCTGCGCCGGGTCCATAACAACGCCGGTAAGAGTTGCCCGGTCCGTCTGCGCGGCCAAAGGAAGCATTGAGAGCAAAAGGGAGAGAGCAACAATAAGTCGACGCATAATAACCTCCTGATTCAATTAGGTTGCCATTGAGAGTGCAAGATGTAGAGTGTCGGCTGATTTGACTATCCGGGCGCAAGGGTTCTTCTCGATCCTTCCGCCCGTTAACCAGTACACTGGAGCGTCCGGGCGACTGCGCCAGCGAGGCCCTTGATCGAATTGTTCGAATATCAGTGAACGATACATAGCAAGTAGCGCACCCGCAGTTCCTATCGGAGAGTGTCCAAGGAGCTTTGAGGAGTGAGATAGCCACATTAGAGCAAGCCACTCTAAAGGGAACCTAAAGAATGAATCGGGGTTAAATGAAATTCATCGAATACTAAAATGGCGTGCACAAAGATTCCAGATTGACGGAGAATTCATCGAAGACGCAGCGTGATGATGTCAAAATGCGTTTCCTTCACGTAGTGCCGATCAACCAGGGTCGCCGTTGAACGCGATCATCCCTACAAGGACCCGTGACCGAACGGACCGAGCGGTCAAACGGGATGCTGGTTTCCATTGAGCGGAAACGAAACTTCGAATGCGGTCCCGGCTGGGTTAAGCTTGCGAGCCGTAATGACTGCGCGGTGAGCTTCAGCGATCCATTTGCCTATGGCCAATCCGAGACCGGTTCCCTCCTGTTCGCCGCGCGATATATCCGCGCGAAAAAAGCGATCGAAGATATGAGGGAGAGAGCCTTCGGGGATCCCAATACCATTATCGGAAACCGTAAGCAGCACGTACTGCTCGTTGCGAACGAGGCTGATCTCGATGCTGCCGTCGCATGGCGTATATTTGATCGAGTTATCCAATAGTATCCAGACCAGGCGGCGTAGAAGCAGGGGATCTCCAGACAGTTGCAGATCTATATCCGAAACGCGATCAACAAGCTGCTGCCGTTTTTCCCTTGCCAATACGCGCATTCGGGTCGCCACTTGCAGCACGATCTCCGCCATGTAGACCGGTTCGAAGACGATTTGTGCGCGCCCCGCATCGGACCGCGCCAATAAAAGCATATCTTCGATCAACCGAGACGAGTGCTCGGCTTCATTGAGGATGTTTTTAAAGGCGTCGATTGCCTCCGCATTCAAGCCGGGCGTGCGAAGAGCATACTCACTGGTGGTGCGGATAAACGTGATAGGACTTCGCAACTCGTGAGATGCGTCGGATGTGAACTGAGTGATTCGCTTCACCGCCTGCTCCAGGCGGCTTAGCATTTCGTTGCAGGTGTCAGCTAACTTGGCGAGTTCATCTCCATTCGGCGATACAGGAAGCCGTGACGCAAGGTTTCCAATAGTGATGGAGCGGGCGGACTCGGTGATGCGAACCACAGGCTTGAGCGCGCGGCGACTGATGAAGTAGCCTGCGAGCGCGGAGATCAGGAGCATGGGAGGAATGGAGCGCTCAAGAATCTCCGCAGTGCGGTCCAGCAACCCCTGGTTATCTGACAGGGAGCCGGCAACGAAGATGCGTATTGGCTGACCGTTGAAGGAATCCGAACGAACGAAGACGCGGTATGGGTGGTCGCCGATCCAGACATCGGAGCGGTACTCCGCAGTTGTTGAGGGAACCTTCGGCCACGGGAAGTCTGCGTTTGCAGCGCTGGCGGGCGGCAACAGGCGTTTGCCGTCGAGAAGGTAGGCCTGAATCATCTTTCCCTCCGGCGTGGCCTCTACGAAGTCGCGATACTTTGTCTGTTGGAGATCGGCTGAATCGCCCTCCATGTGCTTCAGCAGATCGGCCATGCGATCGGAGCGCCGTCCCAGGGTTCTATCCCGGCCGCTGCTGAGGGATGAGCTTAGGTCGAACCAGATGAATGCGCCAAAGACAACGAATAAGCAGAGAAAGATTGCTGAGAACCAGAGAGTGAGCCGCAGTGAAATGGAGAGATTGAATCTCATGCGCGCAGGGAATAGCCGACGCTGCGAACAGTGTGCAGGAGCTGTGTCTCTCCGATTTTGGCGCGGAGCATGCGGATGAAGACGTAGAGTGTGCCTTCGTTCACTTCGGCTCCCAAGCCCCAGCCAGCCTCGATGAGCGCATCGTGAGTGACGATGGATCCGGCACGGCGCATGAGCAGGTCCATCAGCGCAAACTCGGTGCGCGTCAATGCGCTCACTCGGCCGTTACGATGCAAAGAGTGCGTGCTCGTGTTGAGCACCATGTTCTCACAGACGAGGTTCGACGGAGCGCTGACTGGAATCCGTCGAGATAGCGCGCGGATGCGCGCAAGCAGCACTTCGAGGGCGAACGGCTTTGTGAGATAGTCGTCGGCCCCCGCATCCAGACCCAGGACGATGTCACTCAATGCGTCGCGAGCGCTGAGGATGAGCGTGGGAGTGCACATCCGTTCCGCGCGCAGTGTCCGAATGACGGTAAAGCCATCGATACGCGGCAGCATGAGGTCAAGGAGAATAACGTCGTTGTCGCCGCAGCGCCCCAGGTTGAGCGCCTCTTGGCCGTCGTACGCCACCTGCACCGAGTGTCCCTCGCGATGCAGGGTTCGCGTCAACAAATTAGCCATGGCGGGCTTGTCTTCAGCCACCAGGATTCTCATCGGATGCCTTCCTGTTTCTTGAAGTGATGATAGGACGCTCTCATGAATATCTTGTGACAAGTCTGCATTTTTCAGGTTTTCTTAAGGAGCCAATGCTTCAATCCGTTTTGGAAGCCATGAGCATGTGTGGATCACCGGCAGCCGTTTTGAGGCTGTGATTCGGACGCCGGTCGCAGATTAACGGGCCAGCCAGCCGGAGACAAAAGACAATCTCTGTCCGGCGCGCTGTCTAAATCGCAATGAGGATGTTTTCAACCATTTCACTGGGGAGATCTGTATGAAGAAGATGATCTTAGTGGCAAGCTTCGCACTTGCCACAGTTGCATTTGCCCAATCCGGGACCTTCGCGCCCGGCTCACGCACGCTGATGCTGGCGCACAACGCCTATCCTGACCATGGCAAGTTTGCCGAGCGCATCGATCAGGCGCTCGCAACAGGTCACCCGGTTGTTGTGGAACAAGACTTGTCGTGGATCGATGGCAAATCGCTCATGATCCATGGCGCCAAGAATGCCTCGGGCGACGATCCGACGCTCGAAACCTACTTCTTCCCCAAGGTAAAGCCGATCATCGAAAAGGCCCTGAAGGAAGGCAACAAGGGCAATTGGCCGCTTATTACTCTTTACCTCGACATCAAGAACGATCCGCCCCAGCACCTTGCCGCCATAGCCAAACTGCTCGACAACTACGATGAGTGGCTGACCACGGCTGTGAAGACCGACGACATTTCAAAGGTGTCGCCACTCAAGGTTAGGCCAATGTTAGTGCTGCTCGAAGACAAGCAGGACGACATCAACAAGCAACTTTTCTTCTACGATCAGGTTCCGGTCGGCGGAAAGATTCGTGCCTTCGGAAGCGCGCCGAAGCTGGATCCGAACCCAGGACGCAAGCTGGCCAAAGATCTTGCAACCGATAACCAGTTCCTGGCGAATCCGGACGATCTGATCATCGCGAAGGCTGACAACTATCACCGCTGGATCGGCCTGGACTGGGCCTTCATTGAAAAGGGCGGCGAAACCAAGGCCGGCGAGTGGACGGCAGAGAACGATGCTCGGTTGAAGGCGTTTATCGACTATGGTCACAAGATGGGCTACCTGGTCGGCGTCTATTGCCTGGACGGTTACACGGCCGAACAGAACCAGGGATGGGACAAGGACTACAACCTGGGATCTCACGATGCTGCGATAACACGATGGAAGGCAGCGAGAGCGGCCAAGGCGGATTTCATCTCTACGGACCACTATGAAGAGTTGGCCAATATGCTTGCTGGTCCATCAAAATCCAATATGCAAGCTTCGGTGGAAAAATAGAGTCGATTGACCAGATTGAAACCCGGAGCCGCAAAGCATCGCGGCCGGGTTTCCCTGGATTGGGGTTTTGTTCGTTGAAGATAGCCTATTCTCTCTTGCTTTCTTTGTTGTTTGCGGCCATTGCAGCCGCGCAGACGGCCTCTCTGCGCGGCCGCGTTTTTGATCAAACTGGGGCGGTGGTGCAAGCCGCCGAGGTGACTCTTCAAGGTCCGCAAGCAAGCACCGTCAACGCTGCCACGGCGACCGACGGGTCGTATGAATTCACTTCGCTGGTACCAGGTACATACGAGGTTTCTGCATCCGCGGCCCAACTGACCACGCCCACGCCGGTGCACATCACGCTCACTGGAGGTCCGGTAACTCTGGATCTGAGACTTGGCATTGTTGCAGTGCAGCAGGAGGTGAAGGTGGGAGACGCCGAAGCGCCCTCTGTCACCACCGATAGCTCAGATAGCGCGGGATCCGTGATTATCAAGGGAGATGACCTGAACGCGCTGGGTGACGACGCGCAGGACCTCCAGGCGGACTTGCAGGCATTGGCGGGGCCGGCAGCTGGGCCCAATGGCGGGGCGATCTACATTGACGGATTTAGCGGCGGTCAGATGCCCGCCAAGGAGTCCATTCGCGAGGTTCGCATCAACCAGAATCCTTTTGCGCCGGAGTATGACAAGCTGGGCTATGGCCGCATCGAAATCTTCACCAAGCCCGGCGCTGACAAATGGAAAGGCACTCTAGGCTTTAACTACGCCAACGACATCTGGAACTCACGAAATCCATACTCGACGAAAAAGGCTCCCCTGCGCCTGCAAGAGTACGAAAACACCTTTGGCGGACCGCTGAGCCACAAGTCATCGTTCACGATGGACCTGGAACGTCACGCGGTGGACAACGGGTACATTTCGAACGGTATCGAATTGAATCCTGACACGCTGGAGCCCGAACCATTCAATACAGTGCAGGTAACTCCGCAGCGGCATACGCTTGTCAGCCCACGCGTCGACTACCAGCTTACCTCGGCCGACGCGCTCAGTCTGCGCTACAACTTTACGCACGCCAGCGTCGATGGCGCCGGCGTTGGAGGATTCGACGATCCATCGCGCGGCTACGAACTGAATAACGGCTTTCAAACTGCGCAGATTTCCAACACCTTCGCTAGCAAGTTATGGATCAATGAGACGCGATTCCAGTATTTCCGTTGGGTGATGACCACCGATCCAACCAGCACCGCCCCCATGGTTCAGGTGCTGGGCGCATTCAACAGCGGCGGAGCCACGGTTGGGCTCGGCACCGACACGCAGAATAACTTCGAGTTTCAAAACTATATCTCGGTTATACGCGGCGCACACACGTGGCGCTTCGGAGTTCGCCTGCGGGAAGCGCTTGAAAACAGCACTGCGCGGAACAACTTCAACGGGACTTTCACCTTCGCGTCGATCGACACTTACCGACAAACCCTGCTGGGTACTCCTGGATATGGCCCGTCGCAGTTTTCGCTCACGGCAGGTCAGCCTCAAATGGCAGTGCGGCAATTCGATGCCGCTATCTTCTGGGGCGATGAATGGAGGGCACGTCCCAATCTGACGGTTAACTATGGGCTTCGCTACGAGGCACAGACCAACATCGATGACCGAAGATCCTTCGCTCCGCGTGTAGGCTTGGCTTGGGCGCCTCGGAGTCCAGGGAACGGCAGAACAACGGTGCTGCGGGTCGGATTCGGCGTCTTCTATGACCGCTTTCCGCTCTCCGATGTGCTCACGGCCCAGCGTTTCAATGGCACAGTTCAGTCGCAATATGTAGTTTCGTCTCCTGCTTTCTTCCTCTCCGTGCCAGATCTCGCGGTTTTGGCGAATTCCGGTGCTCCGCAAGTTGTGTGGCAGCAAGAGATTGGGTTGCGCGCGCCATATGTTCTTCAATCCGCCTTCTCGCTTGAGCAACAGGCAACCCGAACAACGTCTCTCGCGCTGGCTTATACGAATTCTCATGGACTTCATCAACTGCGTTCGATCGTGACGGACGCAGGCACATTTGCGCCGGTGTTCATCATGACCTCCTCGGGCCTGTACAACCAGAACCAAATAGTCGCCAACATCCGGACAAAGCCTTCATCGCAGGTGTCTCTCTTCGGCTATTACGTGTTTAACCATGCCAGCAGCAATACAGACGGCCTGGGTACGTTTCCTGAAAATTCGAAAGACAACACAGGCGAATACGGTCCGGCGGCGACGGACATCCGCCACCGCATCCTGGTGGGCGGTTCCTTGCAGATGCGTGGGAACATACGAATCAGCCCGTATGTGATTGTGCAGTCTGGTGCGCCGTTCAACATCACGACAGGCGAAGATCGCTACAGCACCACTCTCTTCAACAGCAGGCCAGGGATCGCTGAGAGTGATGGCCCAGGCGTCATTGCCACACCCTATGGATTGCTCGATCCCAACCCCGTGGGGGAAGAGGCGATTGTGCCGCGCAACTTTGGCCGTGGCCCAGGACCGGTCACAGTGAATCTGCGAATGGGAAAGACCATAGGCATCGGCCCTCTAAAAGGCGGGGGCGGGTCGAAGAGCGACAGCGGACCGCAGATCAACGCAGCGAATATGTCTGCGCCAGGCGGCTTACGCGGACTCTTCGGTGCGCCGTCATCGGATCGGCGCTTCGGCCTGACGATTGGCATGTCGGCCCGAAATCTGTTAAACCACAACAACCAAGGCCCGATTATCGGCGACATTACCTCACCTCTCTTCGGACATGCGAATCAGGTGGCAGGAAATCCAAATATGGAAGGCTTTCTGGAGAACGCCAACAATCGCCGCTTGGAATTGCAGATCAAGTTCTCGTTTTGATCGTTATTGATTTGTCGCAGATGACTAAATTCGCATTCAGAATTGCATCGGGAGCGGAGTTTGGAATGTGGCGGGAACTAAGGCGACGGCTTCTTGCCTTGACAAACGCGGGCAAATCCAACCCGCCGGCCAGCGCAAGGCCGCCAAATATCCGGCGCAGGCCTCTTCGCTGGAAAAACGCTTCTCCAACTCAAGCAACGTCCTGGGATAATCCTTGTCCGCAACCTAAAACACTACTGGTTGTAGTTGGTGGCGTCAAGTAAATAGCTAGATTCGCAAATTCTGCATTCTTTGCCGCGGTCGGCTTGCTGAATTCCGAAAGAATGCTGTGACTGTTCTTCTTCTTCAACTGGAAGCCCTTAAGTTGCTCACCTTGTAGCGAACAAGCGTGGAGAGTCATTTTGTCGCCGCGACAGCAGTCGCGCTGCTGATGAAACCAAGATCGACGCCTTCGATACTAAATTGAGCCTGCGGAGTTGCCGCGACGCAGGTCGGCGCAACGAGGTTGCGCCCGATCCAGCGCAAAGCTGGATAGAACGAGCATTTACATGGTCTTGCGGTCAAAGCCGGCAAATTCAGCCGAGCGGGAAGTGATTCTCACGGCTCGAGCCGAGTGGATTGCGTCCGGGGGTTTTAGCGTGGCCCGCCGGGAAGCGGTTCAACAGCACGAATTCCGCAAGGGACGCGGGGCGATTGCAATGCCACGTGTCCCCTGCCGGCAGCAGGCAACTTAGAAGTCGAGCCGCATGCTGAGTTGCAAGCGACGTGGCGTTCCGGTTCCTGTTGCTCCGCTGTTAAGAATCGAGGTGATCTTCCCGAAGTTGGGGTTTACCTTGGTGATCTTTCCAGTTGCCGGGTCTGTCGTTACTGACCCCAAGCCGCCTGAAGGATTGGCAAACATTGGATGGTTGAATAGATTAAATGCCTCGGCACGGAAGGTCAACCCACCGCGCTCGAAAAGAGCAGTCCGCTTTGAGAGGGCCGTATCGATCTCATAATTGCCGGGCCCTCTTCCCAGATAGCGGGGCGCGTTGCCCCAAGTGTACTTGGCTGGAACCACGAACGGTGCAAAGCTGAACCAGTTATTGATGGTAGAGCCACCGGCTGGATAGATCGACACGCCAGGGATCAGGTCAGGGCGCTGACCGGAAGTGATGCCGTCCTGCATCACGTTTGCTTTCCGCGTAATGGTTATGTTCACGGGCAGACCCGATCTGGCCGTTCCGATGCCTGATAGGTCCCATCCTCCCGCCATCTTCCCGGCCACGCCTGAATTCAGGAAATGGCGTCCCGGTCCGAAGGGAAGTTGGTAAACGGCGTTTGAAGTGATCGTGTGGCGAACGTCCTCATTGGTGCTGCCCCGGTCGCAGGAGAGGCACGAATTGTTCTCGACACTCACCGACTCTCCGGCACCGATGGATCCATCTGTGATGGCGTGCGACCACATGTACTGGGTCTGCCACAGGAATCCGTGTTTGAAGGTGCGCTGCAGCGAAACTTGCAGCGCGTTGAAGTTGCTGTTGCCGTTGTTGCCCTTGAGGCCATACGTACCGAGCGAAGGAATGGGCCGGGTGGTCGTTTCCGGCAGGAAGCCGTTGGCAGTTATTTTGTTGAACAAGTGGCGCCCCCCGCTGCCTACATAGCCCACTTGAGCGACAAAGCTGTGGGGCAACTGCTGCTGGATATTGAAGTCCCAGTTTTCGTAGTACAAGTCTTTTCGGTTCGGATCGATCGCCTTTGCGCTGGTGCTCGAACCAAGGGGGCTGGTCTTAGTCAAATCGTAGCCATAATAAAGCTGGAGCAGAGGGAGATTCGTGCTGGCGGAGTAGCGTGGGGCAAGGGATTCAGTCGGATCGCTAAAGTCGTCGTTCTGATTCGCGCCGAAGTATATGCCAAAACCTGTGCGGACAACCGTTTTCCCCTTTAGAGCCGATGGAGCCCAGCTCAAGCCAAAGCGCGGACCGAAGTCTTTGGTGTTGGGCTGGTAGAAGGGCCCGCCTAAAGGACAGAAACCGCCGCAGGCTGCGCTCACGGTGACAGAGCGGCCTTCCACTTCATGCATCACGCTGTAGAACTCGTATCGCAGTCCAGCATTCAGCGTCAGATTGGGAGTGAGTTTGACCTCGTCCTGGGCATAACCCATATAGAAAGTACGGCGCAGTCCGACGATGCCTTGGGCTACATCCAGGTCCATCGAGTCTGCCAGGTTGTTCTGGAAGTTGCTGAAGCTGGTATAGCTGATGTCCGAAGTGGTCATGAAATTGCCTGAGTTGTTGAGTTGAATGCGTCGGATCTCAACACCAAACTTGTAGCTGCTCCGTCCCTGAAGTAGTGTAAGGTTGTCAATTTCGGAGTACGTGGTGCCGTTCTCCTCTTGTGCACTGCTCCCGGTAAGACCACTCCAGGGGACGTCACCGCCCACGCTGAGACTCGTCGGCGCACTTCCCTGGACTATGGGCTTCCATGCGGAACGGTTCACGCCGAACTTTGCTTCGTTGACCAGTTGCGGGCTGAAGACCTTTTGCAAGGCGAATACGATGTTTTCCGGAACGATGTCAGTAAGAGTGCGGGCGCCCGCGCTGTCCGCGGGTTGGTCCAGGTAAGCGCTGTCTATGTTCCCGCGGATATACCCCGTAGTGCTGTCGTTGAACCTATGGTCAATGCGGGCCATGCCGTAGTCTTCACGAGTGCGGTCGGTTCCATAGGGCAATGTTTGGTCGGTCCATTGCGGATCGGCCGCATACGGCGCCACGCCTTTTGGAAATGCGTTAACGAGATCCTTGAGCGCCGGCGACGTAGCGATAACCAGGGCACGGGCCGCCGCGTTCGGCACATATGCAGCGCTCTGTGTATCGCCGATAGACTGCCTCAGACCCTCATAGTTCATATAGAAGAAAGTGCGGTCCTTAATGATGGGACCACCAAAGTCCCCGCCAAACTGGTTCATGCGGAGAGGCGGCAAGGAATTCGAATCGAAATAGGTCTTTGCATCGAATATGTCATTGCGTAGAAACTCGAAAGCGCCGCCATGAAACTTGTTGCTCCCCGTTTTCGAGACCAAATTGATCTGCGCGCCGCCCGCTGCGCCGCTTTCGGCGGTGTATACGGCGGAACTCACTCGGAATTCGGCGACCGACTCCAGCGAGATGTTCAAGTGCGCATCCGCTTTCTGCGCCTGCTCCTGGACGCCGCTGGCGTCAATGCCATCGAAGGCATAGTTTTCGTCATCCAGCGACCGGCCGTTGAATCGGATGTCGTGTTGATCGCCGGGTCCGGCATTGATGGCGCCGGGCGCCAATGCCATCAAGCCTGCCCAGTTGCGGCCGTCCAGAGGGATTTCCTTGATCTGCTCGGATTCGATCACAGAGCCAACTTCCGCCGAGCTGCGGTTGAGCGCTTCCGAGGCGGTCACCTCGACTACGTCCACCCGTGCTCCCACTTGCAAATAGGCGTCAATCGTTCGAGATTGCCCGACTTGAAATTCAACGTTTTCAAGAACTTCAGGTTTGAAGCCTTCTTTCGACATCGTGATCTTGTACGTACCAATAGCGAGAGCAGGTAACTGATAAGTGCCTTTAGAATTCGTTGCGGTCTCGCGATGGAGTCCGGTGGTTGGAGAATCAAGCTCAATCTTCACATTCTGGACGACCGCTCCAGAAGCGTCGGTCACTGTGCCGTTCAGTGCGGCGCGATCCACTTGTGCCTTAGATGTTGCGGCAAAGACAAGCATGTACAACAGACTTAAGCAGATTGCGCGAGCGCTGCACCTGCTCTTTGGCGTGTCCATTTAGTATCCTCCCGAGGATTCAGGTTCGTTTACACGTAGTTGCGTTGATCTGGGTCTATAAGCGAATTAGAGCAAGGAAGTGTGAAGATAATCTAAAAAAACAGTTGTAGTACCCATCCATTCACCGGACTTTAATAGCCAGTATGCCGAGTCCCGGCAATCAAGGCGCCGGTCGTGGAGGACAATTGCAGCTCGGCGGAAACGCCGCGGCGCGCGCTCGGACGCGAGAAGTATTCTGTCGTGCTGGCGAGTTCTCAGCAGCGTTGGGCCTTTTGCGACAAGAATTCAATGCACGAAAAGAGCAAGAGCCGACAATCCGAATGGATCCAATCAGGCCAGCAAACTGATTTTTCGCGCTTTGTTGGAGAATCGATAGATCCTTCCAACCGCTGCATACAGAACACGAGCAGAAATTATGGGCAGGGGAGGAGGGCTGACGCTCCTCCCGATGCCCATTGTTGTTCGTGAATGCACATTAGCAGGCGATGTCTAGAAGATCACCTTGAGCGCGAACTGGACCTGCCGGCCTGGAAGGGCGCTGGTGATGGTGCCAAATTTGGAGCTCGATCGATCTCCACTGGCAGGCTGGAAGTTGGTCATATTCAGAGTGTTGAACATCTCACTGCGAAACTCCAGGGACCGGCCTTCGCGCCAGAGCGGGAACTGCTTGTGGATGCCAAGATCGAGATCCTGGTAAAAGTTGCTTCGCCCTGTGTTGCGACCCGAGTTGCCGTAGGGTTGAGTTACATCCGTGGGAACCGAGACCGTATTCGGGTTGAAATACTGTGCGATGGTGCGCTGCCCTTTCGGCATCATTGGACTGCCGGTGACGTTGGGCCTGTAAATGGCCGAGTTCTTGCTGCCGTCTGTGGCGATAAACGCCGCACTTGGATCATAGGTCAGATTGATTGTCTGGCCGCTGCTCGCCGTGTTGATTTCTGAAAGCGACCAATCTCCAAGAAGCGCATTCAGCGCATAAGGCATGTTAGCCTCGAAGCGCCGTCCTTTCCCATACGGCATATCCCACACCACCGAAGTCGTGTTGTTGAAGGGCTGATCGGAACCGGATAAGCCTTTTGAGGACGCTGGATTGAACATATTGATTGACTGCTGATCTCCGTTGGTAAGCTCGAGGGCTCCTGCCGCATCGTCGATGGCCTTTCCACTGGCGACACGCAAGACGGCGAAAACCGGAATCCCTTAGGTGGGTGCAGGGCTGGACGGCGGACAGCTCGTAGGGGCCATCGGCGAAGTGACTGGGTCGAAGTCGTCGGGACGGACGGGGCGGGCGCCCTCGCTGTTTGCTCTACGAACACAGGAGGGCCGAGCCTGTGCCTAGGTGAATATTGAGGACACCTTCGATCAGGAATCGGCGTCGGCCAGCGGGTTCAGTTTGCGGCAATTGCTTTTGGTAAGTTGCAAAAGGGCGACCGCTCCAGCGAAGGTCAAACCGACAACCTGACTCAGAAAGTCAACCCAAACGCAACTGTTCCTATTGGTGAAGGCCGGAAGCATCAATCTGCGTAAATCGCGAAATATTCTGAGGAGTAGCCTTCGCGTCGTATTGGTGAAAGGAAACATTTAGCGCGGTTGGAGAAAGTTGCACTTGTGATTGGCCACCTTCTGTTATGGTTCCCATTACGAGTGTAGTGCCGCTGAGAGCATTCATTTGGGCTGCGACGCTCGTTGGCTTAGAACCAGGCAATTGTTGGGTGGCTAGAAAAGCAAGTCCGTCACCGTTTATGACCGCGTCTGGGCTGTCTGGCACATTCTTGCCGAACATAAGGCCTACTCCTCCGACGGTTCCACTGACTACATCCATCTTGTACCCGGTTGACGCTTGTACCCTCATTGCGTTTCCGATGCCCGCGACAGTACCCGCATCAGTTTGAACAAGAAGGCCTGGAAACGAGCTGTTTGCATGAATCAGAATCCCAGGACTTGGAATCGAGCCGGGCTGATCACCGAGGATCACGATGTGATTTGCGGTAATTGTTCCGAAGGTGATGTCTTTTGGCTGGGTTGACGCCGCAACCACCCCGACTGAGGTCAGACGCGTTGATATTGCCCCGCCCAGGAAACCGGCGAACAAGGCCACGACCAGAGTAGTCTTTTGGTTCACGTTTCCTCCTAAACGAGGCTAATTATGGCGTGAGGAGCGCTGAAAAACAATAAAGTCTGATCGAAATCAGCCAAATTGTCAAGCACTGTTAGCTCGGCACCCTAACGGTCCCTGGCCGCTAGTCGTTCCCTGGACGCGACGCACGGCAAAAGGATCGCATTTGGCGCTCGTGATTTAATATTTGGTGTGGCAAGTACTCAGACACAGGAACCAATAGACCGCGTACTTGGCAAATGGTCTCAAATCGCCGCGGAACATTCTGGTTCCGTGTTGTTATGGACAGCGCGTCCAGACGACGAGAACCAAAGCAGTTTTCTCTTTACGGATGCGTGTGAGATTCTTTCCACCAGCCACCGCGACGAGATCCCTGCGATTTTTATATCCATCGAGAATGCGCGGCGCAAAGGCTACTATGTTGCAGGGTTCTTGAGTTATGAGGCTGGATACCACTTTGAGCCGGCTGCGCTAGGCCCTCGCGCACTTCGGGAAGTTGCCAATCCCCTGCTTGCCCAGCTTCCTCTAGCCTGGTTTGGCATTTACAGAGAGCCCCTTGTCCGATACGAAGGGGAGCACGCACGGTCTGATGTCAGACTGAATCGCAGGGAGGCGCCGAAAGCGAGCGATTTATCTATCGATATTTCCCAAGTGGAATATTGCGAGCGTGTTCAGCAGATTCGGCAATTGATTGAGGCGGGAGATTTCTATCAGGCGAACTTCACAATGAAAGTGTGCCAGCGATGGACGGAAGGAGCGGCACGACTATTTGAAATGATCATGACTAATCAGCCAGTACCGTATGGAGCCCTGATCCATACGGGCAAAGCACATATACTCTCCGCCTCGCCGGAGTTGTTCTTCCGAAAGCAAGGAGACCTGATTCGTGTCCGCCCTATGAAGGGGACGGCGAACCGTGGACGCGATTCAGAAGAGGATATACATATGGTGCGATGGCTTGCCGCCGACGAAAAGAACCGCGCGGAGAACGTGATGATTGTTGACCTGATGCGCAATGATTTAGGGCGTATATGCAAGACCGGCAGCGTGAAGGTTACCGACTTGTTTGCGGTGGAGCGCTATCCGGAGCTGCTCCAGATGACTTCGACCGTGAAGGGGGAGCTGAAGCCGCGGACGAGCTACTACGAAATCTTCCGCAGCCTTTTTCCGTGCGGCTCCATAACGGGCGCGCCTAAGGTCAGGACCATGCAGGCAATACGAGAACTGGAGGGTGAACCTCGTGGGATTGCGTGCGGAGCAATCGGATTCTTTTCTCCAAGTGGAGACTCCGTCTTCAGCGTCGCGATTCGCACGTTGACTCTTCAGAACGAAGAACTGCAATTGCGAGTCGGCTCAGGGATAACGCACGATTCCGATCCGGAGGCAGAGTATGCGGAATGTCTCTTGAAATCGCGCTTCATGACCCACACGTTGCCGCAGTTTGAGTTGATCGAAACAATAGCGTGGGAGCATGACTTTGTTCTTCTAGAGCTGCACCTGCAGCGGCTGCAGAAATCGGCGGATTATTTTGATTTCCGTATCGAATTGGATTGCATTCGCGCAGAGTTGTATCGATTTGCCGAGGGAATTCAGAAGGGAGCTCGTCATCGGGTACGCCTGTTGCTCGCGAGATCCGGCGCCATTTCAATTACGAGTGCTCCTCTGAGTTCCGTACGGAACCGGGCTTTGCTTCTGGTCTCTTCCACGCGCGTCAACTCGCAGGATGTGTTTCTAAGACACAAGACTACGCAGCGATCCATGCAGGACATCGCTTTTGCACAGGCACAAGCTTCCGGATGCGATGACTCGCTCTTCCTCAATTTGCAAGGGCAAGTAACTGAATGTGCGGTTCACAACGTGATGATCGCAAAAGACGGGAAATTCATAACCCCGCCGCTGGAATGCGGGTTGCTGCCGGGTGTTTATCGGCGGCACTTGTTGGCGACGCATCCTGAAATTGAGCTAGCAGCAATTACACTGGACGACGTTCTTGCTGCTGATCATATTTTCATCTTTAACTCAGTGCGAGGACTAAGACGGGCTCAAATCCATAATTGTCACACTGAGTAAGCGCCATTTCATCGGCTGACGGCCACTCGAAAGAATGACCGAATCTTTTGTCGATTGCAGAGTGAAGCTAATTAGCCTGCTTCTCGTCTCGAAACGGATTACCCGCAAGAAGCGCGTTCTTGGGTATTGACAAGGGTACGCCGACCTGTGAGGTCGTCGCGACGATGGAGCCTCTCTCGTCCTGCATCGAGGAAGCCGGCACGGAACGCTGAATCCCGGCGGCCAAACGTCACGAGGAGAGTCAACAAACGTGGCACGGCCTGACTATTACATCAAAATCCAGCGCTCAGAACGGGCGTTTCAAGGCTCTTCAATCGTCCTCTCGAAGTCCGCCCCAGGCCGGAAGCAGGTCGGGAAGTGATCCTGCGCGCAGGCTCCTGAAGAATCACCTCGGCGTCCTCCACTTCAGACCAAATGCCAAATCCCGCCCCTATACCGGCGTCTGGTTAGCCGCGACCTCCGCCTTAATGTAGCCCATCCGGTGCCATGATCTCCTAGCCTTAGCCAATCGTCATGGCGGCCCCCGGGTGAAATCAGAGAACATCTGTGGAACCAGAGGATCTGCCGATGCTCCAATGGTCTGCAATCATCATCCTCGAATTTGGAATCGTTATCTCGCATTCTACCGGCCCGGAAAGACGGTATTTGACATCCCTCACTTGGATTCATTGAGCGGTTATGTTCTGGATGTGATTTCGGCGCGGTACGCCTGTCAACACCGGCCCGAAATAGTCAGAATCCTGACTGGTCCAGCGGTCTTTGCCAGCGCCAAGGCTCGGACTTGGGTGGAAACACGAAAGCATTGCTGGCGTTCTTGAATGAGTGGGGCGCATGGTGCTCACCATACGATCACCGGACAAGCTGGGACGGGCCTTCCTGCCCTGAAACATGGCGACCTGAGCAGATATGGGAGCGGCAAGCGCAGTTCCGCGCCGCGCCAAGAGACCCGGTGAAGTGGTTGAGCAATCCGGCGACGGCCATCATCGCAACCTCTACGCAGAATGAATTTCCATTTCAGATGTGTCTCGTTTCAGGCTGTGAATACGCCATAAGGATGAGCATCACGTTTGATTTGCTCAGAAAAGTCAAATACCGCTTTTGTAAACTTTGCAACGCACCCTTCGCAGTGACCGACCCGCGCAAGATTTTTTGCGGCGAGGCTTGCGGCCATCTCTCCTCTACTCGTTCACAGCGCAAGAAAAGGCGCAAATCAAAAGGAGCTACCCATGCCTAAGAAACAAGCCCATCGCCGTGACGGAATTTACACACGGCCAGACGCGCCGGGTTATTGGGGATCATGGACAGCCGCAGATGGGCGGCGGATCCGTCGCCACTTCAAAGTTCCCGCGCTGTTGCAGGCGAAACTCGCACTTCAGGCGGAACGACTGAGGGTCGAAGAGACAATTAAGTTTGGAAAGACGCTGCCCACGGAAGAGACGTTCAACACGTTTGCAGATGTGTTTCTTGACTATCAGGAGCGGCGTGTCTCCGCGAAGGTTGTAAAGGGAAAACTCTTTCAAGCTGAATTTGAGCGCCAAAAGGGAGTTGTAGAAAAGCACCTTAAACCCTTTTTCGGGTCGATGCGGCTGGCAGCTATCCGGCGAAAGGATGTTGCCGCTTACATCGACTCTCGAATCGGCAAGGTCACTGACGGCACAGTCATCAAAGAGATGAATTCCCTGAAGCGTCTTTTCAATGTCGCCGTGGAGAAAGAGAAGATTGAGGTCAACCCCGCTCATCGTGCGCCAGTACCCAAAGCACCGGAAGGTCGCAACCGCTATTTGACGGCGGATGAGTTGGGAATCCTCGTAAGCCTTCATGTAGTGTTTCCAGTACTTCCGCTCGTGAATGTCTGCGGTGCTGAACTTCCAGTTCTTTTCCGGCTCATCGATGCGCTCAAGGAATCGCTTTCGTTGCTCATCGTAAGAAAGGTGCAGGAATATCTTGATGATTTGCGTGGCGTTGCGATGAAGGTGCTTCTCCAAATCGACGATCGAGCCAAACCCTGCTTCCAAACATTCTTGTCGTCGCGCAACTCTTGGGCGAGCCCCTGGCTGCGGAGAAGTTCCGGGTGCACTCGAACGACCAGTACCTCCTCGTAATAGGAACGGTTGAAGATGCCGATCCTGCCGCGTTCGGGAAGACGGCAAGTGGTTCGCCAGAGAAAATCATGTTCAAGCTCCTCGGCGCTTGGCTGCTTGAAGCTGAAGACCTCGCAGCCTTCCGGATTGACCCCGGACATGACGTGGCGTATGGCTCCGTCTTTTCCGGCAGCATCCATGCCTTGGAATATCAGGAGCAACGCTTGGCGATGAGACGCGTAATGAAGCTGTTGCAGCGAACTCAGCTTCTCCAAGTGGTGAAGCAGAATTTCCTTGTACTCCTTCGTAGAATTGTAAAAGGGGTCGACAATCGTCGGCCACTTGTCGAGGTCGACTTTCTTGTCTGGCGTCACGCAATAGTCTTTCGAATCGATGGTCATACTTTCCTTTCGGTGCCCCAAGTCTTTCCGGTGTGGGGTATCACGATCGGGTTAGTGAGGGACAATGATCAGTGTTCCCAGAATGCCGGAGAGTACCAACCGCATCTGGGTACTCACGAAATGCGGAGACGCGCAAAGAGCGGAATCTTTACTGCGTCCAGGAGCAATCCAAATGCGATTGCGGCGGCTAACTCGCAGGTGACGACCGAGAGGGTCAAGGGAGCCATGGCGATTCCGCAAACCGCCAGCGTTGAGATGATAAGAACATCTGCTACGGAAGATAGTACGAGGATCAGGCTGGGGCGTAACCCCCACAGATGTTGCCGCCCGCGTATCACGTAAGTTGTGGCTTGACTTCCAAACACAATACCGACAGCGCAAAGGGTTCTGAGTGCCTCTATTCCGAGATGCATCTCGAATTTGCCAATGACCAAGATTGCTGTAGAGAACGCAAGGAAACAGACCCCGAGGATGACGCCAGCGATCGTGATCCTGCCGATTTGCCATGAGTTCGGCATCTTCGACGGCTGCACTCTATCGGTCGTCAGTGACATAGAGAGGAAGTCGCCGCTAATCATCACGATGACCATCAACATGGGAGTGAGGACCGCGTGCCCAGTTATCACCAGGCCGACTGCAAGCAGGAGCACCTGCAATATCTTCTTCATTACCGAGTTCAGCGTATAGGTGAGGATGCGCTGAAACGTGATTCTGCCCTCTTTCACAGCGGCAACAATGCCGCCCAGCCCAGCTTCGGTGAGCACAACCCCTGCTGCCGATTTCGCGACATCGGTAGCGGTGGAGACGGCAATGCCGATCTGCGCCTGACGGAGCGCCGGTGCGTCATTGGCGCCATCGCCGCACATTCCCACCGCGTGCCCGCTCTTCTGGAATGCCTTGACGAGGTCATACTTGCCTTCGGGAAGAATGCTTGCGAAAACCGCGAAGTCCTCTGGCTTGACGGCATCGGGAAGCTTTCCAGGCGGGCAAACAGCGCCGTTCAATCCAACGTCATGAGCGACGATTGCCGCCGTGGCCGGAGCATCTCCCGTTACCATGACCGTGGCCACACCGAGGGAATGCAACTCCGAGATGAGAGAGCTCGAATCCGACCGCGACGGATCGCTGAGGGCGATCAGGCCGATAAGCTGAACGGAAGCTGAGGACCCCGCAGCGACAGCCAGAACCCTGAATCCTTGTTTCTCAAGTTCGTCAACTATCGCTGCCGCAGCGGGCGACGGAGCCGCGAGCGCGACGACCGCAGTATAGGCACCCTTGACGATGCGCTGTGCGGCACCGTTTGCATCTGTTGCGGTCGCCTCCGATGTCTTCTTGGCTGGGTCGAACGGCACAAACGTCGCTAGCTTTGGCGGATCCTGCGCCGGCTTTTTCGAGGCGGCAGAACGAATGGCTGCATCGACAGAGTCTTGGCCGCCCTCGGAACTAGCGAGAGCCGCCAGTCCTAGAACGTGCGCTTCGTCAAACCCTGGCAATGGGCGAACGCTGGTGACTGAAAGCGCATTAAGGGTCAAAGTTCCGGTCTTATCCGAACACAAGACATCGATCGAAGCGGCCTCGTCCACAGCAGAAAGCCGCGTTGGCAGTACACCTAGCTTTGCCAGCGAACGAGCTCCGATCGCGGCGGCAAGTGTAAATGTTGCAGGCAATGCCACCGGGATGGCTGCAAGGACTGAAGTGAGCAACAAGGGAACAATCTCACTCCACGGCATGGCATGAGTGTAAGCATATGCTCCCATTGCGAGGATTACGGCGCTATTGAAGATTGCCAGGTTACGCACAATCTTGAGAACGGCCGTCTGCTGCGTACTTACAACATGCGCCGTGCGAACAAGTTCCGCCGTGCGGCCGAATTTCGTTCGTGCGCCCGTGGCCGTCACTACGGCGGTTGCTTCGCCACGCCGGACCAGAGCCCCGGCATAAGTGTCTACACCCGGGCCAGCTTCAATGGGCAGAGATTCGCCTGTGAGCATCGACTGATCGAGTTCGACCGAGCCGCCGGTCAGATGCACGTCGGCAGCGACCACACCGCCAAGAGACAGCTTAACCAAGTCGCCACATACCAATTCCGCTGCCGGTACGGTCTTCCAGACGCCATCGCGCTGAACAGAAGCGTTTAGTGCGAGACGCGACTTCAACGCCGCCAGAGTAGCTTGGGCACGACTCTCCTGAAAGTAGGCAAGCGCCGCATTGAATATCAGCAAGGCCGCAATGACCGCAGCCTCGTAATACTTATGCAGCGCAAGTTCCAGAACAATCGAGGCTTCAAGTAACCAAGGAACAGGCGCCCAGAACTTGGCCACCGCATTGCGCAGCGGATGGGCGGACGTATCTGGCATCGCATTGGGGCCGTCTTTTTCAAGACGAGTATGCGCCTCATCACTCGTGAGCCCTGTCAAGGCGATGTCTTGACCTGGCTTAGCCGGTTGGCTCGTTGATGCCGGGATAGGGCTATTCGCACTCACTTATTCTTGCGGCCTCCATCGTCACTTCCGTATTGGGACTCGCCTTGACCCGCTTGGCCACATGAGCAACATGATGCTTCACGTCAGCTTAGCTCCATCAAGAACAACAATATGTTCCGTCTTGCTCACGGTGAACAAATGCATAGAGATTCACGGCTGTGCAAAATGGAACTGCATGGCCTCTATCTGGCTGTCATCTTTGATGCAGGTCGCGTAAGAAGGCTGAGAAGGAAACCTTTCGTTGAAGTGCTCGGTGTCGATGGCCATCACCGCGGAGAGGCCGCTCAGATGATTACTGGTTTAAAGCCGACAGGTCCCGGAAAGGAAAAGTCACCCTGGTTCCAAGTGGGACAGTTCCTGTTTCTAGTCGCCTTGGCAGTCGGCGTTTTTTTGCTTGCCCAAAGCATGGTGCGCCACCGCTTCTTTCAGGGCGGCCGTATCGACCGATACGGCCACATCAAACAATAGCGGGTACCAAGAAAGTCTTGGATGCGGCTCCGAGTGATGCCACGCTACGCGTTACTTAAACCGAATATCTCACGAAATCACTTCAATGCGATTATGCAATCTCCTTCCCTTTGCGGGAGCCTGGTGAGCAGCGCGCATTACAGGTTCGGCGGTAGGCGTATACAGCATAGCTGACACCTCCTAGCAGAACGATGTAGAACGGAATGTGAACGATCGTTGCCAACGCCGTGAATCCGACGAGAGGCAACCACGGCGCACTTGATCGCCATGCGGTTATCCTTGATCTTGTTTCCAGGAACTCCAGAATGAACAGGAACACAAAGAATGTTATGATCCCAGCGCACGCCGATCCCATATGGACCTGCCAAGCTGGAAGTCTGTTCATCTGCTGCCACCCCGCGTCGGTTGGGTCACCACAAATGCTCTCGACAGTAATGAACGCGCAAGCACCGCCAAACAATGCCACAAGCAATGTTGTAGGGCTGTGATTATACTCGTTGCTCGATTGTTTCTTCCTTTGTCCCATTTGCATCGCCAACAAAGCGGTCAGCCCTTACCCTCTAATCGTCAGGACCGGGCATTCCGCACCCACTCTGATCCGGAAGGCTCCGGATGTTCTCATCTCCATGCCGAAATGTGAAGTCTATTGAAGTTCTCAATCATGGATTTGCTCCTGTCTGGTAGTTGAGTGTGGCGAGAGCTAGCCGGTATTGGTATTGCGCATCGGTGTTGCCAATTGCTGCATCAGTTTGCTGGAACTGGGCCTGGCTCAATTCCACGATCGAGCTGAGCCCCAGTCGATAGCGTGTTTGTGCCAGCGAAAGCGCCAGATTAGCCTCATTAAGAAGCTCGTCCGTCACGGCAACACGCTGATATGCAGTATTTGCCGCAAGCCATGCAGTGCGAACATCCCTGACAATCCTGTCACGCAGATCGCGACTCTGCTCCGAGACCGCCTGCGCACGGATGGATGCTTCCTTTGCCTGGGCCGAGTAGAGGAAGCCATTGAAGATCGGAATATTCATGTTTATACCGACGCCGCCCCACCAGTTCGTAAGGTAGTATGCCGCGGGGCGGATAGGGACGCTGCCCACTGTCCCGGCGGCACTAATGGTTGGCAGCATCTGATCGCGCTGTGCATGGCTGAACTTAACGGCCGCTTGTTGGCTATAGTGGAGTGCCTGAAGGTCTGGACGTTGCCCAAGAGCCAGTTGCGTGAGTTGATCGGCATCGGGAGGAGGAGGCTGCATCGCCGTATGATTATCTTCCAGAGCGTAGGCAACTTGTCTATCAAGGCCCAATACCGCATCCAATGCCGCCATCGTCGCGTCAACGTTGTTCTGGGCATCGAGGAGTAACAACTTGGCTTGCGATAAGTTGACATCGGCAAAGCTCAAATCAAGAGTCGATTTGAGCTTGTTCTTTGTCAGCTCGCTAATCTGCGTCTCCGTGGTCTGGCGAGTGCTGACGTTTTGTTCCGCAACCTTCAACAGTGCCTGCGCCTGTAGCGCATTGAAAAAGGCCTGGTCGGTGGCGATGACAATATCTTCCGTCGTGGCAAGCGCGTTCGCATTCTGCGCTTTCTCCTGCAACTTTGAAGATGCAATAAGGTTTCCAGTCTTTCCGAAATCCGTGATTAGCTGAGTGAATTCTCCACCTGCCCCTGCGTGCTCAAACAAGCGCGAGGCTGTGAGCGATCCCGCGGAGATACGCGAGCCATCCTCCGCATCCTCGGCTGTGATGGCGGCAGTTGCAGTGGGAAGTCGCGCCGCTCTGGTTTCGCGCACCACCTGATGTTGAGCCAGAGCAAGCAGACGCCCAACGCTGACCCGAGGGTTGTTCTTGATGGCCATCTGTTCGGCGCCGATGAGCGTGAGGGGCTGGCCGGAGCCTGCGGTTTGAGTGTCTAGAGGCATCGCTGGAGCCTGAGCCGCAGCGCTCGATATCACTTGACCTATCTGCCCAGCCTCAGGCAGAGACATGACAAACGCTTGCGGTGCATCTGGAAGGCGATCCTGTACGGGGCCGGATTGGGCTCGGGTCTGCGCAACAAGGGTAGATGATAGGGCCAACGCCAACAGCCCGAACTTTGCCGGTTGAAATGTGCGCTTCTTTTCATGCTTCATCATTCTCTACACCTTTCCCTCGACAATGATTCTCTTCTGCTCTCTGCCGTGAATAATTAGATACACGGCAGGAACGAGGAAGACAGTTACGACAACAGACACACCAAGTCCGCCAATGATGGCCCTAGCCAATGGCGCATATTGTTCACTGCCCGCCTCCATGCCCAGAGCCATGGGGATCATGCCAAGCAGTGTTGCTAGAGAGGTCATCAGAATCGGCCGCAACCGTATCTTGCACGACTGAACTACAGCCTCAGCCACAGTCATACCTTCCTCTTGAAGATGCCCTGCGAAATCTACAATTAAAATACTGTTCGATACGACGATTCCCGTCATCATAAGTACGCCCATGAGCGACATGATGTTCAACGTGCTATGAGTCAAAAGCAGAATGAGCACCACTCCGGACAGCCCAGGCGGTATGGCCATGAGGATGATGAATGGATCGGTAAATGACGCGAATTGCGCCATCAGAATGAGATAGACCAGCAGAATGGATAAGACCAGACCGATGGCGAATCTCTTGAACGACTCGTTCATGCTTACCACACTGCCGCGCACCGTCACGCGGACATTCCCCGGAACCTTGATTCCCGCAATCACATCGTTGACTGAGCTGTTGACTCCTTGCAGAGCCTCAGTCGATGGCATAACGTACACATCGATGACGCGACGAAGTTTATAGTGATCCACTTCCGTCGGAGTGTTAATCTCAGTGATGTCCGCTACGGATCGTAATGGAGTGTAGTCCGCCTGACTTGCGCCCCTCAATGGAATCTGCTTGAAGTCGTCCATGCTCATATGCCCGATCTTGTTGTCGGAGTACTGAACCGTGAGCATGTAGTTGTTTCCTGTTTTTGGGTCGATCCAATAACTCGGCGCTATCATTCCGTTAGAGGTCAATGCAGTAATGACGTTGTCAACCACTTCTCTGGGAGACAGGCCGATCAGGCTGGCGCGCTCCCTGTCAATATTCAATTCAAGACCGGGAAAACGGAGATTCTGGGGAATTAGAACGTCGCTGACATTCTTGAGACCTTTCACCTTTGCGGCAATCTGGCTCGCGATCGCAAACGACTGGTCCAAGTCATTTCCACTTACCTGAATGTCGATCGGCGCCGGCAAACCCTGATTGATCACCGAATCCACCAGCCCACCTGCCTGGAAATAGGTAGACAGCATGGGCATATCCTCGGAAAGCTTCTGGCGGACTCGCGTCATGTACTCGTAGCTCCCAAGCTTGTTACCCTCCTTCAGGCTCACCTGAACAAAAGCCGTGTCCATGGATGAGTTACTGGTGTAGATGGCGGACAGATCGGGTGTAATGCCGATATTCGAGACAATCATGTCGAGATCTCGCGCGGGGATCGTCTGCCGGATTTCGTTTTCCACTTGTGCAATGTATTGATTGCTCAACTCAATGCGAGTGCCGCTCGGACATTTAATGTTAATGACAAACTGGCCAGGGTCGGTGCGAGGAAAATACGATCTTCCGAGGAGCGGTAGGAGGGCAAAGCTCAATAACACCATGCCGAGAATGCCCAGAGTCGTTGCGACTGGTCGCAGTATCGAACGGTTCACAGCAAATACATATTGCTCCAGCATTTGTTGGAAGCGACCGTTGAATCCTCTGATAATTCGCTGAAAGAAGGAAAGTCTTGCCGGCATCTGATAGGCGATGTGCTTTTCATCGTCAATCTCTTCCTCTTCGGAGGCATCCGCTGTGTGTGGCTTGATGAAGCGCGCGCAATACAATGGAACGACAGTCATTGCCACCATATAGGAAGCGAAAAGCGAAAAGACAACAGATAGAGCAAGCGCGGTGAAAAGGTACCGGCTTACACCATAGAGAAGCGCAACGGGAAAGAAGACGATAGCAGTGGTGAAAGTGGCGGCCAATACCGCCATTTGCACTTCTTTGCCACCTGCTTCAGCTGCGACTTCAGGCGACTCTCCCATTTCGAGATGTCGAAATATGTTTTCAAGCACGACGACCGAGTTATCGATGAGGCGAGAGAAGGCCAGCGCCAAACCCGCCAGAACCATAGTGTTGATCGATCCGCCGCCCATGCGAATGCAGATAAATGCAGCCAGCGCAGACAGCGGAATAGACAGAAGGACCGCGAAGGTGGCGCGTATGCTCCCGAGAAAGAGCAGAATCATCAAGGCAGTCAGAACAAGACCTATTCCGCCCTCACTGCCAAGATTCTTCAGAGCGGTCTTTACAAAGACCGATTGGTCGAATACCACCGCTGTTTTGAGGGAAGATGGAATGTCGACAAGATCCTTGATCGCCTCTTTCATGCCGTTCACGATCGTGATCGTGTTGCTGTCTCCGCCTTGCTTCAGAACGGGGACATAAACCGACCGCTGACCGTCGATGCGAACGATGTTCGTCTGGATGGTTCCGGAGTCCTCCGCTTTGCCCACGTCCCCTACGAGCACTGAAGCATTGCCTACGGACTTCAGTGGAAGATCATTGATAAGTTCGGGAGTTGGAACCTGGCTATTTGCATAGATGTTGTAGTCCTTTGGCCCGATACGCACATCGCCCGCAGGCAGAATCAAGTTCGAGTCGTTTACCGATCTGACTACATCCATCAGGCTGAGGTTATGCGCCTCAAGTTTCAAGGGATCCACATAGACCATGATCTGCCTGTATCGCCCTCCAAACGGCTGTGGCACCGAAGCTCCCGGTACGCTGGCGATTTGATTGCGGACCTGAAACTGCGCCAGGTCTTTGAGGTTGGTCTCGTTCAGGCCCTCACCCTTCAACGTAACCAGGCAGACAGGTTGACTCGAAGCGTCCATGCCTAGCACCACGGGAGGCAATGTTCCGGGCGGCAGGCGCCGCAGATCAGCCATAGCCAGATTGGCGATATTACTTAACGCTGCATTTGCATCTGTTCCTGGCTTGAAGTAGATCTTGATCAAGCTTACGCCAGTCAGGGATCTGGATTCGATGTGGTCGATGTTGCTGCCAAGGGTAAAGAATCTCTCAAACGTGTCTGTGATGTCAGCTTCAATCTGCTGCGGGGGCATTCCAGAATAAAATGTCGCGACAACTACTACTGGCATATCAATTTGTGGAAATAGATCGACGGGCATCGATGCGATGCTGACCACGCCCACGACTACAATGACCAGGCAGGCCATAATGATGAAGAAGGGGTATTTGAGTGAGAAGTTAGGCATTACTTATCGCCTCCCGACTGCTCTTGACTTACGTCTGCCGTGGGAAGGTCTTCAAGTCTAGGTCTTACAACTTCACCCGGCTGGTAGTTGGACTGGCCGCCAGTAATGACTTTGTCCCCCTCGTTCAGGCCACTTCTCACCTCAACCAACGTGGTGCCCTGCATACCCAGAGCAACATTTCGTGCCTGGACCCGCCCCCCACTGTCAACCATCAGCACAGATGATTGATTACCATTTCTTATGACCGCCTGCACTGGAATGAGCAGGACATTGTTCATCCGTTCCAGCTCCAGGGTTGTGTTTGCATACATGCCGGGTGTGAGTGAGAGATCGTTGTTCTCGACATCGATTTCCGTCTCCATGGTCCCCGTCGCCAAGCTGACATCTCGCGTGAAGCGAACCACCTTGCCCACGAGGGTACGGTGGATGGCATCGACCGTTACGTTCACTTCAGCGCCTTCATGGATATACGACACGGCGTCTTCTGGTACTGGTAGACGGAGGCGAAGCAGACTGCTTTGCGAGAGTTTTACAAGAGGAAGAGATTGGGTGTCGGACGCAGTGCCGGCCTGGATCAACGCGCCTGTATCCGCGTACCGCCAGACAATGATCCCGCTCAGCGGCGCAGTCACGTGCGTGTAATCGTTGAGGTCCTGCACGCGCTCTCGATCGGCGTCTGCTACATCCGCTCCCTGCCTTGCCCCCGATAGGGATGCCTTGGCAGCATCAATCTGAGCAGCTGTGGATAGATCTTTTGATTGGGCGTTGTCCAGTTCCTGCTGTGCAATCAGCCCAGGTTGCGCAGTAGAGGCTTGCACCAAGCGAAGATAGTCGGCGTGAACCGCGCTGTGCTCGGACTCGGCGCGTGCGACCTCATGCTGCGCACGGGTGATCTCGTCCTTGCTACGGCCAAATTGCGATACGGTACCCTTCAACTGAGCGTTCAGTTCTGGAACTTCCAAGACCGCAAGAGTCTGGCCGGCTTGGACCCTATCGCCGATATCTACATAGATGTGCTTGATGTAGCCAGATACCTTGGCATGAACGTCTACAACCTGATAAGGCTGGAACTGCCCGGCAAGTTTCAAGGTATGCGCAATCGTGCCGCGTGTTACCGCGACTACCGTTGCGGAGGGAATCTCTGCGGCAATCGTTGCTGAGTGCCGATCCTTGAAACTGTATGCAATGATGCCAGCCAGAACCGGAAGTGCAATTCCGGCGGCGACGATCAAGGAGGTTCGCTTTCGCATAGCTCGAATGCACCTCTATATGAAGTTGTGATTGCTTGGTTAAAACGACAGGACACGTTCTCCGAAGGAGAATAGGTCTTGTTGCACTCGATCACAGAACTTGATCGAATGCTTCAGAAGTGGCGATGAAGGGATGTTTAGGCGAGAACGGGAGGGGGACGAACGAAGAGGGTGTTCAAGACGGCGCGGTGTAGATGGAATAACCTATCATCCCGCTTCTCAACTCTTCTTGACGCCGGCGGGTTCAACAGACTGATCGCCACAAACAGAATCAAGAAAACGGTTGTAGGCGCGGTATAAATCACACTGGTGGAAGTTTTCGTCCGAATTACCAGGGGGTGTTCCACAGTGCCGGATTGCTCATCTCTGGATAGAAGTTTGGCCCTTGGAATCTGATGGGAAGCAGTCTGAGGTGGATCGTAGAGGGAAAGCTTGTACTGCAAGCCCCATGCAAAGACGCAAAAACCCAATCCGAGGAACGCAAGCATCCCAAGGAGACTGAATGGCCGACTTTTGCTCCAACGATTCACCGTTACCGCAACCCAAAGTCAATTCCGGACACATCATCCGCCACAACGCATATGCTACGCGGCCCTAGATACACATTACTGTGTTAGATCGCACAAGGGTGCGGAGAAGTTGCACGAATCTTTCATATCTGCCAGAAGAATAGTCTATCGAAGTCCTTGGTATCGGAACACGGACTAGCGGGACGCAGTCCATGTCGAGCGTGCCAACATCGACTTAGGAACCTCCGCCGCATGGACCTGGCGCGGCAGGAACAGATCAGTGGGGCGGTTTCCCAGGGACATCCCTTGGAAGGATCTGCATGGGCCAACGATCACATAAACCATTCATAAATGGCGAGTTGCTCACAAGACGGAGCATCTTTACGGTCCAGGGCACATCGAGTGAGCCAGGACCAAATGGGTTAAACTCTCTTCGGAGGAGCACTATGAAAATCGGTTTGGTTAGGCGATCAGGGATCACCGCTCTTCTCGTATTCGCTTTTCTTTCCCTCTCAATGCAGCTCCGAGCGCAGTTTACTCCGGCTCCTGCGGGAAGCGCATTTTCCATTCCAGATGCTCAGTTGCTGAAACCGGAGGCGTTGGTCCAACTGCTGCATACGACAAACAAAGACAAGCCCCTGATCTTGCAGGTTGGCTCGCATATGCTCTTCACCCAGGCGCATGTCCCCGGATCGGAATACGCAGGGCCGGGATCACAGCCAGCAGGAATCGAGCAGCTACAGAATCGGGTGAATGCACTCCCGCGAAAGAAGCTGATTGTGCTTTATTGCGGCTGCTGTCCCTGGAATCGTTGTCCGAACCTTGGGCCGGCGTTCGCGAAATTGCGCGAGATGGGTTTTACCAATGTGAAGGCCCTCTATCTGGCCAATAATTTTGGCGCCG
>Ga0302320_10001997_pt1 | contig 48711 bp, 40 predicted proteins | sample Bog_T0_3_FD_202130 | JGI IMG/M metagenome (GOLD analysis project Ga0302320, IMG submission 202130) | Peat permafrost microbial communities from Stordalen Mire near Abisko, Sweden - Bog_T0_3 | ecosystem: Environmental > Terrestrial > Soil > Wetlands > Peat | place: Sweden: Abisko, Stordalen Mire... | reverse complement strand
AGGCCATCGCTCAGTTGCTGCCGCTACTCACTGCCGAGGACGCAAAAGCATGGTTCAGGCTCCCATTCAACGCTCTACAGCAATAGGAGAAATGCTCTAATAGGACGCCAGCCTCAACCCTGCGCATCCTGCCATTCTTCGTGCCAGGCCATCTGAATAGCCTCAAGCCGTGATTCGTTGGATTTTGCGGGGTCGTCGGTGAAGCCTTCCAGCTCTGTCACGTAGCGGTGCAAATCGGTGAAGCGCACCGTCAACGGATCCAGGTCCGGGAATTTCTCAGTCAACTGAATGCCGATCTCCTCGGCGTCGGTCCACAGAATCTCGCGGGGCATGGGGTCGGCTCCTTACTTCTCTTCGGCCAGGGTCAGCGGCTTGCCCTCGGAAACGTAGTTGCGGTTCCACTTGGGAATCTCCACCACGTAGTCGCCGGGACGGGTAATCACCGCCTGGCAGCCCAGGCGCGAGTTCAACTGCTGGTCGGCAGCCATGTCCATCCGGTCGAGCTCATCGTCGTCGGCCTCGCTGATGCCCGCCTGATCCTTGATCCACAGATGGCAGGTAGTGCAGGCGCAAACCCCTCCGCACGCGTGGTCCAGAAAGACATCGTGGTTTTCCGCCACGTCAAGAAACGACATCGGCTTGCCATGGTGCTGGTAAGGCATGGTGCCGAACTCAAATTCCACGGTCCTTCCCTCGGGAAGAAAAGTGACGCGCACAAGTTTCTCGGCCGGAATGTTCTTCTTGTTTTCTTCGCTCATACAATCTCTTTCCCTTACGCTAACCCGCTAACCAACGCAAAGCGTTGCTAACTCCACTTCACTTGAACTCCGCGGCCGCCATGGGATGGGGTGCGGAAACCTCATCGCCCAACTCTTCGCCGGCTGTCTGCATGGTCTTGCCACGAATGGCGCCGGCAACCGCTGCATCCATCATGAGCTCGGCAAAGCGCCGCGTGGCGTGATCCAGGATTAGCGTTGCCTCGCGTATCGCGCCCTGGTCCTCCGTCTTGATGGCCTTGGTGAGGTATTCGCTCGACAGTTCGATGGCCTTCTTCTCGTCGGCGGTCAATTGCTGCCATGCTGGGTTTTCCGGAGCGCGCTCGACGGCGGTAAGAATCGTCTGCGCTTCGTTGCGCGCTTCGATCAGCAACCGCCGGGCAAAGTCCTCTTCGGCGTGATCGAAGGAGTCCAGAATCATGCTCTCGACCTGCTCGTCCGTCAATCCGTAGGTCGGCTTCACCTCAATTTTGGCCGCCTTACCGCTGCGTTGTTCGCGCGCCGACACTTTCAGAATGCCGTCGGCGTCGATGAGAAACTTGACCTCGATGCGCGGCAGTCCGGCGCTCATGGGCGGAATGCCTTTCAGGTCGAAGCGCGCCAGCGAGCGGCAGTCGGCGGCCAGTTCGCGCTCGCCCTGCACCACGTGAATCGCCACGTTGGTCTGCCCGTCGACTCCTGTAGTAAAGTGCTCAGTGGCCGAGGCGGGAATGGTTGAATTGCGCTGAATGATGCGCGCCACAGTGCCGCCCAGAGCCTCAATGCCCAGCGAAAGCGGCGTCACGTCCAGCAGCAGCATTTCGCCTGTGGCCTTTGAAGCGCCGGCCAGAATGTCCGCCTGCACGGCCGCGCCCAGTGCAACCACTTCGTCCGGGTTCAGCTCGGTGTGCGGCTTTTTGCCGCGCGCAGACAAATGAAATAAATCGTCCACCAGTTGGCGCACAGCGGGAATCCTCGTTGACCCGCCCACCAGAACCACTTCGTCGATCTGCTCCGGCGTCAGGCCGGCGTCGGTCAGTGCCTGCTTGCAGGGGCCCACCGTCCGCTCCAGCACCGGCTCAATCAGCAGTTCGAAGACGCCGCGCGGAATCTCGCGCTGATAGCGGTCGCCGTTGGGCAGTTCAATGTCAAAGTGCGCCGCCGCTTCCGTGGAGAGGCTGATCTTGGCGTCGATGGCGGCTTTGCGCAAGGCCTGCACCGCGCCCGGATGCCCGCGCAAATCCACCCCATGTTCTGAGTGAATCTCGTCCAGCGCAATGGTCAGCAGCAGGTTGTCGATGTCGTCGCCGCCCAGGTGCGTGTCGCCGTTGGTGGATTGCACTTCGAAGATGCCGTCGCGCAGCTTGAGAATCGAGATGTCGAAGGTGCCGCCGCCCAGGTCGTACACGGCTATGGTGCCCACATTGGCGCGGTCCAGCCCGTAGGCCAGCGCGGCCGCGGTGGGCTCGTTCACCAGGCGCAATACCTCAAGGCCGGCCATGCGGCCCGCATCCTTTGTGGCCTGCCGCTGCGCATCGTTGAAGTAGGCCGGTACGGTAATGACTGCCTGCGTCACCGGCGCGCCGAAAAACCGCTCGGCGTTGCGCTTCAATTGGCGCAGAATGTAAGCCGAAATCTCCGGCGGCGTAAACTTCAGTTCGCCCAGGCTGATGCGCGGCACTTCTCCGGCTTCCACGTCGCCGGCCAGGCGAAAGGGAAACAGCTTCAGTTCGTCGTGAATTTCTTCAACGCCGCGTCCCATCAGCCGCTTCACGGAGTAGATGACCCGCTCCGGCGTCTCAATCAGAGACTTGCGCGCGCTGTTCCCCACGGTCACCGTGGGTCTGCCGCCGCCGGCAGCGATCGGGTCCAGCGCCACCACCGACGGCACCAGGTTTGAGCCATCCACGCCGGGAATCACCACCGGCGCATCGCCCTGCATATAAGCAACCAGGGAATTGGTCGTTCCCAGGTCGATTCCAACTACGCGTCCTTCCGCCATATCTTTTAATTAAGCTCCCAGGGTTTCTGTAACGTCGCGAACAAGATTGCTGAGGTAGCGGCGCCGGTGCAGTAGAGCCACCATGGCCTTTTCCGCCTTCTTGCGGCCGGCTGCGTCGCTCTCGTCCCAAATGTCCCACTGCTTGCGCAGCTCGTGGTCCACATCTTCAAGCAGAACATCGAATCTTCTCTTGGCTTGCTCCAGCCCGGCTTGTAGTGCTGGGTCCGCCTCGCCCGTCTTCCGGGCCATGCGCATCTCTTCAAGCTGCATATTCAACTCGAAGACCTCTTCCAGCAGATCGGCCGGCGCGCGCGAGGGATCCTTGCGATCCGCACCGCTGTGCTCCTCGCCTATCTCCGCGCCTTCCAGCTTCAGCAGGTATTCCGTGCGGTGGAGCGGTTCCTTGAGCGTGCGGTAGGCGTCATTGAGCAGGGCCGTGTCTGCCAGGCTCCACTGCCGCTCGTTGTCCCCGGCGCGGGCAAAGCGGTCGGGATGAACCTTCCGGCTCAGCCGGTGAAACTCGTGTTCCAGTGCGGTCAGGTCCAGGTTGAGCCGTGGCTCCAGCCCAAAAACTGAAAAATAATCGCCGCCGGGAGGCGGCTGAATCTTGCTGCAATGCGGACAAAAAAGTGTGGAATCGTTGTGGCCGATGGAACAAGACCAACAGGCAACCGGTACTGCGGAATCCATGACTTTCAACATGACTGCACCCCTTGCGGCTTGATTCTACGACGAAAACGACGAACCGCAACCGCAGGAGCGCGTGGAGTTCGGATTAATGAAGTTGAATCCCTGCCGCATCAGCGTTTCCTCGTAATCCAGAGTCATGCCATGCAAATAGAGAAACGACTTGGGATCGACGAAAACGCGCACGCCGTCGAAGTCGTAAATGCGGTCGCGCTCGCGGGGCTGCGTATCGAACTTGATGGAATAGGAAAGACCGGAACAGCCTCCGCCCAGTACGCCCAGCCGCAGTCCACCCTCTTCGGCCGAAATGCCTTCCTTGGCCATGGCCGCGCGAATGCGCTTGATGGCCTTCTCCGTTAACTGCAGTCCCTGGCTGGGTGCAGCGCCCCCTGGGCCCGGGGTTGCAGGCTTGGGCGGCACCGCAAACGCACCCTGCGCGGGTTTCGATTCAATTGTCACCATGTTTGCCATAACTTGCCTTTTCCAATTCAGCTGCTTTGCAAGCCGGGGCTAAATCCCCGGCTTGCTAGTGTCCTGTCCCTAAAGTTCGCATCAAAAATAAGTTGTCATCCTGAGCGGAGCAGACCGCGTTTTTTGCGGTCTGCGCAGTCGAAGGACCTGCGGTTCGGGACCTCAACTTGTGAAATGAACACCACGCCAGCCATGCCTTGTAAAACCAAACCTTACTGCGCTGCCACCACAACCGCGGCAACCGCCGTCTCCGCAACGCTGTTCTTCTTCTTCCAGTCGCCGATGGCCGCGCGAATCGCATCTTCGGCCAGCACTGAGCAGTGAATCTTCACCGGCGGCAATGACAGTTCCTTCACAATGTCGGTGTTCTTGATGGCCAGCGCGTCGTCCACGGTGCGGCCCTTGATCCACTCGGTGGCCAATGAAGAGCTCGCAATCGCCGAACCGCAGCCAAAGGTCTTGAACTTGGCCTCTTCAATTACCTGCGTTTCAGGGTTTACGCGGATCTGCAGCCGCATCACGTCGCCGCACTCCGGCGCGCCCACCAAGCCCGTACCGACCTCGGTTGAGCTCTTGTCCAGTTGGCCCACGTTGCGGGGGTTGTTGTAGTGGTCAATTACCTTGTCGCTGTATGCCATTTGTAACTCCTCTGCGGGGGAAGCCGCTGTGTTAGCTCTTAGCCTTTAGCTCTTAGCTCATAGCTTCTAGCCTCTGTCCTTTGCTTGCGGCCGAATGCCGACCGATTCGATACGCAAGCTGAAGGCTAAAAGCTAACGGCTAAAAGCTGCTTCTTAGTGTGCCGCCCATTGAATCTTGGTCAGGTCAATGCCTTCCTGCACCATCTCGTAAAGCGGCGAAAGCAGGCGCAGATGTTTCACGATTTCGATGACCTTGGCAGCCACGTAGTCCACCTCGGCCTGGGTGTTGAAGCGGCCCAATCCAAAGCGAATCGAGCTGTGCGCCACATCGTCGCCCAGTCCCAGCGCTTTCAGTACGTAGGAGGGCTCAAGCGTCGCAGAGGTGCAGGCCGAACCGCTGGAAACCGCTATGTCATTGATGCCCATCAGCAGGGACTCGCCTTCGACATACACAAAGCTTACGTTCAGGTTGCCGGGCAGTCTGTGTTCCATTGACCCATTCACATGGATGTAGTCCAGTTCCGACTCCAGCTTCGCCTTCAGCCGGTCGCGCAGGCCCGCCAGATACACGGCTTCAGTGGCCATTTCCTGATAGGCGATTTCGCAGGCCTTGCCCAGGCCCACAATGCCGGGCACGTTCAGCGTGCCGGACCTCATGCCCCGCTCGTGGCCGCCGCCGTCAATCTGCGCCGCAATCTGCACCCGCGGGTTGCGCCGGCGAACATAAAGCGCGCCCACGCCCTTGGGACCGTAAATCTTGTGCCCGGAGAGCGAAAGCACGTCGATATTGTCCGCGATCACGTTGATCGGAACCTTGCCCACTGACTGCACCGCGTCCGTGTGAAAGATCACGCCCTTTTCATGGCATAGCTTGCCGATCTCGGCAATGGGTTGCAACACGCCGATTTCGTTATTGGCGGCCATGATGGTCACCAGAATGGTCTTGTCGTCCATCGCGCGGCGCAGGTCTTCCATATCGATCAGACCGTCTGCCTTCACCGGCAAATAGGTCACGCGATACCCGTTCTTCTCCAGCCGCTTGCAGGTATCCAGCACCGCTTTGTGCTCGGTCACCTGGGTAATGATGTGGTTGCCGCGCTCGCGATACATCTCCGCGATGCCCTTGATGGCCAGGTTGTTGCTCTCCGTGGCGCCGGAGGTGAAGATGATTTCCTTGGCGGTGGCCCCGATCAGCCGCGCAATCTGCTCGCGCGCTGTCTCCACGGCCTGCTCCGCCTCCCATCCAAAGGAGTGGTTGCGGCTCGCCGCGTTGCCGAATTTCGTGGTGAAGTAGGGCATCATCGCTTCCAGTACCCGCGGATCGAGCGGGCTGGTCGCGTGATTATCCATATAAATCGGTAAATGAACGCCTGCTGGCACTTCCACCTGGCTTGCAATAGTACTCATGCTGATCTCCATCCTTCGTTGCTCCGCTCTCTGCGGAGGGGGAAAAACCGTTATAACGTCAATGCGACCAAAGCCTGCGCCTCGCGTGCCCGTCCCGGGGGCGGTTCGCTCTCCGCCAGATCCTGAATGCTGATGCTCTTCAGCACGCCTGCAATGGTTTCGTTCACCCGCGCCAACGGCTCTTTAATGGTGCAACTGGGCGTCAGCTCGCAGGACTTTGTGCCTTTGGTGCAGGAGGTGATGAAAAACGGCCCGTCGATGGCGTGAATCACTTCGTAGGCTGAAATCTGGCGCGCATCCCGCGCCAATGCATAACCGCCGTTCATGCCGGCGTGCGAACGCAGCAGGCCATGCTTGGTCAGCAGTTGCAGAATCTTGGCCAGCAGTTGCGCCGGAATTCCGTAGGCGTCAGCCACGTCCTTGGCGCTGAGCGCGGACATCTCGGGGTGCTCGGCAAGGTACTTGAGCGCCATCAACCCGTAATCCGCTTTTTTCGTAAGCTTGAGCATTGAATATCCGACTTCTTCGGTCCGCATTCAGTATACGACCATTTCTGTCGGGATTTCAAGCTCATTCAAATATGTTCCTGGCTGCTTCTGAAAAATTTCTCGTCATAAATGCACGATTCCACAAATATCCATTTGAAATAATTGCAAATACAGCTACAATCTGGCGGAAAGAGTACTTATTCCAACCGATTCCCACGAGCGATGGCAACCGCCTGCAGACACCCCAGGGTTCGAATCGTTTCCCGGCACGAAGACACCGAGTATGTCGAGTGCCTGGAATGTGGCGACGTCTTTGACTCCGAAGAGTTCCGTGACATGGAGATTGAAGAAGTCGCTGATACAGATACAGAAGACTCCGCGGAGGACAATTAAGACCGCGAACGCGAGATTTGGTAATTGCATGAATAGAACTCCGGCCTCCCGGCCGGCTGTAGTGCGGGCGTCCCCGCCCGCGCTTTTCCATGGTTAATGACCAATCCATGAAGTCATGACACGAGGACCGCGAACTCATTGCGCCTTAATTGGCGCCTGGACTGCTGACCACTGGTGGACTCCCCCGGCGCGACGCGGTCCAGGCGTAATGCAGGCCTGAAACCACGGTCAGCAGCATCGTCGCATCCAGCGCCAGTATGCGAAAATCCGCAACCCAATTCGCCTGGGTGAGCTGATTCAGCAGCACGGCAGCCACCGCGCACACCTGCGCCAGCGTGTTGCCCTTGCCGAAGATGCTTGGGATGAATTCCCGCCGCCCCGCGGCCGCATAAAGAATGGCCGCAACCACCAGGATGCCCACATCCCTGCCGAATACCAGCACTGTCACCGTAACCGGGATCAGACCCTTGTGCATGAGCACCAGGAACAGTGTGCTGAGCAGCAGCTTGTCCGCCACTGGATCAAGGTATTCGCCCAGCCGGGTGCGTTGCTTCAGCATGCGGGCCAGCGTGCCATCCAGCGCATCGGTCAGTCCCGCTGTCACAAACAGCCCGAAGCTCAGTGCGTAGTGGGCATCGAGAATGGTGGCGACCAGGAACGGCGCCAGACAGATACGCATCAGCGTAAGCAGGTTCGGCGCGTTGCGGAATGGGTTCAATTGTGTGCTCGAAACGTCGTTCATGGCGGATTCTTGCAAGCAACAGACTCAAGCGCCTAACCCCGGACCGTAACCATCCCCCGAAGTATCACAAGGAACGACAACCTTCTATCCAGCAGATGAATCGAGATACCACCCCAGAAATGCCGGTACGAAATACGCAGGCGGAGCTGAAATCTTTGTTAGTCAACGATGGTACAACATGGGCCATAGGGGTGACAGCCCATCAGCCAAGGGCAATCGCATGAACAGCTTGTAGCCCAAAGGATTTCCCTCCCCGCCGAATTCCCACCTGCGCACTCGAACCCATCCGCGCCGATGATCCGCACTGCGCTTAGACAAGCTTCGCCACGCACAAGTCCTTTTGCAGATAATTACCTTCCGATGCCGCATACTGAAGAAGCAATGGAGTGTGTTTCAGATCAAGGGACGGGCAAAAAAAGCAAAAATAAACACATTCCTGCATTATCACCCACTTTTTCGCCCCGTCATTTCCAATAAATGATTTGGAATGAACGGATTACAATTTATCTCTGTTAACCAACCAGTAACACCAAACCCTCGATTTTGGCCCCTTTTTAGCCTAAAAAATGCCCTTTTTGCCTCAAAAAGGCCGTTTTTTGATCAAGAAAACGCTGCTTTTTCGCGTGCCTCGCCAACCGCATTTTCCCGGCTCTGCCCTCAGGCTGCTGCCTCGAATGCCCAGCACAAGCGTGGATGCGCCGTTCCCGCGATGGACCTGTCCATCCATCCTTCTTCCCCCGGCGACCCGATCCTGCTAAACTAAGCAAGATCGCTTTGCAGGCGCGTAGCTCAGTTGGTTAGAGCGCTTCCTTGACACGGAAGAGGTCGCTGGTTCGAGTCCAGTCGTGCCTACCATTTTAAATTACTGATTATAGGCAGATTACCTGTGGCTTCAACGTACTGTAACCCGTCAGTTCAACCCGCAAACGATTGCATCACTGTTTTTCAATTCTTCAGCCTCTGGACATCGTTCAACCGAACGAAGCAGAGCAGGCCGGCTAAGAGCGGATTGGCAAAGAATCCCGCTCACTCCGCCAGTTGTTACTTATCCGCTTCAATTTAACGATAACTAATAGAATACAAACGATTTACGCTATTTCTATTCTGCCGCTTCATTCGTCATTATTGCTTCAATTCCGCCCTTGTACACATGTTTTGCATGATAAAAGCCTGGTTCTGCCGATGGACCCCTGTTGCGCGGCACTCACAATCTCGGCGGTATAAAGGGCGGGCAGATCAGGACGAACTGCGCATTAAAGATATTGGATAAGAACCCGTTTCATGTGTTTGCTTTCCAGCAACTGCGCAATCCGCTTGACGATATTACGCCTCAGGTCCAGTTCGACCGGTATGTTCGGATCCTGGTGCGCCTCATTAATCCTTGTACCCACGGCAAATTTAACGATATCGCTATCCAGCAGCATGGTCGCAAGCCGCACAGCTGCGTTGGGCCTCATCTCTTCGGGTACGAATCCCTCTTCGAGAAGGCGGAGCACTTCGCCCAGGGTGAGCGTGCCTTCAGTCACCAGTTCGAAGCCTTCCATCCTGGCGGACGGAGGAACTTTCGGATCAAGCGGGTGCCGCATGTCGATCTGAATCGTACGATTCAGCAGTCTTGCAATGATATTGGCCGTGGTTCCGCCACAGATAACTTTGCGCCCCGTTGTGCGCTCGGCCATCTTTGCCAGGTCATGGTCATGTGCGCGATTGAAAGGAGCTCCAGTCATGACCAGCAGTTGGCGAGGACTCCGAAAATAGACAACGCCGCAAGTAATGTCATCCTTGGCGCTCAGGCCGTCGACCTCTACCGCTTTGGCAACGACAAGCCGCGATAACTCGCGGGCTGAGATGAATGGATACCTGTCAATCTTCTCGCGAATGAACTGATCAACATTCTGCAATCCCCATCCCAGCGGAGTGCGATACTCCCCCATCCCCGCCTGCGTAATCCCGTCCGAGAAGAAGATAATTCGATCTTCGATCTGGACCTCGAAGGTAGAGAAGCTGATGACACGATCCTGCCAGCGTTTGGGCCGGACCTCAGTCTTCTCTGCGATCAATTGCCCTTTGGGGCGCACCAGCAGGAAAGGTGGGTTGCCATGCTCAATGATGCGGGTCTCGCCGGTGCTGGCCATATCCACGACTGTAAACGTGGAATAACTGATCTTCCGCACGCTGCAAATGGGCAAGGTATCCATGATGATTTCCGCCGACCTGCGTATATCCATTGCACTGGCCGCGAACTTCAGCGCCATGGTCGCCGTCATGGTGGCCAGCACACTGGCTTTCACGCCGCTGCCAAGGCCATCGGAGAGGACAGAAACAACGCGCCCTTCCTGTTTTACTTTTTCAGAAAGAAAGACGTCCCCGGAGATCACCTGGCCATGCTTTGCGCGCTGGAAGGAATCAACCTCGATGAAACTCTCAGTGCTGGTCACTGCTGCTCTCCTACATCGTTGTCGTCAACTTCTTCAGGGCTGAACGAGCGCACAATGGAGTTGAGGATGATCTCTGAATCGGCGGCATTCTCGCCGAGCAGGTAGGCAATTTGCTGGACCGTCTTCAGGTTTTTCTGGATCACATCGCGGGCGCGCCCAATGATCTGTTCTTTCTGGAAAATGGGCTCGGTGATGTCCTGAAATATTCCGCACATCACCGCGTGAGGCTCGATGGTGAAGATGCTGGTATTCAGGATGCTGCGTTGAAAGCGGATATCGTGGCCCACGATATCTTCGCCCGAGTCGAGTACGCGGCGAAACAAATAAGAGAACGGAATTACGGTATTGATCGCACTTCCCTCGAGAGCCTTTGCCTGCTCGCCCGCGGTGGCAAACAGGCGCGCAAAGTTTGAGTTGCACTCGATGATCTTCAGATCGTCGTCGACGATCACAACCGCAGACGGCATCTTCTGAAGAAGCGCATTGGCTTTTTTCTGCGCCAGCTTGCGCGTATAAGTGGCGCACATCATACGCTGGGCGTTGCGCGCAATCAGAGCGCCGGCAAACTCGCGGCAGGAATCATACCCGCAGCCTCCGCAGTTGAGTTCGTCTTCCACTGAGCGCTTTCCCACGGTACGCAGCGCTTCGCGCAATTGCAGGTCGCTATACCCATTGCGAGCGACTGGAGTAGCCGCATACTGCTCAGCGATGGGAATCGACGGCGAACGCGGAAGCGAGGTAGCCGGCTTTGCATATTGGATGATGTCGTAGCGGCGGCGCGCCACCGACGTGGCGCGCGCTGCCTTGGGCCCGTTGATGCACGAGCCTGCGCATGCGCTCATCTCAAGCAGAATATTCTGTTCCGGCTTCCAATTGGGAATATCCTTCAGCGCTTTCTCGACGTTCTGCATTCCAGAGATGGACATGAACTTCAAATTGTCCACCGCATGGCTTCCTGTAAACCCCGCAGCCAACCCGCCCTCAATAGCGAAGAGCGCTCCCTCCTGCGCCTCCTCCGGCTCAAAGCGATCGTCTGACGTATCGACAATCTCCTCCAAGTTAATGTGCTTCTCCATAAACCAACTGGCCAGGTCTTCAAAGGTAAGCACCACATCCAAAAGCTCAGGATGCTCTTCAGCTTCCTTCTTCTCAGCGATGCAAGGGCCGATGGAGACGATTGCGATGTCGTCTCCGTAGTGCGCACGCAGCATCTTGCAGTGTGCGAGAACGGGAGACAGGACACCGCTCACATGAGGCAGGCATTCCGGATGATATTTACGAATGAAATCCAGAACCGCGGGGCACCCTGGAGAAATCCATATCCGATTGGACTCGCTGTTCATCATGGACACTACGCTGGCCGCGACCTGCTGGGCGCCCAGAGCCGCTTCAGACACGGCGTAGAAGCCTAGTTTCTTGAGAGCGCGAATCAGCTGCCCCGGCCGCACGCCTGGAAATTGCGTAACAAAAGTTGGAGAGAGCGAGGCAATCACCGCGCGCCTGCAATTGATGAGGGCAATGACGCTGGGCAAATCGTCGCAAACCTGTTTTGCCAAACTGGGACAAGCCAGGGTGCAATTGCCACACAAGATGCAGAGTTCAGGCACGACCTGCGCACAATTTTCCTGAACGCGAATCGCCTTCAACGGGCACTCGCGGATGCATTTACTGCAATCCTGACACTCGTGTTTTCCAGTTCTTATATAACTACGCTGCTCCATGCCCGCTCCGAGATGACTCGTCCAACTGCAGCAGGAGTTCGCGCAGTTTTGGAATTGTAACGCTGCGGTGCATCTCACCGCCGATGCTGAGATTGGGCCCTTGCATGCACTCATCGCGGCAGAGCCTGCCCGTCACGCGAACGGTCGCGCGCAGTTCATGGCTCTGCACATACGCATTGATGATGGCAAGATTGTCGGAGTTCCCTCTCGCGAAGCAGGAACTTCCGAGACAGACCACAATTTCTACAGAACCCTCATCCGGCGTCATGATTCACCTCTCTATGCCTGCAATTGCACCAATTGCGAGGACGCTCCAACCATGGGATTCATGGGTGCTTCCAGCGCACTTCTTCCGCCGGGCCCTTGCCCAGCAAAGCGGCCAAGCGAGTGAATCTGCCCGCGCAGGCATTGATTGCAATCTGTGGCGCTTTCGTCGATGCATGCTTTCGCGGGATAAATCTCATAGAGGCGCCGGTATTTTACCGGTGTGAGATTCGGCATCACCACGTTGGCGCCGACCCTGAGCCCCATCTTCCGTCCATCGACTTTGTTGAGGGTAGCCAGCGCAGTTGTACTCGGGATGTTCGCGGACGGACAAGCAATGCGCGTCAGCGCAATCATCTTGTAGACCATTTCAACGGTGCCAGGAACCTGCTCGGATGGAGAAATTTCCGGACGAAGCGCTCCGGAGCCCAACGGCGTTGCCGTGTGCGCGATATAAGGCCCAATGCCGATCATGTCCAGATCGAGCGCACGACAAGTCAGAATATCGTCAGCCAGGCTCTCAAACGATTGACCGGGAATGCCAACCATGACGCCGCCGCCGGCCTCGTAGCCAAGGTCCTTCAGTTGCCGCAGCAAAGTCAGGCGGTCAGGTCCGCCGGAAAAGCGCTGTGGGTGAATGGTACGAAACAGTTTCTTGTCTGAAGTTTCGAAGCGGAGCAGATAGCGGTCCGCGCCGGCTGCACGCCACAACTTGAATTCGTCCAACTGCCGCTCGCCCAGGCTGAGCGTGACCGCAAGCGATGTCTCGCGCTTGATCCATCGCACGATTTCAGCAACCCACTCGGCGGTAAGTTCGTCGTCTTCACCGCCCTGCATCACAACTGTGCCGTATCCAAGCCTTTCTGCCTGCCGGGCACATTCGAGAATTTCTTCTCTGGGCATGCGATAGCGCTGCAAGCTGCGATTATCGAGGCGCAGCCCGCAATACATGCACTGCCGCACGCAGTGACTCGAAACCTCGATGAGACCGCGAAGATGCACGGCATCCCCGGCGTTCTGCTTGCGCACGAGGTCGGCCCGACTGTACAACTCTTGAAGACGGTCGGGCCGGCTCTCGCGGAGAGCATTGAGGATGTCGAGTTTGGTTAAAGCATCCAATCTAATTAACCGTGCTGCTGCATGTTTCAGCGGGCTGCGGAGCCGCAAGCAAAGCGCCTGATGCAATCTGCTCCTGGCGCGCTTCCTTATAAGCGGCAAGAGCCTCCGGGAATGGCTCCAGCGCGCGCTCAAGAATTCCCAACGAGTAGGCAATCACCAGGCCGTAGTTTGTGATGGGTACTCCCTGGCGATGGCACTCGCCGATGCGAGTGAGCATTTCCTGGCGATTCCACATGCACGCGCCGCAGTGAATCACGAGTTTGTACGGAGACAAGTCCTGGGGAAAATCGCGCCCCTTCACAGTTGTGAATTCAAGCTCGCCACCCACGTATTTTTGCAGCCACCGCGGAATCTTAACCCGGCCGATATCTTCTTCCACCGGATGGTGCGTGCAGGATTCAGCCACCAGCACCTTGTCGCCGGGGCGCAGAGACTCAATCGCAACTGCGGCCCTGGTCTGCGCAACCAGATCGCCCTTGAGCCTGGACAAGAGAATTGAAAACGCGGTCAACGGAATTGACTCTGGAGTGATGCGCGCGACCTGCTCGAAGACCGCCGCATCCGTAACAACAATCCGGGGTGGGGTCTTGAGATTATCCAGGGCCTTCTTCAACCCCTCGTCCTTCACAACCATGCAGGAAGCTTCGCCGTCGAGAAGATCGCGAATGGACTGCGCCTGCAGTTGCTTGATGCGGCCCTTGGGTGCTTCCTTGTCAAACGGCATCACCAGCACCGCCAATTCATCCGCTCCAACAAGATCGCGCAACACGATCGGGGAACAGGCAGAATCAATTGGCGCAACTTCCCAGAGCCTTGTTCTGAGTGCATCTACGCCTTGCCCGGTGGTGGCGACGAGTTCTGTGTAGGGGAGTTTATCCTGATCGAAGCGGACCAGGTGCTCCGGAGCAGGCGAGCGCAAATCTGCCTTGTTCAGCGCCACCAGCACAGGAATTCCATGCGAGCGAAGTTCAGCCAAAAGTCTCTCTTCGAACTCGGTCCACACGCCGGATTCGGTGACAAGCACACCGACGTCTGCACGCCCAATTGCCAGGCGAGTCTTCTCGATGCGTTGCGCGCCAAGCGCGCCAACGTCGTCCACTCCCGCGGTATCCACAAAGAGGACCGGCCCAATCGGAAGCAGTTCCATTGGCTTTTCGACCGGATCGGTGGTTGTGCCCGCGACCTCAGATACGATGGATACCTTCTGCTGGGTAATGGCATTCAGCAGGCTTGATTTGCCGACGTTGCGGCGTCCGAAGAAGCCGATATGAAGACGAAACCCTTTTGAAGTTGCCCGAATCATGGAGATTATCCCTTTCTATACAAAGATGTCGTGTTGGCCGCCGCGTACTTTATTCAGCATCGGAAGCGCACAGGCTGTTTGTTTTCCATCCATGTTTTGCAGTTCAATTGAGATGAGTTCTTCGCCGGCAGCTTTTGCCTGCGGGCTGGCGTAGTCGCAGAGGTACTCCTGAAAAGTTGAAAGCGCATTGGGGTGGCAGTGGTACTTGATCTCTCCCGGCTTGGCGAGATCCATGAAGTCATGCCCGGTGCGTCCGGTTCGATAGCAAGCGGTGCAGAATGAAGGCAGGAAGCCGAGCGAGACCACGTCGGTTACAACCTCTTCGACAGAGCGGTGATCTCCGAGTTGAAATTGCCCGCCGCTGCGTCCGGCTTCCCCTTCCGCATAGCCGCCTGGATCCGTACGGCTTCCGGCGGAGATCTGCGAGATGCCGAGCTCCAGCGTTGCGCGCCGCACGTCCGCTGTTTCGCGCGTTGACATGATCATGCCCGTGTAAGGAACGGCGAGGCGCATGATCGCGACCATTTTAAGAAAGTCGCCATCGCTGACTGCATGTGGAGGCCGTGAAGCGATGTCGGAACCCGCCGCAGGCTCCATGCGCGGGAAGCTGATGGTGTGCGGTCCGACGCCGAACTTCTGCTCCAGATGGCGAATATGCTGCATCATGGCGAGTATTTCGAAGCGCCAGTCGTAGAGCCCGAACAAAACTCCGATTCCAACGTCGTCGATTCCGGCTTCCATGGCCCTGTCGAACGCTGTCGTGCGCCAATCGTAATCGCGCTTGGGGCCTTTCAGGTGAACCTCCGCATAGGTGGGGCGATGATAGGTCTCCTGGAAAAGCTGGAACGTTCCGATGCCCGACGCTTTGAGCTGGCGAAAGCGCTCGACCGATTGCGGAGCGAGGTTGACATTGACGCGGCGAATCTCACCAGGCCCTACATGCGTGTCGTAAATGGTCGCGATGGAGTCAAGGATGTACTGAAAGCCCTGTTGCGGCAGCGCTTCCCCGGAGACCATCAGAATCCGCTTGTGTCCCTGGCGGATTAGAATGCGAGTCTCTTCCGCAATCTCTTCCTGCGTGAGCGCGCGGCGCACAAGAGCTGTATTGGTCGCGCGGAAGGCACAGTACGTGCACTCGTTCGAACAGCGATTGGAAATATACAGCGGCGCGAACAGCACAAGCCGCGTGCCATAAATCTCTTCCTTGATCTGCTTGGCGGTCGAGAATATCTCGGCGAGCAACTGCGGACTTTCGACAAAGGACAGACAGGCGACTTCCTCCATCGAGAGCCCGTGCTTCTCGCGCGCCTTGGCCAGCAGTTCGCGGACGCGTACCGGCTCCGGGCGCAAACCGGGCGCCAATATGCTTTCAATCGCCTGTTCGTTGATGAAGTCTGCTCGTTCGTATGCGATCAAGACATTCTCCTGACTACCTGTTCAGCCGGCATCGACCGTGGTGCAATGCGTGCAAGCTGTTTGCGCCGGACTCCCGCTTTCAATCCGGCTGTTGATTTCGTCAATCGCCTTTGCGGCGGTGCAGTGGTGAACGTGCTCGCCGTCGATCATTACTGTTGGACCCGTTTCGCATTTCTCAAAGCAGAAGCCTGCCCTCACATCGAGCCGGTTTTCGAGGCCCTTCTGTTCCGCATGGCGTAGAACTCCGTTCAGCACTTCCTGCGAGCCCTTCAGGAAGCAGTTGGTTCCCAGGCACACGCTGACTTTGAGTTTGTCTTCGCCCTTCGGCTGCATCAAAGGCAGGAACTCGTCAGCGATCCGGCGGCGGCTCTGGTAGGTGGTATGCAGCAGGTGATGCGCCTTTTCTCCACCGATATCACCCAGGAACTTTGCGTAGCACTCGGTGATGAAGACATTGTCCTGCGACTTGTGCAGTTGCAAAGTCTTGTCCGCGTTGTAGAGGCCCTTGGTTCTGAGCGCGCGCGCGCTGGTCGAAGTGGTGACCGGCTGTCCAGCGCCACCGACGCAGCCGCCGGGGCACGCCATCACCTCGATCAGATCGTAGTGGCTCTTCCCCGCCCTCACCTGTTCAGCAACAACGCGGGCATTTCTCAATCCGTGAACGATTGCCAGCTTCAGTTCAGAACCGTTGACCGTGATGCTGGCCTCGCGAAGTCCCGAGTCGCCACGCACCTGCTGGAATTCAACCTGGTCCAGTTTCTTGCCCGTGGCTTTTTCCGCGGCGTAACGCAGAACCGCTTCCATCACACCGCCGGAGTTTCCAAAGATCACTCCAGCGCCGGTGTAGAAGCCGAAGGGCATGTCGAACGATTCCGGCTGCAATGAATCGAACATGATGCCGGCGGACTGGATCATCTGGGCCAGTTCCTGCGTGGTCAGCACGTTGTCGACGTCCGGGTCGCCGTTCACGCCCATCTCCGGACGCTGCGCCTCGAACTTCTTGGCCGTGCAAGGCATGATGGCGACGACCTTGAGATCTTTGCGATTGACATTCATTTGATCCGGAAGCATCGCCTTGACCAGCGAGCCGAACATGGCCTGCGGCGAGCGGCACGTAGAGAGATTTGGCAGCAGTTCAGGGAAATACTGTTCCGCGTACTTTACCCAACCGGGGCAGCAGGAGGTGAACATGGGCAGTGTGCCGCCTTTGCTTTTGCGCTCCAGAAACTCCGTGCCTTCTTCAATCACGGTAAGGTCGGCTGCGAACGATGTGTCATAGATCTGGTCGAAGCCGAGTTGCTTCAAAGCGGCAACGATGCGGCCGGTGGTGATCTCGCCCGGCTTCAAGCCAAAGCACTCGCCCAGGCCTACGCGCACGGCTGGCGCAATCTGCACAATGACCTTTTTCGTTGGATCAGCCAGCAGGTTCCAGACCTGATCGACCTCCGACTTTGGCGTCAACGCGCCGGTCGGGCAGACGCTGGCGCATTGACCGCAGTTGACGCATTCCACATCGCCAAGCAGTTTGCCGAAGGCCGGCTGCACGCTCACTTCGTGCCCGCGGTGCGTAAAGTCGATGGCGCCGATGCCCTGAATCTCAGAGCACATGCGTACGCAATCGCCGCACAGCACGCACTTGTTGGGATCGCGAACCAGAGAAGGCGAAGATTCGTCGAGCGCAACCGGTTGATGCACTGACTTGAAGCGCACTTTCTTGACGCCTAACCGCAATGCAAGACTCTGCAGTTGGCAGTTTGCGCTGCGCGAGCAAGTTGGGCAACTCTGGTCGTGGTTCGCCAGCAGCAACTCCACCGCGATGCGGCGAATCTCGCGAATTTCCGGCGTCGTGGTCTGAACCTTCAAACCCGGCTCCGGCGGCGTTGAACACGCGCCCTGAATTCCCCGTCCCTCAATTTGAACGATGCAGAGGCGGCATGCGCCGTACACGCTAAGTTCAGAGTGATAGCAGAACGTGGGCAAGTCGATGTTGGCCTTGCGAATCAGTTCGAGCAGGTTGCGCTCGCCCTCTATCGCAACGGTCTTTCCATCAATCGTCAAAGTTGGCTGCATGACTTGATTCATCTGGCTATATCCCCTCGACCGCGTGAATTTTGCAAGCTGTCGCGCACGCGCCGCACTTGATGCACAATTCCGGATTGATGTGGTGCGGCTGCTTCTTTTCTCCTGTGATGGCCCCTGTCGGACAGGCCTTAATGCATAAGCCGCAGCCTTTGCACTTCACCTGATTGATCTCGGGACTCAGCAGCGCCTTGCAGCGCCCTGTGCGGCAACGCTTCTCGAAGATGTGCTCTTCGTATTCCTTGCGGAAGTAGCGCAACGTCGAGAGCACCGGGTTGGGCGCCGTCTTTCCCAGGCCACACAAGGAACCGATCTGAACTGCGCGTCCTAGCTTTTCCAACAGGTCCAGCGTGCCTGCGTCAGCACGGCCTTCAATTACGTCGTCCAGCAGCGCGAGCAATTGTCTTGTTCCTTCTCTGCACAACACGCACTTGCCGCAGGATTCGCGCTGCGTAAACTCCATGAAGAAGCGCGCGATGCTCACCATGCAGGTGCCTTGATTCATGGCCACCAGGCCGCCGGAGCCTACCATCGCGCCCACAGACCGCAGCGACTCATAAGCGAGCGGCAGGTCGAGATGCTCTTCTGTCAGGCATCCGCCGGAAGGGCCGCCGATTTGCACGGCTTTGAATCCGGTCTTCCATATTTTTCCGGCATCGTCGGTAACGCCGCCGCCGATGTTCATCACAATCTCGCGCAGCGTGGTGCCAAACGGCACTTCCACCAGGCCGGTGTTGGATACGTGGCCGGTAAGCGCAAAGGTCTTGGTGCCCGGAGATTCCTTGGTGCCAATACTCTTGAAGACTTCAGGCCCCACCTTGAGAATGCGAGAGACGTGCGCCAGAGTCTCAACGTTGTTGATGATCGTCGGCTTGCCCCACAGTCCGCTTTGTGCAGGGAATGGCGGCTTGGGGGTAGGCATGCCGCGCAGTCCCTCAATCGAGGCGATCATGGCCGTCTCTTCACCGCAGACAAAAGCGCCGGCGCCTTCCATGACTTCGCACTTCATTGACAGGCCGGTGCCGAACACATTGTTGCCCAGGATGCCTTCGCGCTCCGCATCGGCCACGGCACGGCGCATGCGCTCGACCGCCAGCGGATACTCGGCGCGTACGTAGACCAGCGTTTCGTTGGCGCCGATTGCCCGCGCCGCAATCATCAGGCCTTCAATCACGCTGTGCGGATTGCCCTCCATCACGGAGCGGTTCATGAACGCGCCGGGATCGCCTTCGTCGCCGTTACAGATCACGTATTTCTTGGCGGAATTCTGAATCCGGGCTGCTTCCCACTTGCGTCCCGTGGGAAAGCCGCCGCCGCCGCGGCCGCGCAAGCCCGAGTCCAGGATGGTCTTGCAGATTTCCTCGGGCGCCATCTCGATGAAGGCCTTGCGAGCCGCATCGTAGCCTCCGTGAAGCATGTACTCGTGGATGTCCTCGGGATCGAGGAACCCGCACTCGCTCAGCACCAGGCGATTCTGGCGCGCATAGAAAGCATTATCCTCAATGCCACGGCAACTCTTGCGCGTCGCCGGATCCTTGTAAAGGAGCCGCTCCACAACTTGTCCGCCGGCCAATGTTTGCTGCACAATCTCTGCAACGTCTTCGCTGCGCACCTTGGTATAGAGAATGCCGTCCGGCACCACGGAGACCAGCGGCCCCATCTGGCAGAAGCCCTGGCATCCGCTCTTGGATAGCCGCACTTCATCGCTGGTGGCCTCGGCGCGTAGTTCCAGAATCACTTGCAGCCCAGAGCCCGCCATCTCGAGCTTGAACTGCTCGAAGACCTTCATTGCACCGTTGGCCATGCATCCGGTACCGGCACAGATGATGACCCGGCGCACCTGCGCGAGCGTGGAGATTCCGTGCTTACTGCCTGACACGATCGAAAGAGGTTCAGCGTTCGTCATTGGACTCCCTCGGCCGAGAGCTGCTCAGCTGCCGTTGCGGACAAAGCCTCATAGGCCTTGATCTCGTCTACCAGCGCCACGGCGCGTTGTGGAGTCACCTGGCCGTACACCTGCTCGTCGATGACGATGACCGGGGCCAGACCGCAAGCGCCCAGGCAGGCAACCGTCTCCACCGTGAACAGCATGTCGGGAGTGGTCGTACACTTTTCACTGGTGCCCAGTTTCTCGCGAAGCGCTTCCAGCACAGGCAGGGACTGCTTGACGTGGCATGCCGTTCCGTCGCAAATCCGGATGACGTGCTTTCCCTTCGGCTCCAGCGCAAAATGCGCGTAGAACGTTGCCACGCCAAAGACGCGCGCCGGAGGAACATCCAGCGATGTCGCCACATAGGTGAGCACTTCTTCAGGCAAATACTGGTACTCGTGCTGAATCGCCTGCAGAATCGGAATCAACCCTGACGGACGTCGTGCAAAGCGATCGAGAATACTACAGACCTTCTCGAATTTCTCCGCGCGATCTACAGAAACTGGCATCGAAGCCATCTAAACGGCCTCCTTCTCTTGAATTGGTACCCGGAATCGTCTTGCCAGCTTCCAGGAAAGCGAAGCCAGCGAATTGTAAAGGTCTTCGTTGTGAACGATGATGTGCTCCGGAACTCTCAGTTTCACGGGAGCAAAATTCCAGATGGCCTGGATGCCGCCCTTGACCATTTCATCGGCCACCATCTGCGCCACGTCGGCAGGGGTGGTGATGATTCCCAGATGAATGCTCATCCTCGGGGCCAGGTCAGACATTTTTTCCAGCGGCAAGACAGCCGTCTCGTGAATCCATTTGCCGATCTTGTTGGGGTTGGTATCGAAAGCCGCAACGATGCGCAGGCCGAACTTCGAGAACCGTTCGTGGCCCAGCAGTGCAGTGCCCAGGTTTCCCACCCCTACAAGAAACGCCTCGTTCACGTTGTTCCAGCCAAGAAACGTCTCGATGGCCTGGATGAGTTCAGAGACCGAGTAGCCGGTCTTCGGCTTGCCGATGATCCCGGTGTATTGCAGGTCCTTGCGGACTTGCACCGCGACGCAGTTCAAATCCCGGCCAATGACGCTGCAGGAGACCCGGCTGATGCCCTTCGCCTCAAGTTCCACCAGGTAATGGTGGTACTGGGGCAGACGGCTTAGGCTTGGCTGCGGAATCGAGGGCGCTTCCGGCCTCTTGATGATCGACTTATTCGATAAATTCATATCGATAACCATATACCGAGTGTAGTTTGGGCGGATTTCCCGAACAGTGACAGCGGTCACGGTCCCCCTGGGCCGGTTGCACATTTTCTCGGAGTTGGCATACGGGAGGTTGAAAATATATCTATATCTATGATTCTTATGCTTTTATAGACTAAAATAACAAGGCGCGGCGCATTTTAGCTGTCTTCTTCAATCGAAAGATAACTGTCAGAAAACAAGCAAATTGCATCAATTTCTTTGCTTCGCTTGAGTCTCCATCATCCTCTAATTCCGCCCTTCGCCCCGTCTTGCATGACAAGACGCTGCGCTCAGGTCAATGGATTGCTCCTGGAAAATAGACCGGCCCGATCATCTGTCAGAGCCTGCCATCTCCATTTGGCACAGGAATGCCAGGCTCCTGCCCGCCAGGCAAGACTCCGTTCTCCTTCGCTGTGAGTCGGCACAAGCTCAGGTCCGGCGATGGGCCCGCGCTGATGGCAGGGCCGCCCGGCAGCGGGATCATGGTCTGAACCGTCGCGCCTATGCCGTTATATTGCAGCCCGCTGAGCTGGATCTTGCTCACGCCCATCTGGTTGCCGCTGTTGTTTGTATAGTCATCCGTATCATCGGGAACTACGACTCCCGTGATATTGTCTGTGTTTCCTGAGACAATCTACCTTACAGATGCTTTTACACGAGTTTCACAACCCTATGAGCCATATTTCTTCGGCCGATCCAGCACTGCTTGCCCTCAAGCCGTGTTTGCGTTTGGTCTTTGCCTCCTTGGCGCTCACTCTGGCATGGCCGTCGGCAGGCGCGCAGCAGGCTGCCACGGCGCTCCACCCCGCAAACGAAAGCCTGGCCGCCAGCGCCGTGGTTCCTTCTGTGCTCATGGACGCCATGACCACCGAGTTGCATCGCGCGTTTTCTTCGCTCGGCAAGCCCGGCCCAGGCAAACCGGAATCTGACAAGCAATTGCCGCCTTACTTTCTGAGTTACTCGGTAAGCGATGCCAGTTTCGTGTCCATCCGGGCGCAGTTTGGAGCGCTGGTAGACACCTCCACCAACCACGTGCGCGTGGCCGACGTGCAGGTGCGCCTCGGCGATCCCAAGCTGGACAACACGCATGGCGACCATCGCGGCTCCGCCGTGAACAGTTTGCAACTCCCCCTGAGCGACGACCGCCAGGCCCTGGCGCGCTCGCTGTGGCTGGCCACCAATACCGGCTACAGCACGGCGCTCGACAACTACCTCCGGGTAAAGACCGAGGCCGAGGTGAGGGCGAAGGAAGAAGACACCTCGCCGGACTTCAGCCAGGAGGCGCCGCAGACGCACCTCGGCAAGCCGGCTCCCCCGGCGGTGGTGGACAAAGCTGCGTGGGAGCAGCGGGTGCGGGCGCTCTCAAAAGTTTTCCGCGAGTATCCCGACGTTTACCAGAACGTGGTGATGCTGACGGTGCAGAACGAGACCGACTATTATGCCTCGTCTGAAGGTTCACGCGTAGTCGCGCCGCACCTGGGCGCGCGCGTGGTGGTATTTGCCATGACGCGGGCGGACGATGGAATGGATTTGTTCCGTGAGCAGACCTTCGAGGCCGAAACAGTCGAGGGACTCCCCGCACAATCAGAGCTGGAAGCAGCAATCCGCAAGCTGGGCAAGAGCCTTGAGGAGTTGCGCAAGGCACCCGTCACTGAGCCCTTCGACGGCCCGGCGATTCTTTCCGGACGCGCCGCGGCCGTATTCTTCCACGAGGTCCTGGGCCACCGGCTTGAGGGCCAAAGGCAGCGCGGCGACGAGGAAGGGCAGACCTTTACCAAGGATATCGGCAAGGATATTTTGCCCACCTTTCTCTCCGTGGCCGACGATCCCACACGCACAAAATTCGGCGCCTCCTGGTTGAGCGGCACGTATGAGTACGACGATGAGGGCCAGAAGGCGCGCCGCGTGGATCTGATCGACAACGGCGTCCTGAAGACCTTCCTCATGTCGCGGCTGCCGATTGCCAGTTTCGGCGCTTCAAACGGCCACGGGCGCGCCCAGACCGGGCGCATGCCCACCGGACGCCAGGGCAACCTGATTGTCACCTCGACCAAAAGCGAACCCGAGTCGGCGTTGCGCCGGCAGTTGATTGACGAGGCAAAGCAGCAGGGCAAGCCGTACGGGCTTTTCTTTGAAGACATTTCTTCGGGCTTTGCCGTCACCACGCGCAGCTCGCCGCAGGCTTTTCAGGTCATTCCCCTGGTGGTTTGGCGCGTGTATGTGGACGGCCGCCCCGATGAGCTGGTTCGCGGCGTCAGCATCGTGGGTACGCCGCTGGCGGCCATGAAGCGCATCCTCGCCACCGGCGACAAGAGCGAAGTCTTCAACGGAGAGTGCGGCGCGGAGTCGGGAACGATTCCGGTCAGCGCCGTGGCGCCCGCCATGCTGCTCAGCGAGATCGAGACGCAAAAGCAGGCGCAGGGCACGGCGCGTCCACCGATCCTGACAATTCCCGGCGCGGATACGCAAGCGCCTGCACACAAGGAGGCGCAATGAACCCGATTCGTTCGCTTGCAGTGCTTGCCGCAGCCGCGCTTCTTGCCGCCTGCTTGTCTGCGCCTGCCCTGGGCGCAGCCCCGCAAACCCGCGCCGACGCCGAGAAAGACCCCATTCTCAAAGCCATGCTCGTTGAGCTGGACCGCAGCATGACTCAACTTCAGTTGCCGGGCTTTGCCAAGCCGTTCTTTATCCAATACCGCATCGTAGAAGTGGACGACTTCACCACCAAGGCGGAGTTTGGCGCCAGCGAAGGCTCCTCGCATGCGCATCAGCGCGTGGCCCGCATCACGGTGCGCGTGGGCGACTACAAAACCGACAGCTCCGGAGGCCGCGGCGACGGCGCGCTGGAACTTGCCGCCCTCGACGACGATCCCATTGCCCTGCGGTCTGCGCTGTGGGCGGGAACCGACCAGGCGTACAAGAGCGCGCTCGCTGCCTATGCGCAAAAGCAGGCCGCGCTCAAGCAGGTGCAGACCCCGCCGCAGGCTGACGACTTCAGCCACGAACAGCCCATCATCGCGCTTGCTGCCCCGCTCCGGTTGAAGCTCGACGAAGCCGATTGGGTCCGCCGCGTGGCGCTGGCCAGTGGGCTTTACCGCACCGATGCCTCGGTGAACGCCGGCCAGCAGGACGTCGAGTACTCCACTGCGGAGTTTCACGGGCGCGTAGCAACCGAATGGCTGGTCACCAGCGAAGGCGTCATCGTGCGCAAGTCCGCCGCCGAATACCAGCAGAGCGTCGGCGTAGGCACCCAGGCGGCCGACGGCATGAGGCTCGACCGCTCCTATGCCTCAACCGGAAATGCGCTCAAGGATCTGGATTCTCCGCAGGCCTTCGCGCAACACGCGTTGGGGCTCATCGCGTCCCTCACCGATCTGCGCAAGGCGCCGCTGGTGGAAGAGGAGTATCACGGCCCTGTGCTGCTCAGTTCTGACGCGGGCGCTGACACGCTGCGCTATCTGCTCGCCGGCAGCGTAACCGCCGCCCGTCCTGCCCTCGGCACACAGGCGCGCACCAACGGGCCGTTTGCCTCCAGCTATCATGCCCGCGTGCTGCCGGACTTCCTCGATGTGCAGGACGATCCCGGCCTCAAGACTTTTGACGGCAAGGGCCTGGTCGGCGCTTACGATGTGGACGACGAGGGCGTTCCCGCGCAGGCAGTCAAGCTGGTAACCGCGGGCCGTCTGTCAAATTACCTCATTGGCCGCGAGCCGGTTCGCGACTTTCCCCAGTCCAACGGGCACGGCCGCGCCGGGCTTACCGGTGCGCCCCGGCCCGCCATCGGCGTTCTTGAGATTACCGCGAAGAATGGCCTGCCAGACGAGGAGCTGAACCGCAAGCTGCTGGAGATGGCCACGGACCGCGGATTGAAGAGTGTCTATTCCGTCACCACCATGGGCGGTGATCTTACGCCCCGCCTGCTCTACCGCGTCAGCCCGGACGGCAAGCGCGAACTGGTGCGCGGCGCGGAGTTGGGCGACCTGGACCAGCGCGCCCTGCGCTCCAGCGTGGAGGCCGCGGGCAAGGACATGTATGTGGCCAACTCTTTTGGCGATGTGCCGCAAACGGTCCTCGCGCCCGCACTGCTGCTGGACGACGTAACCGTGCGCCGCGCCAACGAAAAGAACGAGAAGCTGCCCTTCTATCCGCCGCCGGAGTAGACAAGAGCAGAAATTCGTCCAACCCCGCCCATTTCTCCTGAGACGTGCGGGGTTGGACGACAAGCTAACTTCCAGGTGGCCCTGAAACACCCGGAGCCCGGAAACTTGATCCCCTGTCACTCGATTTGCGCTACGGCGATTTAGCGGCACAACCAGCGGCAACTTCTGAGGAGATACATGACAGACCAATCGAAACAAGAACCGAATCTGGGCGGCACATTTACCCTTCCCAACACTTCCATGACCGTAAAGCGCATGGGCTTTGGTGCAATGCAGCTTGCCGGGCGGGAAGGCAACAAACTGGTCTGGGGGCCACCGCGCAATGTTCCTGGTGCGATCGCGGTTCTGCGCGGGGCCCTCGCCTCCGGCGTGAACCACATTGATACCAGCGACTTTTACGGCCCGCACGTAACCAATCAACTCATCCGGCAGGCGCTTCATCCCTACCCGGACGGTCTCGTGATCGTGACCAAGGTGGGAAGCCGCCGCGGCAACGACGGCTCATGGCTGCACGCTCGCTCACGCCAGGACATCATCGATGCCGTGCACGACAATCTGCGCAATCTCGGCCTCGATGCGCTCGATGTGGTCAATCTCCGCCTGGGTGGTTTCAGCGGTCCAGTGGACGAATCCTTTGAGGAGCCTCTCACCGCGCTCGTTGAACTCAAACAACAGGGCCTGATCCGGCATATCGGACTCAGCACCGTCTCCCCTCGGCAGCTGGCTCAGGCGCAGGCTATTACGGAGATTGTCTGCGTCCAGAACTTCTACAACCTGGCCCAGCGCGCTGACGACGAATTCGTCGATGCTCTCGCCGCGCGGGGCATAGCCTACGTGCCTTATTTTCCGCTCGGAGGCTTCTCCCCGCTGCAATCATCCAAGCTGAATGAGGTAGCCGCGTCCCTTGATGCCACTCCCATGCAGGTAGCGCTTGCGTGGCTACTGCGCCGGTCTCCGAACCTGCTGCTGATCCCCGGCACTTCGTCGGTCCAGCATCTGCAGGAGAATCTCAAGGCTGCAACGCTGGAGCTTCCGGACGAAGCTCTCCCTGACCTCGACAGCATTGGCGCCGCATCCGCTTAGAAGCAGGTGCCCCATCCATTTCACAGTTCCATCGTGAAATGGGTGGGAATCCACGAACCTCGGCCATCCAGTCCCATCGCACCAAACTGAAGCAATGAGCGGTTTCCCTCTCCCTACTTCTTCTTCCACGCCCCAACAATCGCGCCCATCAGAATCATGCCCAGCAGCCAGAAGCCGGTATTGATGGCGAACAGCAGATAGGTGCGAACCTCGAAGACGTATTCAGTGGCCCACGTGGTGAGCACAAAACCAAGCCACAACATGCCTGCAACCCGTATGCCGCGCAGCGCCGTCTGTGGCCCGGTGAGCTGGGTGACGCAGGAGATGGCGGAGGCAATCACGGCCGCCGAAACAAGCGCCGTGGCGTATTGCAGCGCCGGGTTCACGCCTGTGGCCAGTAGCCACTCCTTGGTGCGCCCAATGCCGTCAAGCCACGGCTGCATGAAGATCGAGTACCAGCAGGCCTCAAACAGGAAGCAGGCGACCGCGGCTATGGTGATGGCTAAATAGTTCTGCCGGACTCTTGGCTGTTCCTCTGTCATTCTGTCCTCCCATTCGATTCCGCATCTGCACTTGGGCCCGGTGAGGAAACGCTGCAATCGTACTTCTTTCCCTGCGGGGAATACTACTGAGAACACAATCCACGAACCGGGATGGACGGGATTCTAGTCCTTTCCGCGGTCTATTTTCCATGGCCGTGAACAAATGCGTCTATATTTCTTCAGTAGGCAAAGCGACGCCTCCGAACCCGTTCTCACCGCTATGAACAACCAGCCGCTCAACCTGTGGTGCGCCTACCCGGACGATCTCTTGTCGGAACCGGTTGCCGAGTCGTGCGCCTCGTTGCTGAGCGAGGACGAGCGGGCGCGCTGGCATAGGTTCCGCTTTGCCCGGCACGCCCGGGAGTTCCTGGCCACCCGCGCCCTGGTGCGCACCGCGCTTTCCCACTACCGCCCGCTTGCTCCCGAGGCCTGGCGCTTTCAAGTGAACGCGCACGGCAAGCCTGCAGTTGAGCCGTCCTGCGGCCTGCGCTTCAACTTGTCCAACTCCCCCGGTCTGGTGGTTTGTCTCATCTCCCAGGGAGCCGATGTGGGCGTGGACGTTGAGCCGCATGAGCGTGCGCAGAAGATTGCCGGGCTTGCCCCGGAAGTATTTTCCCCGCGGGAACTTGCCCAGCTTGATGCCTTGCACGGTCCTGAAAGACTGGATCGCGCCTTGTCTCTATGGACGCTGAAGGAGGCCTACATCAAGGCGCGCGGCTTGGGCCTGTCGCTCCCGTTGGACCGGTTCTCCTTTTTGTTTGGCGGCGTAGAGGGAATTCATCTTGCCCCGGGCCTGGGCGATCAGGCGGAGCGCTGGCGGTTTTGCCTGCTGGAGCACGCCAACCACCGCATCGCGCTCATGGCCGCGCAGTCCGCGGCGCCCGAGGTGCAAATCTGGGAGTCCCGGCTCTTCTCCGCACCGCCGAAGCAACTGCCCGGCGGCGGAGAAATCTGGTTTCCCCGCAAGCAGCCAGTGAGCCTATCCCCTCTTTAGAGCCATGTGGCCAGGCCCCGGGGTGTGTATGAATCCACTAAAGCTGGGTGCCCCAGGTGCCTCGCACTTGGGCACCTGGGAGCCCACGAACAGTCTTTCTGGTCCCTTAGTCCCCAGTCCCTACGTCCCTTAGCCCCTGATCCCTGATCTCTGAACCTTGATCTCTGATCTCTGTATTTGCAGATAATTACCACCCGATGCCCCATACTGGAGAGGCGATGGAGTGTGTTGCAGAGGCCGAAAAACGGGGTAAAAAACGGTGCACCCCCACCCCCCCCTCCCTTTTTACCTACTTTTTCACCTCTTCACCTAAAGTAACTATTTCAGAATCAATGGTTTGTAAATTCTACATAGTTACTTTCCGGTAACGCAAAACCCTCGATTTTGGCCCCTTTTTTGCCTCAAAAATAACTGTTTTTTTTCGCAAGTCGCACCCAGTTCGTTTTTCCGGTCTTGCCCGCTGGCTGAGACCTCGCAGGCGCAGTTGCGCAGTTCATGCGATTGCCCTGCTCGCCAGGCTCTCTCAACGGCCAGCGAGCAGCGGCTGACGCTATAATTCGTCGGGACCGGCGCTGATGGAGAGACTCGCGCTGAATTATGAGGCGCGAGAATCGCGGGATCGATTGCCCGAGCTGAAGCAATCGAGACCATCCGTTCAGTGTGCACAGACACAGCAGGTTCCGTATGAGGTCAGCATGAGGTTCTGGCCAATTTAATTACGCCGCATTGATTTTTGCCGCAGCGCCCTGAACGGGCGTGTGCTCAGCCCATGGAGGAAGAAATATGGTTCGTACACTGCAGATTTTCAGTTGTCTTGTTCATAGAGAGATTGCCGGCGGAGCCGCTGCGGCGGGCAATGCAACCAGACGGGCGTCGTCAGCGGTCAGGTCCGCGATGGGAGCCGTGGCGCTCTTGGCGCTTTTAACGATCGTTACCTGCGCTCTGACAGCGCAGGACGCGGCGAAGGCCGGCCCGGCCGCAAGCGTGAACGCGATCATCGGCACAGGCGGCGGCCCGGGCGGCGGCAACAACCTGTTTCCCGGAGCGACAACTCCGTTCGGCCTGGTGCAGCTGAGTCCGGACACGGAGAGCCAGGGATACGGCTATCACTACGACCAGGCGGCGATCCAGGGATTCAGCATGACGCACATGAGCGGCCCGGGTTGCGACAACGAGGGCGATGTGTTCTTCACGGCGACTACGGGCCCGGTGACGACTACGGTGCCGGAGTTCCAGTCCTCGTACGCGCACAGCGCGGAGACGGCTACGGCGGGCTATTACCAGGTGCGTTTGAATCGCTGGGATGTGAATGCCGAGCTGACGGCGACGGACCACACGGGCGTTGCGCAGTTTACGTTTCCAGCCGGCCAGCCGGCCAACATCCTTCTGCCGATCAGCCACACCCTGAATCATGTGGTGGCCGCATACGTGAAAGTGGTGGGCGACAGGACGATTGAAGGGTACGTCGTCAACCAGCTTTTCTGCGGCAAGAGAGACACCTACAAGGTCAGTTTTGTGATGACCTTCAACCGGCCGTTCGCCACATTCGGAACCTGGAACGGCAAACATTACGGCGGCCCGGGCGAGCTGGAAGAGAAGAACCGCACGGCCCTGCAACTGGACCACGACGCGTGGATTGGGGCCTACGCGAGCTGGCCGGCAGCGGCACAGGCGCAGACCGTCACGGCCAAGATTGCCATCTCCTACGTGGACCTGGCCGGCGCTGAGAACAATATGAAGACCGAGGCCGCGGGGAAGAGCTTCTCCGTGATCCATAAAGAGACGGTTGCGACGTGGAACAAGGCGTTGGGCGCGATTGAAGTATCGGGCGGCAGCGACACCAACCGCACCGTGTTTTACTCGGCGCTTTATCACAGCCTGCTGATGCCGACCATCTTCAGCGATGCGGACGGCCGCTACATCGGCTTCGACGACAAGATTCACAAGACCCTGCCGGGACACGCGATTTACGACAACTATTCAGGCTGGGACATCTACCGCAGCGAGATGCCGCTGGTGGCGATGATTGATCCGCGGCGCATGGAGGACATGGCGCAGTCGATTGTGCTGATGTACAAGCAGGGAGGCTGGATTGACCGCTGGCCAGAGGCCAACCGCTACACCAACGTGATGGCCGGCAGTCCGCTGACCGTGGTGTTGGCGACGGCGTGGTTGGACGGGCTGCACGGGTTCGACATGAAGGCCGGCTGGGAAGGCATGATGAAGGACGCCACCGAGGCGCCCCCACCCGGGCATACTTTTATTGGCGAAGAAGGCATCGACTGGATCAACAAGGTCCACTATGTGCCGGACGACAAGGTGAAGTACGGATCGGTCTCGCAAATCCAGGAGGACGGCGCGGCGTATGCGTCTCTCTACTGGCTGGCGAAGGCGATGGGTAAGACAGCTGATGCCAAGAATATGTATGACCGCGCACTGTACTACCGTAACAACTTTAACCCGCAGGACCGCTTCTTCAGGCCGCGCAACGCCGATGGCACGTGGGTGGATAAGTTCGACCCCAACAAGGAGCATGGCTTTATCGAGGGATCGGGCTGGCACTACCAATGGATGGAGCAATGGGACATGGCCTGGCTGGTGAAGGCCATGGGCACCGATTTGTTTAACCAGCGCTTGACCGAATTTTTCAATTATCAAAAACCGGGATGGTATGCGCAGCACTACAACCCGTACAACGAGACCGATCTGCAGGCTCCGTTCGAGTTCAACTTCTCAGGGCAGCCGTGGCAGACACAGCGGGTGGTGCGGCGCGTATTGAAGGAGAACTATACGAATACCTTCGATGGCTTGCCGGGCAATGACGACTGCGGCGCGATGTCGTCGTGGGCGGTGTTCAGCATGATGGGGATCTACAGCGTGGATCCGGCGAGCCTGGCCTACGAACTGACGAGCCCGGTATTCCCGAAGATCGTGGTGCATCTGCATGCGCCGTATGCGGGCAAGACGTTTGTCATCGAGACCACAGCGGACCCGGAGGCAACACCGTATATCCAGAGTGTCGAAGTGAACGGCAAGGCACACGCGAAGAACTGGATTTCGTATAAGGACATTGTCGCCGGGGGCACGCTGAAGTTTGCTCTCGGGGCCGATGCGAACAAATCGTGGGGGGCGGCGGCGGCGGATGCTCCTCCGTCAGTGAGCGATCAGCAGCCGTAATCGGCAATCTGCACGAGGCGGGCCGGGACATACGTCCCGGCCCGCTTTGCGTTTGCGGGAAACCTATCAGGCGTGGAGAGCGGCGGAGCGGCGCCAGTCGCGAAGGCCGAGGACGGCGAGCAACACCAAGCCGGCGTAGAGCAAAGCCGTGGGCCTAAGGTCCTTGTAGAGATACTCGCCGATGTAGGTGAGGTCTACGGCGATCCAGAGAACCCAATTGGCGGTGTGCTTGCGGGCCTGCCACCAACTGGCTACAAGGCTGTAGCTGGTGAGGGCGGCATCGAGATGCGGCAGGGCTGCGCCGATGCGCACCATGAGCCAGCCCAGCAGCACGGAGCCTACTGCGCCCGCGGCCAGGCCCGCGAGCCAGCCGCGCAAGCTGAGTGGCACGACGCGGACTTCGCCCTCCTGCTGAACGCCGCGCCACCAGTGAAACCAGCCGTAGAGGGTGAAGGCGACAAAGAAGATTTGCAGCAGCGCATCGGAGAAAAGGCGGGCGCGGTAAAAGACGACCAGGTAAAGCAGGTCCGCGGCGAGCACGACGGGCCAGCTGATGAGCAGGCGGCGCGTGGAGAGCCAGATGCCGAGGACGGTGGTGACAGTGCCCGCAATTTCAATCCAGTTCGCGGCCAGGTAGTGGAGAATGGCTGTCCAGGTCATTGTGCGGCGGCTCCGGTGGGGCGTGCGCTGGCGGCGCGTTGTTCGAGGGCATGGAGCAGGGATTGGCCGGAGCCGCGGAACCAGCGGGCGTGGCCTACGAGGTAATCGTCGTACGCCAGGCGCGCATTCTCTTCAGAGTGCAGCACGCCCAGATAATAATCGGCCTCAGAGAGCGCGAACTCGGCGTGGCAGAGAGCGGTCATGGGCGCGAGGGCGGCGGCTTCTTGCTGAGAGAGCGGGCGGATGGACTCGTAGCCGTTGAGGAGTGCGTGGAGATGTTCGAGATGGATTGGGACACGGTCAGGGTGGGCGGGGTCGCGGACGAGTGCGAGCCACTCGACGATGTTGCGCTCGATGGACTGCGCCAGATCGTGCACGGCGCTGGTGCGGTCGGCGAGGCCGAAGTCGATGATGGCCGTGGCGTGCGCGCCGTCGCTCCAGAAGAGGTTGGAGGCGTGCAGGTCGTTGTGGGTCCACAGCGGCGGGAGCGCGGGCAGAAGCGGAAGAAGCTGTGCATGAAACGGGGCAAGCAGCTCGAGCGCTTGAGAGGCGCAATGGTGCACGGCTGCGTGCGCGGCGAGCGACGGGCGCGCTGCGAGATAACGATCCAGCGCGGCGCGAGGGTCTTTGGCGGCAAAGATGGTGAAACCAGCTACCAGCGGGCGCGGCTTGCGGCGCGGCGCGGCGAATCCCTCGGACGCAAGGTGGAGTCGCGCCAGCGCCTGGCCGGCGGCGTGTGCGTGCGGCGCACAGCGGAAGGGCGTCCAGGAGATTGCGTCTTCATAGAGGTCAATGCCGGCGGAGACTTCATGCACTTCGTATGTCCACTCGCCGGATTCAATTGCGGTGTGGCCGGATGCAGCGGCAAATACGCGCGGGACAGGCGCGCCGGCGGAGAGGAGGTGGGCGAGGAAACAATGCTCCTCAAGCAGGCCTTCCGCATCGCGCACGGTGCGGTGATGGCGCTTGATAAAGACCTTGCCTTGGTTTGTGGCGACGACGCTCGCGGCGGAAAAGGGGCGCGGACTGACGGACAAAATCTCAATTGGATCGCCGAGTGCGGGGAAGTGGACGAAGAGAGCGCGCAGGTCGGCAAGCGTCAGCGGAGGCCAGTCAGGCGCGACCAGTGTACCGTCCATGCCGTGGGTTTTTGCGGTTGCGCTCATTGTTGGTGCATCCCGATTGCTTTAGAAAGTGTAATGGGCGGAGAGGCGGACTGTGGTGGGCGCGCCCATGTGGATGAAGGTATCACCGAGGCTTGCGCCGGTGTCTTTCCAGTAGCGTTTGTCGGCGATGTTGTCAGCGTAGAGACGGAAAGTGACGCGGCCCTGTTCTCCGCCGGGGGTATAGCGCGCGCCGAGGTTGAAGAGGTTGTAGCCGGAGACGGAGACCGCATCATCGCGCGTGGCATCCTTTCGGCCGGTGTAACCCCAGCCGGGCATCAGGTGCAGGCCACGCGCGTGGGGCAATGCGAGATCGGCAAAGAAGGCCGTGCGCAGATGCGGGACATTGAGCACCTGGCGGTTGTCAAAGGACGGCGTGCCGGTGTCGCTGGAGACGGCGCGGATGGCGGCTAAAGATGCGTCCAGCCGCAGCCAGGCAGCAGCCTTGCCTTCCGCGTTGAACTCGAAGCCGTCGTGGGTTTCGTGGCCCTCGGACTCGAAGCAGAGATCGCCTGGATTTCCAGCGGGGCAGAAACTATCAGCGGCGGTGAGCACCTTGGGATAAAAGAACGGCGAGCGCATGTGGAACACGGCGGCGGTGAGGAGGATGCGCTGGCCGGGCTCGTACTTGGCGCCGGCCTCGGCCTGGCGGGTGCGGAAGGGATCGAGAAACTGGTTTCCGTTATCGACCCACCACGGGGCTTGCAGGCCCAGCGATAGCAGCACGCCGTAGTTGCCATAGAGGGTGAAACTGGCGACGGGATTGAAGGTGACTGCGTACTGCGGCAACCAGATCGGCTCGTCCTTTAATTTGGGCGCGCAGGGATTTGGGATTGGACTTGTGCTGGGATCCAGATCGATAGGGTTACTGCAAGAGGCGTAGAGCGAGTAGTTATGGTCGTGGAGGGAATCGTAGCGGCCGCCGGCGATGAGCTGAATGTGGCCGGGAAGATGGATACGGTCCTGCATGATTGCGGCGGCCTGGTGACTGTCTTCCCAGATGCGGCGTGGGCCGGCGGATTGATGCGGATCTTCCACGGCAGCCAGATCAACCGGCGCGATGGGCTGATAGATGTTGTCGGAACCGATGTAGCTGTAGACCGCGCCATCTTGCTCAACGCCGTCGGCAGAGTAGGGATTGGCGACGGTGTAAAAGCCTGGCTGCTGAACGCTGCGCAGGAACAGCTCGCCGCCGCCGGTCAGGTCCTGACTGATGGCTCCGGTTTTTACATGGCCGGTGATCATCGCCTCGGCCTGTGCGTCGATGCGTAGTTCGCCGGGGTCGCGGTAGTCGTAGATGTCGTAGCTGCCGTCGGGGGCGAAGAAGTAATCGGGCGATGTGCCGCCCAGGTCCGTGCAGGCTGGACTACCTGCGCAGCCGTAGGCGTAGACCACGTTGTCGTCGATGAGCGAATGGCTGTAACTGGCCGAGGCGAAGGCACGCCAGGCATGGGGCAGATCGTAGTCCAGGCGCGCGTCGGTATTGAAGGTGTCAAAGGTGTTGGGCTTGGCCCAGGACTGCGCGCCAAGCATGGTGGACGGATAAATGCGGCTCATATCGGGCAGGGTCGCCCCGCCCAGCAATTGATAGCCGCAAACCGAGCGCTGGACCTTGTGCTGGTACTCGAAGTCGCCTTTCAAAATCGCCTTCGGGCTCAGCTTCCAGTCGGCGGCGCCGGCGCCCATGGCGCGCCAGCCGTTGGCATCGTTGACGTAGCTCTGCATTCTTTCGCCGGCGAGATTGACGCGCACGCCAACCTGCTTTTGGCTGCCGAAAAGAGAGCCGAGATCAATCGCGCCGTAGGAGCTTCCGCGATGGTCTGTGGCGAGATCGACGGCCTGGACGACGGCCGGCTGCTTGGTAACGTAGTTGATGAGGCCTCCGGAGGAGGCCACGCCGCTCTCCACGCCAGCCAGGCCCTTGAGAAACTCGACGTGCTCCTTGTTTTCAAGAGGCACATCTTGCTCGCCGGCGATGGTCATGCCGTTGATCTGGAGGCCAGTGGTCAGGTCGATGGGAACGCCGCGAATCTCATAGTCGCCGTAGTAGCCGACAGGTGCGTAATCTTCGCCGATAGAGGCGTCGTTCTTGACCACGTCAGAGAGCACGCGCGCCTGCTGATCGGAGAGCAGTTCGCGGGTGACCACTGTGGCGGAAAGCGGGATCTGCTGAAGCGTGGCTCCGTTCAGAGTGCCTACCGTGACCGTGTCGGGCAGATAATCGTCTTTCACTTCGCCGTGAACGACAACCGTGGTGGTGACGCGCTGCACCTGCAGCGCGGTTGCGGAGGGGTTCTGTGCGGCGGGTGGCTGAGCTGTGCCGGCAGGTGTCGGGCTTTGCGAAAATGCGCCAGCAGGAAGGGCGAGGCAGGAAACCAGCAGCAGTGCCCGGGCAAAAGACACGCGTGCGGAAGTTTGAGATGGGATGCGTGCCGCGGCGGCGGCGGCGAGTGTGAGCATGGTTTCCCCTTGTTTCCAACTGCATGAAACAAGAGAACTCACTTTGCGATTCGAGGAAGAAGGCCAAACGGCTTCGAAAACTTCCCACGCCGGTATTATCCGGATCGGGTTCTAGGGTATTTCTCAGCCCCACTTCGTGGAGCACCCCTGTTTCAATAATCCGATTGAAACACTCCCGGCCGGGGTGGTGCAAGCAGACGCCCAGGAGGGCGCTGCGGGCGCAGGGAAAAGGCACTATCCGGGACAATGGAGCGGCAAGATAAATTGAACGGAGCCCTGGGAGTTCGACCGCGCCGGCTTAGGCTGGAAAACGGTGCAATTTTTGTGGAAATAACCGCTCCCTGCGCGGCTGCAGGCGATACATTTGAATAGCAAACAAATTTACTGCAAATTAATTCTGACTACCCTGAGAAATTTCTCTCTTGAAAGGCGTCTTGATGGAAAGTTTTTGTTCGTCTGCCCGCTTTCGCGGCCGATCCGTTACTCGGCTGCTGCTGGCTTGTTGCCTTATTTTCCTGGCGGGCGGCCGGATGCTGGCTCAATCGACCTACGGCACCATTCTGGGCACGGTGCACGACTCGAGCGGGGCAGTGGTGCAGGGCGCGCAGATAACGCTGGCCAATACAGGCACCTCGGGCGCGCGGAGCATGGCGAGCGATGGGAGCGGGAACTACGCCTTCAAGAACATTGAAGTGGGCACATATGCCCTGACGATTACGGCGCCGGGGTTTGAAAAGGAATCGCTTCCGGCGATCGTGCTGACGGCGCGCGAGACGCGGCGCATGGATGCAACGCTGAAGCCCGGGGCCGAGACTCAGACCGTAATTGTGATGGACAATCCGATTCCGGTGATCACCACCGATGTTTCAAACCTGGCCGAGACCAAGATTGGCGACGAACTGGTAGAACTACCGGTAGCGATCTATTCGCGTTCGGCCGGTTCCACGAGCCCCATTTCCACACTGACGACCGAGGCGGGCGTGCAGACCGACGATGGCGGCAACCTGGCAGTGATGGGGACAACGGCGGCACTGCTAAGCGTGACCATCGACGGAATCTCCAGCGTGGGCGTGGAGTATTCCGGCCCGGTGAACGAGATGTTTCCCTCGTTCAACTCGATCGAGGAGATTCGCGTAAGCGAGTCAAACAATAATGCGGAGTTCGGCGGAGTCGCGGATATTACCACCGTCTCCAAGGCCGGGACCAACCACTACCACGGCGGGGTTTTTGAGAACCACGAAAACACGATACTGAACTCCAACGATCCTTTCGCTCTCTCCAAGCCGAAGATCATCATGAACGACTTTGGCGGGACACTGGGCGGGCCGGTGAGAATTCCTCATCTCTATAACGGCGAGGATCGTGCATTCTTTTTTATCAGCTACGAGGGGCTGCGGCTGCCTCGCCAAACGCCGATGCTGCTCAGCGTGCCTTCCGCGGACATGCGCAACGGCAATCTGACCAGCTATCTGGCCGGACAAGGCGTCGCGGCCATTTATCAGCCGGATGGGGTTACACCCATCGATCCCGCCAACGTGCCGGTGAACGCAACCTCCGGCAGGCTGCTCAAGTACCTGATGCCCGCACCGAACTACGGCGATCCCAACTCCTACACCAACAACTACCAGAACAATTTTTCCTCGCCCATCTCTGCCAACCAGGGGGATGTGCGGCTGGATGAAACCATCTCCTCGCGGCAGTCGATGTTTGCGCGTTTCTCATACAAGAACCGCCAGGTCACGACCGCGCCGTCGGCGGCCTGCACGTATAGTTATTGCGCGGAGGCGGGTAGTCCTCTGCAAGGCGGCTACAATACGCCCGAGATTGACGAAGGGCTGACGTTTGCCCACAACTACATATTTTCAGCCAGCCTGATGAACGAGTTTCGCGGGGGCTTCAATGCGCAGCACACGTCTGAGACGCAGAGCTACTCGACGAATTCCCTGCTGACGCAGACCGGGCTCAGCGTGCCCCAGGCAGACACCAGTTGGTCCGAGGCTCCGCAGGTGCTGATCAACGGATTCATGTCGACCGGCGCCGGCAACCCGGGGATGCAGCGCGGCCAGATTATTCAGGTTCTGGACAACCTGACCTGGACGCACAGCAATCACTCTTTCAAATTCGGCGCGGACTTCAAGCGCCTCACCGACCACGACGACAATGTGTACGGCAACTATCGCTCCGGCTGGTATGTTTTTAACGGCTCGTCCGATGTGGGCGGAGCCATCGGCGACCCGTACGCCGCATTTCTACAGGGCTTTCCGGATTACACCGAAGTGAGTTCGACGAACAAGCCTGCGATGGACGGGCTGGGTTACGCTTACGCGTTCTATGGACAGGACGACTGGAAGATCACCCCGAATCTCACCTTGAACCTGGGCCTGCGCTACGAACTGCACCCGCCCCTCAAGGAGACCAACTACAACACCGCTGTTTTCCAGCCTGATTACACCGGCAGCGTTTCAGGTCAAGCCGTGCACGGCGCGGTCGTAGTCCCCAATGCGCAGGCGCTCTCGTTCGCGTCACAGGATTTTGTCAACGCCATCGCGCCCACCCCCATTCTGACTGCCGCTCAGGCCGGGATTCCAGAGACCTTGCGGTACACAGACAAGACCGGCCTGGGCCCGCGGCTGGGATTTGCCTGGCGCCCGTACGGCAACGACAAAACAGTGGTCCGGGGCGGTTGGGGACGGTTCATTGAAACGCCGTTGGGATTTTCGCTGGTCTCCGGCTGGGCCGTTCATGCCAGCTATCTAGCCACCTATAACCAGGACTATGTGTCTGGCAGCACGACGCCGCTGCTCTCATTCACCAAGCCCTTCAATACACTTGCCGGGGGCGGCGCCGGAACCGCGAACTTCGATTATGCCTTCCCCATCCACTACAAAAATCCTTCAGCCCAGCAGTGGAACCTTACCGTGGAGCAGGACTTTGGCCACAGCATCGGGATGCGGCTCTCCTACACGGGCAGCCACGGCGAGAACCTTGACGCCATGGAGGATCTGAACCAGGTCCCCGCCAACTCCCTGGGTTACGAAGTGGCGGGCGCTCAGCGGCCCTATCCCAGCTGGGCGGTGATCCAGAGCGTCACGAACGCCGCGGTGAGTAACTACAACAGCGGCACGGCAGAGCTTTCACGGCACAGTGGCCGGGGCCTGACCTTTGACGCCAGCTACACCTGGACGCACGATTTATCGAACGCGGGCGGCGCCACGCCAAATGCCTTTGCCGTGGCCGGAGGCAACTTTCTTACCGATCGCTTCCATCCCGGCCTGGACTACGGCAACGTGATCTACGACCGCAAGCACCGCTTCCTGATCACCTACCTTTACGATCTGCCTTTCGGGCGTGGGCAGCAGTGGCTGAACAGCGGGACTTTTGTAAACAGACTGGCAGGCAACTGGCAACTGGCCGGCGTAACCATCCTGCAGAGCGGGCCCTTCCTCACGCCCTACGAGCAGACTGTCGATTCGGCAAATACCAATATTCTGACCACGATCGGACAGGCACGCACCGATCAGTTGCGCAACGTCTCACTGTATGCGCCGCAGCGCACCACGGCGCAGTGGTTGAATCCCGCGGCTTTTCCTTACCTTAACCTTGGTACTGGCCGCTTTGGCAACGCTCCCGTGGGCGGGGTCGTTGGACCGGGCACGGCCAACTTCTCCCTTTCGATGATGAAGAACATTTTGCTGACAGAGCAAACCAGGTTCCAGATCGGGCTAGAAGCGGCCAACGTCTTCAACCATCGCAACTACGAACCACCCAACATGCAGGTGGATTCGGGCGGGTTCGGGAGCATTACGGCGTTGCAAACCGCCGAAGGCGCGGGGCCGCGCAGCATGGAGCTCTCGGGACGAATTACGTTCTGAGGAGTTGCCGGGAATTTTGGCAGTTCCAATCCTTGTCAGATCAAGCGTACGGTTTGCCTATACCCCGGCTTGGAAGGCAGTGTCTGGGAGGCCAGTTCGGCGATCATGGCCTTGGAAAGAACCTCAAGCATCGCCATCTGCGCCTGCTCCCAAACCGGATGAGCAGGGCACCTTGCTTTGCGGCGACAGGATTTCCCGGAGACCAGGCAGACATTGAGGCAGATTGGGCCATCGACAGCCTCAATGACGGTGCGCATTGACGCGGTGCGGCCTTGCGGCGAAATTTGAAAGCCGCCTGACTGTCCGCGCCGCGAAGAGATCAGCCCAGCGCGCGACAAGGCCTGCAACACCTTGGAGAGAAAGCTATCGGGCGCATCGGTGGCGGCGGCAAGAGTGGGCAGCGAGACGCGCTCCACCGTGGGCCGTGCAGCCAGATGAACCATGACGCGGACGGCATAATCCGCGGCGCGCGTCAGTTGCATTGACGAATTGAGTTTCTCCATGGATTCGTCCTTTGGAACAGGTACCGCGGCACAATTCTCCCGAAGACCGATGAAACCCGCGGGGTCGATTCCAAAGGATAGCGCCTGGAATCGGGGTGATAAGAGCGGCTAAACGGGAGCGTAATTTAAGTTGTCACAGCCGGATGTATCCTCCGTCACAGACCACTGGTAATCACAGGCGATAGCTTCACGTTTGCCAATTGATATTGGAGATAAACAGTCCAATATGTCCCATAAGAAATCCTTCGCGGCTTCCCCTTGCCGGCCCATCCCGGCGCGGGCCTGCGATGTAAGCCTTGAGCGCTTGCCCGGGGCCGCATTCGCGACGGATCCTGCGCCGGTTACAGAGTGAAAGGAACTTCCGGAATCTCATGAATCCATATCCCGCTGTAGATCCAATTCCATTGCCGGCCCCGATATGGCTGTTGAAATTGCTGCATATCGTGACGCTGTCCTTGCATTTTGTAGCCGTGGAAATGCTGCTGGGCGGACTGCTGATTGCGGTAGTGCTCAGCCTGTTCCGCGGCTCGCCGTTATCGATGGTTAGCGCGAAGGCGCTGGCGCGTCGGCTGACGGTGGTGATGACGTTTGTGATCAACCTTGCTGTGCCGCCGCTGCTGTTTGCCCAGGTGCTGTATGGGCGCGCGCTTTACACCAGCAGCGTGCTGATCGGCGTCTACTGGATCTCGATCATCGGTCTGCTGATGCTGACCTACTGGCTGCTGTACCGGTTCACGGCGCGGCTTGAGGCGGGACGCACGGCGTGGTGGATGGGGCTGGTCGCATGGCTGCTGGCCGGCAGCGTTGCACGTCTGCTCTCAACCAATATGACGCTAATGCTGCGCCCCGAGGTCTGGCGGCAAATGTACTCCAACTCGGCCATGGGCGCGTATCTTCCCACGGGCGACCCCACGCTGACACCGCGCTGGCTGCTGATGCTGGCGGGCGGGCTGTTCGTCGGCGGGTTATGGCTGGTTTACCTTGCGGGCCGGAGCACGTTCACGGCAGAAGAGAAGAAATTTGTGGCCGGCCTGGGCGGCAAGATAGCCGCGGGGTTTGGTGTGGTTTATCTGCTGGCCGGGTTGTGGGCGGCGAGCGTGCAGCCGGAAGCAGTCAAGGCCGGGCTTGCAGGCCACGCAGCTTATCCGCTGTATAAGCTTGCCGGTTTTGCCGGTTACGGCTGGCTGGCCCTGGTGGTGGTGGCCGTACTGGTGGGCGCGGTTGCCGGGTTCGGCAAGATTACCGCGAGTTGGCTGGGATGGGTTGGCGCTCTGGTTGTGGTGCTGACTGAGATCATGTTCACCGTCTATCGCGACGGCGTGCGCGACCTGACCTTGCTGAGTAAGGGCTACGACGTGTGGGACCGGGTTGTGGTCACCAACTGGAGCGTCGTGGGATTGTTCCTGGTCCTGTTTATAGCGGGCCTGGGCGTGGTTGGCTGGCTCGTGTCCGTGGTGGCGCGCGCGAACAGAGTCATGGAGGGCGCGGCCTAGGCCGGCGATGAGATTGCTATGAGCGAATTGACGAATCTGGAAAACATTGTGGAGGAGCCCGGCGAACAAACGACACGCCGAGCCTTTCTGGCGGCAGCCGGAGCTGCGGGAGTGCTGTATACAGCCGCACTGGTCTATCCCATCTATCGCTATCTAGCCTCTCCAGAGGAGATGGCGCTGAGCGCGACGGCGGTCACCGAGGTGACGCTGAAGGATGCGCACAAGCTGCCGGCAGGTTCGGTGCTGATGTTCAAGTTTGGCACGCGCCCGGCGATGCTGATCCACCATGAAGACGGGCGCTGGATTTCAATGACGGCGGTGTGCACGCACCTGGGCTGCACGGTGCAGTATGAGCCGCAGGCGGACCGCATCCACTGCGCATGCCACGGCGGCGTTTATAACGCCTACACCGGCGCCAATGTGAGCGGACCGCCGCCCAAGCCGCTCACTCTTTACAAGGTGGCGGTCAACAATACCGGCGTGGAAGTTTCGCGGACATAGGGTTTCCGCAGCAAGTTCAAAGGATAGAGGCATGACAGTAAAAACCATCACGAGTTCCGCTTACGAATGGGTGGATGAGCGCCTGGGCCTGTCAGAACTGGCCGCTTTCGCGCGCCACAAGACCGTCCCCGTCCACTCCCAGTCCTTCTGGTACTACTGGGGTGGCATCACACTGTTCCTGTTCCTGGTGCAGTGCTTTACGGGCATGCTTCTGCTGGTGTACTACCGGCCGGGAGCGGAGGCCTACGAGTCAGTCAGGCAGATCACTTTTGTGATGAACTTTGGCTGGTTGATTCGCTCAGTGCATGCATGGTCAGCCAACCTGATGATGTTTTCGATCCTGGTGCACATGTTCTCAGTCTTCTTTATGAAGGCCTACCGCAAGCCGCGCGAGTTTGGGTGGCTGAGCGGCATGGCGCTGCTGGGACTGGCCTCAGTATTCGGGTTCTCAGGCTACCTGCTGCCGATGGACGAGCTGAGCTACTTCGCCACCAAGGTGGGCCTGCAGATTCCGACAGCAATTCCCTATGTGGGCGCGGCGATAGCGAACATGCTGCGCGGCGGCCCGGATGTGAGCGAGTTTACGGTGCAGCGCTTCTTTGCCCTGCACGTGGTAGTGCTTCCGGCCTTGTTTCTGCCGCTGCTCGGGTTTCACCTTTGGCTGGTGCAGCGCCACGGCAATGCAGCGCCGCCCAGCGAAGAAGCTAAGCCGGCCGCGGAGCGCAAGAGCATTCCTTTCATGCCCAACTTCCTGCGCAAGGATCTGGCCATGTGGCTGATCTCGCTGAATATTCTGGCGCTGCTGGCGTCGGTGTTTCCGTGGGCGCTGGGCAAGCAGTTTGACCCGCTGGTGCCTGCTCCGGCCGGCATTCATCCTGAGTGGTACTTCATGAGTCCCTTCGAGATGCTGAAGCTGCTGGGCGCTGTGCTGCCTGGGGAGATCGGCGAGATTACGGGGATACTGCTGTTTACCGTGGGCATCGCGCTTTGGGTTCTGATTCCCTTTTACGACACAAACAAGGAATCGGGACAGCGCGGCCGCACCGCACATTACTTTGGCCTGCTGGCGGTTTTCGCGCTGCTGGCCACTACCGTCATCGGCTATTGGACCATTCGGTAAAGCAGCCTCTAGCTGCTAGCTGTCAGCTGCCAGCTTCGTCCTGCTGATACAAACTGGCCGGGCTAAGCACGATAAAGCTAGAAGCTAAAGGCTAGAAGCTAGGAGCTAAACGTGAACTATCCATTCTGGGACATTCCATATCTCGGCTCGGGCTGGGTGATCGGCATCATCGCCATCTTCCACGTCATGATCTCGCAGTTTGCCGTGGGCGGCGGACTCTATTTACCGCTGGCAGAGCGCAAGGCTATGCGCGAGGGCCGCACCGACTGGCATGAGCAACTGGTCAGTTATTCAAAATTCTTCCTGATTCTTACGGGCGTCTTCGGCACCGTGTCCGGCGTAGGCATCTGGTTCGCCATCGGCCTTACGCAGCCGGAGGCTACCAGCACGCTGATTCACAATTTCGTCTTTGGGTGGGCGATCGAGTGGGTCTTCTTCATGGTGGAGTTGATCACGGCGGCGGTGTATTACTACACCTGGAACCGGATCGACGCCAAGCAGCACCTGACCGTGGGCTGGGTGTATTCCGCGGCATCCGTGGCCACGCTGGTGATCATCAACGGCATTCTCACCTTCATGCTGACACCGGGCGACACGTGGCTCGGCGTTGCCGGCACCGGCCAGGAAGCCAGCAAGTTCTGGAATGCATTCTTCAACCCCACCTACTGGCCCAGCCTGCTGCTGCGCGCCTGTGTCTGCTGCTCACTGGCCGGCATCTGGGCGCTGATCAGCGCCAGCCGCATTGATGGCGACAAGCAGCCGGCGCTCAAATCCAGCATGGTGAAGTGGAGCGTGAAGTGGCTTGTGCCTTCGTTTGTGGTCATGCCTTTTCTGATGATCTGGTACTACATGATGGTTCCCGCATCGCAGCAGGCGCTGCTTACGCTGGGCATCGACACCATCAACGCTGGAACCTTCTCCGCCGTTACACGCATGGCGCTGATTATCATCATTACTTCAGCCACGATTGTGGCCGTCGCCTACTACCTGGCTTACCGCAACCCGGTGGAGTTCAATCTTTCGCACGCGATGGCGATTCTGCTGCTGGCACTGATGGCTACCGGCGCTGGAGAGTATTCGCGCGAGATGCTGCGCAAGCCCTACGTGATTGGCCGCTGGATGTACTCGAACGGGGTACGAGTTCCGAATGCCAACCGGATCGATCAGCAAGGCTACCTGACGAACTCGATATGGATCTGGAACGGATCGTCATCCAGCTACTCGCGCGGCGAGGCGATCTTCCGCGGGGAGTGCGGCTCCTGCCACACATTGGACGGCTACCGGCCGCTGCGGCAATTGCTGAGCGGACGCGACCGCGCCAGCATCGGCAACTTCATCACCATGCTGCACGAGCACAAGGCCGACTCGCCTTATAGCCGGTTTATGCCGCCCATGGTGGGCACGCAGCAGGACGTCAACGATCTCACCGACTATCTGAACTACAAAGTCAATCCGCCGGCGCCAGGCGCACAAAAAACGACGCTGACGGCACAGAAATAGCAGCTTCCCTTTTTCCAGCAGTTGAGGCCCACGCGATGCGTGGGCTTTGCTGTCTGCGGCTTGCCAAGCGCAAATGCTTCCGCTATAAGTAACTGCGACCCGAGCGCCGGATTGATTTTGTGTTGAACTCCGGCCCCACTTCACACGCTGATTCACAGCAGACAGGAAAACAGATGATTACCCGCAGAGATTTGATGTTGGCCTTGCCCGCGGTTGCGGCGACGGCCGGAGTGTTCGCCGTTGCCGACCCGAAACCAGTTATGGGCTCCACAGCCTTCGATTGGAATTCTATTCCCGTGAAGCCGACCAAAACCGGATCTGTGCGTTCGTTCTTCTCGACGCCAACTGCTACTTTGGAAAACCTGGAGCTGCATGTGACCACGCTCAATCCGGGCGAGATGCCGCACCAGCCGCACCGGCATCCGAACGAGGAGATGATTATTCTCCGGCAGGGAACGCTGGACACTCTGTCGAATGGCGAGTGGAAGCGTGTGGGGCCGGGGTCAGTGATTTTCAACGGCTCGAATCAGCTTCACGGGCTGAAGAACGTGGGGGCGGACCAAGCGGTTTATCACGTGATTAACTGGAAGTCATCGACGACGCCGGCGCAATAGGCGAGGACGGCTGGTGGGCTGGAATCCCAGATCTCAGAAGCGAGACCTGGGGCACCCACTTCGATCCCAGAAACGTGGCATGGCGCTTAGCGGCTGCTCGTGCGGAGGGCCTCGACGGTGAGTTCATCGGCGTGGCGGAGGCTGGGAAACAGCACCGACCATAGACCGGCAACCGCGAGCGCGCCGATCCCACCAAACACCGTGGCGCGCACCACGCCCCACCACTGCGCGGTGAGGCCGCTCTCAAACTCGCCCAGTTCGTTGGATGCGCCGAGGAAGAGCGAGTTGACGGCACTGACACGGCCGCGCATCTGGGGCGGCGTGGCCAGTTGCAGCAGCGAGCCGCGAATAACGACACTGATGGAGTCTGCCGCTCCGGCCACAAACAGCGCAGCCAGCGAAATACCCAGGCTGCGCGAGAGGCCGAAGACGACCGTTGCCGCCCCAAAGATGGCCACGCACACGAAGAGGCGCAAGCCGGCGCGGCGGCGGAAGGGAAAGCGGGTCATGAGCAGCGACATGACCACCGACCCGGCGGCGGGAGCGGCTCTGAGCAAGCCCAGTCCGCGGGGTCCGGTATTCAGGATTTCGCTGGCAAAGATGGGCGTGAGCGCCACGGCCCCGCCCAGGAGCACTGCGAACAGGTCAAGGGAAGCGGCGCCCAGCAGCAGCGGTGAGCGGCCCATGTATTGGAAGCCGGCCATGACCACCTTGAGGGAAAGGGCGCGGTGTTCCATGCGTCCGAGCCGGGTATGCAGACTGCCCACCAGCACTAGGGCCCAGACCAGCGTGGCCAGCGTAAATACATACACAATGCCCGCGCCTTGCAGCCGGGCTCCGGGGACGAGAAGCGCCAGCGGCAGCGTATAGAGCACTCCGCCGAGCGCCGGGCCGATGATGGTGGCGAACTGGAAGATGGCTCCGCCCCAGGTGACAGCGTTGACAAAATGCAATTCGGGAACCAGGTGGGGAATGAGCGCCGTGTTGGCAGGACCGGAGAAGGAACGGGCCGTTCCCATGAAGAACAGAACCGCATAGATGGGATAGACACTGTGCAGGCCGGAGCGGGCAAGCTGAAGCAGAGCCAAAGTGCAAACGATCTGCAGGCTATAGCAGACCAGGATGATCTGCCGCCGGTCAAAGCGGTCGGCAACGTGGCCGGCAGGGAGCAAAAATAGCAGGCCCGGCAGGAACTGCGCCAGGCCCGTATAGCCCAGGTCGAGCGGACGGTGGGTGATGGAATAGACCTGCCAGGCAACTGCCAGCGACTGCGCCGCCGCTCCCAGAATGGCAGCCACGCGCGCCAACTGGAAACGCCGGAAATCTCGGGAGGCAAAAGCCTCCATGCCGCGCCTGGGCGGCCTGGGGGGAAGAGGCTTCATGGTCTGCCCCTAGGGTATATTGCCCGGAAGCGGCGGAACTATTTCAGCAACAGGACCGAAGCTGCCGATACGATGCCTACGATGGAGCAGACAATACCCAGATACCAGTAGATGCGGCTGTGGGTGAGCAGCGTGACCGAGGTGATGACGAGGCCAATTTCAAGCAGTGCCTCGGCCAGGTCAAAGCGGTTGGCGCGTGCTTCAGCCTGCTTGACCTCCGTCTCAAGCGCCTTTGCCTCTTTGAACTCGTCAGTCATTTTCTCTGACCAGTTGGCCTGATGCTTGCGGTAGTCCTCCGCGTTCTTGTTTGCGTCATCCTTGTTCTTGATGTCGATATCCTTCATCAGGTTGAGGATGAGGTCGGTGTCGTAGGAGCGGATATTCTGTGCCTGGTACTCGCCCCACGTATCGGTGGCCTTGTTCTGGTCAAGGATGGCCTCAGTGTGGGTGCGATGGCCCAGCACGGTGGCCAAGGCTACGAGAACGGCCAGCACGGCCATGGTAAAGGCGACGGGCCGCAGCGAGGATTCGTGCGCTCCGTGCTCGGCGTTTTCCTGCAGTTCCTGGGCTTCGTTGGCTTCCATGGTGGGGGATCTCCTTGGGCGTGTGACTCGTTGTGTTTATTTGCGTTTCCAGCGGACGCCGTCTTTGGAGTCTTCAAGGACGATGCCTTTTTCCGCCAGCTCGTTGCGGATCTGGTCGGCGCGGGAGAAGTTGCGCTGCTTTTTGGCCAGTGTACGCTCGGCGACCAGCGCGTCGATGGCCTCATCGGTGAGAGATTGGCGGGCCAGCAGTTCGGGAGCCACGTCGGCTTGCCGGCCAGACAGCTCGGCCCATTCCAGGGCTCGGCGGGTGGGCTCGGCGTCGTTGTCCTTGATGACATCAAAGACCGCGTCGAAGCTGGCCAGCACGGCCAGAATCGCATCCCGATCCCCGGCCAGAAGCTTCCCCTGGTCGATGGCGGTGTTGGCAGCGCGGATCAGGTCAAAGATGGGGGCGCGGGCTTCAGCGGTATTCAGGTCGTTGGAGAGCGCGGCGACGTAATCTGCCTGCGCCTTCCGGGCGGCGGCCTGGAGCGCGGGATTTTCGCCGGGCGCAAAACTCCCCGTAGTAAGGCGCTGGTGGAAGGTTCTCAGCCGGTCGATGGCGTTGGTGGCTTCGATGAGTCCGTCGAAGGTGAAGTTGAGCTGATGCCGGTAAGGCACCGAGATCAGCGCCAGGCGGATGGCGGAGGCCTTGTAGCCCTTCAGGAGCAGGTCGCGGAGGGTGTAGAAATTGCCCTCGCTCTTTGACATCTTGCGCCCGTCCACGAGCAGGAAGCGGACATGCATCCAGTGGCGGGCAAAGGGCTTGTGGGTGACAGACTCGCTCTGGGCGATTTCGTTTTCGTGGTGCGGAAACATCAGGTCTTCGCCGCCGGCGTGGAGGTCGAAGCTGTCTCCCAGGTACTCCATGGCCATGGCGGAGCACTCAATGTGCCAGCCGGGACGGCCGCGGCCGATTACGGTGTCCCAGGAGGTTTCGCCGGGCTTGGCTGCCTTCCAGAGGGCAAAGTCGCGGGCGGAGTCCTTCTCGTACTCGTCGAGATCGACGCGGGCGCCGTCCTCCATGCCGCTCAAGTCCTTTTTGCTGAGCTTGCCGTACTCCGGGAAGGAGGCGAGGCGGAAGTACCAGGAGCCGTCCTCGGTCTGGTAAGCGGCTTCGGATTCGGCGAGGCGCTGGATGAGTTCGACCATGCGGTCAATGTGTTCTGTGGCGCGGGCAAGCTGCTCCGGGCGCTCGATTCGCAGCGAATCCAGGTCTTCAAGGAAGGCCTGCTCGTAAGGCGCGGTGTATTGGGCGATAGGGATGCCGGCGGCTGTGGCGTTGCGGATGATCTTGTCGTCCACGTCGGTGATGTTCATGACGTGGCGGACTGGGACGCCGAGCAGATGGAGAGTGCGGCGGAGAACGTCGATTTGCAGAAAGGTGCGGAAGTTGCCGATGTGGCCGTAGTCGTAGACCGTGGGACCGCAGGCGTACATGCGGAGGGCCTTGCCGTCAGAGGGCGTGAGCTCGTCGAGTTGTCCGGTCAGGGTGTTGAAGAGGCGGAGAGACATATGTCTTTCTTGCTCGGAAAGCGCTGAAATCGGCTGGATTCGGGCCTCTTCGATTGTAGCAAGCCAGAGATCAAGGGGTCAGAAATCAGAGGTCAGAAAGACGGCGGGGGGGCATGGTTGCCTACGATGAAATTGTGACAAGAATGCGACTTGGACATGAGATTGGACCATCGACATCTCTAGGGAACCCCTGCACAGGTATCTGATTTCGTAGTGCCAGGGCGCATCAGCGAATTCCCTCCGGCTTTCGAGCAGAGTTTTCTCAATTCAAATGCGTGTGCTGGTTGTTTTGTTGTCCCTGGATGC
>Ga0302320_10001996_pt1 | contig 48715 bp, 30 predicted proteins | sample Bog_T0_3_FD_202130 | JGI IMG/M metagenome (GOLD analysis project Ga0302320, IMG submission 202130) | Peat permafrost microbial communities from Stordalen Mire near Abisko, Sweden - Bog_T0_3 | ecosystem: Environmental > Terrestrial > Soil > Wetlands > Peat | place: Sweden: Abisko, Stordalen Mire... | reverse complement strand
CCAGCGTGTAATTGTGCCCGTGCCCATTGCGATTCGCGCAGCGGCCGAAGACCTGCTCGTTCTTCTCCGCGGGCCACGCTTCATTCCAGTAATAGTGCGATGCGGAAAACGTCGCCCGCCGCGTCAGGAAGATCATGTGGTCCTCGTACAACTAAGTGATGTCCGGTTTCCCTTTTCGGTTCCAATTAGATGTCAGAGAAAGAGCGAAAGCATTGACAAAAACTGTAAATCGGGCCATTTTGAGACTACTGAGTGGTTGAGGCTTGGAAGGAACACGCTACCCAGGCAGATAGACCACTCATAAGTACCTTGCAAGGGTCACTCTTCGAGTGGCCCTTGCGCTTTTTGAGCCTCGGTCGGCCATCTCTCTTCGGGCTCGCTGAAAACAGCTCGGCATAAGAATACATTCCCGGATACTCGATGGCCGCCTAATTATGCACCGGACCTCAATTGTGATCCGTCCTCGGGCCGTGAGGGCCAGTCTGAATTGCCGCGAAGTAGAGCCCTTTGAATGGTTACCTTAACGGCGGCCTTTATGCGCTCGCGCATTGGGCCATGACGCATGACCGCATCGCGACCACACGCGGGGCAGTATAACGATCCCACGGGCTCGCCACCCAAACCCCAAAATTTCGGCGCGCGCAGGCAAACAACGACGCGTTTCCCGGCCTCAGCTTCAGGAAAAAGGACTGACTGCGCCCAGTCAAGAGCGACCCTGGACGACGGGAGCGCGGCAAGCATAGGCCAATCGTCGAATGATTTTGATTTGTAGGCACCGATATTAAGCGTTGCAACGTTTGGGCGTGCTTCCTCGTAATCAATGTCGAATTGACGAAAGATCCTAGTCAACCACTTATATGCTGAGGGGTGTTCTTCCTCCTCCGGAAGATTGCATTCGCCAGTTCGCTGACGCGCATAATAATTTCTCCCTTCCGGGGTCGAGCAATGCGCGGCGTCGCCGGAGTCAAGGCCGGGGGAGAGAAAGAGCAGCACGACTGCGGCGGTACGAAGGCGCCCTCGATAGGCTCCTGGCAAACAATCGCGAGCAAAATTGTGCTTAACACGCTGAAGCACAAGTCGGTCCTCCGGGTGCTCAAACACGTCGTCCGGTATTTCAGACCAAAATTGAAAAATATCTCGGCTCACATAACTACCCTCTTTGTTGAAGCCCACACCCGTGCCTGTAATAGGCCGCCGTCCATATGGCAGGGGGTCAAATCTACCGAGTGTTGTATTCCCGCCCCTTCCAGCTTACGCGCTTCAGAATCCGGTGCTGAAACCAGCTTCGATAGAGCAGCACCACGAACAGCAGCAGCCCCAGCGGCGAAATCGCGCAATCAATAAACGGAAAATTCGACTTTGCCACCCGCCTGTAAAACCGGAACAATGTGCGCAGCCAAAGCAGAGCCAGAATCCATCCCGCGCCCAGCCACTCCAGGCCATGCGCGCCCAGCCGCGCGTTCCACAGCTCGAAGGCCAACACCGGCAGTCCAAAAAGAAGAAAAATATCCAGCGCCCTGAAAATCGCCAGCATCAGCGCGTTGTTAAATAGCAGCTTCAAATTCTTGGTCCAGCCTTCGACCATGGCCGCGGTCGTGCGATACATGCGCGCGGAGACAATGTCGTCCGCATACCGGAAACGCAATCCCACCCTGCGCCGCTTGGCCAGCACCGCCAGCGCCACATCTTCAAGCACCTCGCCGGCTACGCTCGCGTGCCCGCCCAGCTTGCGATACGCCTCCCGCTCCACCAGCAGGAACTGTCCGTTGGCCGCTGCGATGCGCTGCGACGGATCGGAAACCTTGGCCGGCGGATACGCCAGCGCCAGCTCGCAAAACACCAGCGGCATCAGCGACCGCTGTGCGAGGCCTATCACAATCTGCCGCGGCGAGTAGCTCAACACGCCCACCTTGTACCGCTCCGCCTCATGCATGGCATGCCGCAGGCCGCCCGGCTCGTGAATCGTGTCCGCATCGGTAAAGAGCAGCCAGCGTCCGCGCGCCCGCCGCGCCGCCGTCCATACGGCGTTGTTCTTCCCCGTCCACATCCGTCCCAACTGGCCCGCCTCCAGTTTCTCCGCAGCGATAACCGTCACCCCCGCAAAGCCGCGCGCAATCGCGGCCGTCCGGTCCGTCGAGCCGTCGTCCACCACGATCAGGTCCCAATCCTTGCCCAGCTCGAAGATATTTTCCGACTGGCTGACCAGCGATTTGAGGCAGTCGCCCAGGCAGTCCTCCTCGTTCCGTGCCGGGACAATCACCGTGAGTTCGATCAACTCCTCAGGCTCCGGCTGATCGAATACCGTCCCCGGAACCGCCTTGGCCGCCCATTCGCGCCAGTCCGCCGTCGGCGGCGCAGCCTCCGCCGGGTCCACGAGGCCCAGCACCGGCTTCCAACTGCCCGGCCCACTACCCGACCTTGGCAAACCCGGCTTATCGCTCTCCATTGTGCCCCAACCGTTTCCTTCCTGCCCTTTCGGTTCGTATTATAGAGATGTGCGGTTTCCTCGTATCCTGATCTGGATTTTTCTCACGCCCCTCGCCCTTCTCGCGGCGTGCAACCGCGGCGCGCATCCCGCCCAAACCGACAAGGCCGCGCCCGACTTTACAGTCTCCGACGGCACCACCTCCGTGCATCTGGCCAGCTATCGCGGCAAGGTGGTCCTGCTTAACTTCTGGTGGAGCGAGTGCGCCCCCTGCCTCGAGGAGCTGCCCTCGCTCCTCGAACTGCACCACCAGATGCCCAGCCTGGCCATCCTCGCCGTCAGCATTGACGACGATGCCGCCACCTATTCCCGCTTCCTGGTCCGCCACCACGTCGATCTCATCACGGTGCGCGACCCATCGGAGTCTACGGCGCAGCTCTACCACACCGACATGTGGCCTGAAACCTACTTGATCGACCGCAACGGCATCATCCGCCGTAAATTCGTAGGCCCCCAGGACTGGACCAGCCCCGAGATCCGCAATTATCTGAACACTCTGTGAGCGCGCCGGCCGGCCACCCCAGTCGCTGCTATTCTGTCACTATGACCACGGTGGAGATCCTTTATCGCTACGCCGCTGCGCCCACGGAGCAGGTAGCCACAGCGCTGGCCCGCGCGCGCGACGTCTACGGCATCCGGCAACTCAGCTTCGACCGCCAGGCCCGCACCTTGCGCATCGAGTTCGACGCCACGCGCCTGAACCCCGCCGCCATAACCAAGCTGGTCCGCGAAACCGGCCTCGAAATCGAGCCCGGATTCGAGAACGACCCGCCTCAGATCGCCGCTCCCGCGCCGGCAGCGCCGGTCGCCACTGCCTGAAGCGCACCAGCGTTGCGCCGCGGCCCCAACCTTGGTAATCTGAGTAGGTCCACGCGGCTTCGCCCTGAAGCCGACGCATGTGCGCCCGTAGCTCAGCTGGATAGAGCGACTGACTACGAATCAGTAGGTCGGGAGTTCGAATCTCTCCGGGCGCACCATACAAGTCAAATACAATCAATTAGATAGAGCTGAATTGAGAATGAGCGCCAGATTTCCCCTTGGGCTATGTCAGCTCCATGTCAGACGAATTCACGCCTGGAGCGTTTGGGGCTGGAAGCACCACGCCGTAAATGTCCCGCGATTACCTCAATCAATCCCGCCCACATCGACCGCGCCGTTGAGTCATGCGCCCAAGTATCGTACTTCGCGCTGTAGAACTCGCAAGTATTCAATCGCGAAGATTCTCGTTGTCGGACTCCTTATGTCAATCCCGCTCCTGCGTGAGCAGCTGCGGGCGGGCTTACTGAATCGGCTCCTGGCAGCAGAGCGTTCCCACTTCCAAGCATGCGCGTGACGTCGTCAACAGCAAGAGGTTTTGAAAAGTAGAAGCCCTGAACCTCGCGGCAGCCCCAGCTCTTCAAGAGTTCAAACTGCTTCCGCGTTTCAACCCCTTCCGTGATCGTGGGAATGCCGAGCTCGCGCGCGAGACCGATCGTCGCCTTCACGATAATTGCGTCGCTCGGCGCAGTTTCGAGATTGCGAACAAAGTTTTGCGCGATCTTGATGTGATCCGCAGGGAAACGACGAAGATAGTCTAGCGACGAGAAACCGGCGCCGAAGTCATCGATAGCAATCGTGACGCCAATCTTGCGGAGGCGCGCCACGATGTCGCTATGATCGCGGGAGACGTCCATGAGGATGGTTTCCGTAAGCTCAAGTTCCAGCAATTGCGGTGGCAGCCCCGTCTCCGCAAGCACATCTGCGATGTCGGCCTCGAGTCCAATCGGCGACTTGAATTGCTGCGCTGAAAGATTCACTGCGACCCGGGTGGGAGCAATACCGGCGTCCAGCCATTTCCTGGTTTGCCGGCATGCCGTCAGCAGTACCCAATGGCCCAACTTCACGATCATGCCCATCTTTTCAGCGATGGGAATCAATACTTCCGGACCAATAATTCCGCGCCGGGGATGATGCCATCGTACGAGCGCCTCCAATCCAACAACACGGGCGCTGTCGATTGCAACCTGGGGCTGGTACACGAGAAAGAGTTGGCCGGCATCCAGCGCTTCGTGAAGTTCCGTCCCCAGCGAGACTTGCATCCGCACCTCTTTGTCCATCGCGGGAGTGAAGAATCGATACACGTCCCGTCCCTCCCCCTTGGCCCGGTAGAGCGCCATGTCTGCATGGGATAGCAGCGTTTCCGCGTCAGCGGCCTCTGGCCCATAAAGGTCGATCCCAGCGCTGGCAGCACTAAAAACTTCGTTCCCCTGGATGGAGTATGGCTGGCCAAGCGCGTGGATCAATTTCTGCGCGAGAATGGCAACATCGGAAGGTTCCACCACGTCCGCCACAATGATCGCGAATTCGTCTCCGCCGAAGCGAGCCACTGTGTCCGATTCCCGAGTATTCGATTCCAGGCGATCGGCCACGGCTTGAAGAAGCGCGTCGCCAGCCGGGTGACCGAGGGTATCGTTGACGTCCTTGAAGTGATCGAGGTCCAGATAGATCACAGCAAAACCCTTTTCAGTGCGCTTTGCCCTGGCCACGGCATGCTGCAAGGCCTCCACGAAGACGCTGCGGTTTGCCAGCCCTGTCAGCACGTCAAAACGCGCCAATCGCAGGGCGTGGGCAGCAGCTCGTTTGCTGGCCGTGATGTCGCGAAAGAACCATATGCGTCCCAGGTACTGACCGGCTGATGACTTCAGCATTACGGTATGGCGTTCCATAAATCTGCCGTCGGTCATTTCAAACTCGTCGTGGCTGGACTCGCCAGGATGCTCATAGATACGTTTCACCACATCTGTAAACTTCTGCGGATCCTTTACCAGCGATGTTCCAGCCGCCAATACGTTCTCATCGTTTCCAGCCGCCAGAACCGCCCGTGGAGTTTTCCATATTTCGCTGAACCGGGCGTTTGAAGAAATGATCTTTCGATTTGCATCGACGACCAGGATGCCGTCGGGAGATGCCTCCGTTTCAGTGGTTAGGAGGATGTTTGCAAAGCGGAGGTTCTCTTCTGCCGCCTTACGCGCGGTCACATCGCGCAAGATTCCGATCGCCTCCCATTGGTCATTGATCTTTGCACCTGCCAGCGAAAGCTCGACGGCAATCTCAGCCCCGTCCTTTCGAACCACGGTCACTTCGCTGGTCTTGCCAGAAAGGTCACCAGTGCCTGTCGTTATAAAAGTTTTCAATACCGCGTCCGGGTTGCCTGGGAGGTTCCCCGGAGCCAGGAATTCATGTGCGACTCTACCGATCGCATCCTCGGCGCTGTACCCCAGTATGCGTTCCGCTGCCCGATTCCAGGAACTGATCCGGCCGGCCCCGTCGATAAGGAAGATGGCGTCCTCTGCCGTGGCATTCAGCACCCTGAAGCGCTCCTCGCTGCTCTCCAGCAGGAGACGCGTTCTGTTGCGTTGGATCAGGGTGCCAATGGAGCTGGCGAGAGTTTCAAGGGCGTAAATCTCGCTCGCTGTCCATTCGCGCGCCGTAGTGCAAGCGTCAATGCCGAGAGTGCCCCAGTACTCACCACCCACATTGATACTCACCATCAGCAGGGATTTGTTGTGAAAGGCCTCTAACATGGAGCGGACTGACCCCGTGCTGGTTTTCAACTGGGCGATCAACGGCTTACCTGTCTTGAGAGGCGCCAGCCAGGCAACCATTTCATCCGCATTGAGTTTCAAGGCTTCGATTTCAGGCGTCGACAAATTGAAGGTCACCGCAGCGCCGGGCGATTCCCAACGATAGGCGGCGGCCGGCAGAGTCAGTGTTCCATCCGACGAGTTCTTCACAACGAGAACCCGGTCAACTGCCATCGCCTCCCCAATCACATGAAGCGCTTCCGGCATACCTTGATCGATCGATTCAGCATTGATCAGGATGCCCGTACCAACCGTCAATGCGCGCAGAAGACGGTCACGGTAGATTAGAGCGTCGGCAGCTTTCCGTTGCTCTGTAACATCGCGAAAAAACCAAACACGCCCCAGATACTCGTTGGCCGAAGTCGTCAGTGGCACGGTTTCACGATCGACGAATCTTCCGTCGATCGTCTCCAACGCGTCGCGGCCACTCTCGTCGGGGTGATCGTCGAAGTATTTCACTCGCGCGCGGAACCCCTGCGGATCCTTTTGCTGAGATGTGACCTTCGACAAGAGCACCGCATCGTCTGCCATCGTTAAATCCGCGACCGGGATTCTCCAAATATCTGCATACCGATGATTGAAAGAAATGACCTTTCTATGCACGTCTAAAACAAGGATGCCGTTGGGGGATGCCTCCGTCTCTGTCTTCAGTAGAATGTTGGTGAATTGCAGCTTGTTTTCCGCGATCTTGCGTTCCGTGATGTCCTGCACAGTCCCGATCATTCGCAGCGCACGCCCCTCAGCGTCACGTGTGACTCGGGCAAGTTCATGGACGTACTTGGTTGTGCCATCGTCCATCACTAGCCGATGATCGATGCCTCGCCCCCTCTCGGAAGCCATAGCTTCCGAAATATGTTTGTCGACCATCCACCTATCTTCAGGGTGAACGCGCGCCAACATGGTGTCGAGTGAGGGTCTGTCCTTTTCCGGGTCGAAGCCGAATACACGAAGGGCTTCCGATGAGCAGAAATAGCTCTTCTGAACAAGGTCGATCTCCCAACTTCCAACCTGTGCAATTTCCTGGGCTTCGCGCATCGCCGTTTCGCTGGCGCTCAGTTGTTTCGATAACATATCCTGCTCGATGCGCAATCGAAAATTCTCTGCGATCGATCGGTTGATGTTGCGGCCGGAAGCAATGAGCACGAGGGCGAACATGACCATCATGACTGCCAACTCGATGTGGCTAATATCATGACGAGCGGAAAAAATGAAGATGACGGGCAGGGCTGTCGGCAGGATGAACGACCACATCGCCGGTAAATATGCGGAGTTGCTGACAATCCCCGCCGCCGTCAAGCCGCCAAGCACGAACACGATAAACACGTGATAGACAGGATTCGGCGTCATCAGGATCGCCGAACCTGTGAGGCCCCACAGAAGAGCAGTCGCAAATGCACTGAGGGCGAAAGCCCGTCCCCAGGTTAGAGTGATTACGGCAGCAGAAATGTCTTTTCCGTAGGCACGTCTCAAAACCAGGCGAGCCAGAATGACAAGGCAAAACAATCCAAGCCATGACAGCGCTATCCAGCCAGGATAGAGATGCTGGAGCGTGACCCACACAATTGCAGCAAGGAGCAGGTTCATCGGCAGGTCGACGCGCCTGTGCATGAGCATGCGAATTTGCTCTGCTCTAACCGCGTCGTCCAAGGCGGCAATGCCCTTGTTATCGCTGCCGCCGAACTGGCTGCCTGTGATGGTGCGCTTCATCGATTCCGAAGCCCCTGCCGTACGGCTGGCATGATTGTCCCATCTTCAGTGGCCGGCTATCTGAGCAAATGGATACAGGCCTTCTGAAGCTGTGCCTTGCCAAAATGTCCTGCGCACGCAATTTGGCGCACCCGGATAAACTCACGGGAAGTGATTCGAGAGAGCGCTGAAGCAGGCAGAATCGTGGGTACGCGGGTCTTGTGGTTCCTGCTTATCATAGGGCTGGGCAACATCGATATGTTCTTCTATGTTTTCATTCAACTCTTCCGGCTCAAGCCTGAAGAGCCGGCCGCGTCCATTTTGCGGAGGCAATCCATATGAGCCAGACACTTTGGCGCCGTAAAGTTGTGCGGCCTGTTGTTGACCTTCTGCGCCAGGGTCTCACGCCGGAAAAACTCGCCTTCACCATCGCGCTGGGAATCGCCCTGGGAGTGACGCCGGTCCTGGGTTCCACCATGCTGCTGTGCTCGCTGGCGGCATTTGCGTTTCGGCTCAACCTGGCGGCGATTCAGCTTGTCAATTGGCTGGTTTACCCGTTTCAACTCGCCCTGCTGATTCCTTTCTACCGTGTCGGCGGATGGGTTTTCAGAACTCCGCCGTCCGAGCTATCCGTGGTTCACATCCTCGCGCTCATCCGCACCGACGTCTTCCGCGCCGCCGCGACGCTCTGGACAGTCACCATCCACGCCCTTGCTGCGTGGCTCCTGTTGGCAAGCATCGCCACTGGGTTGCTCTACCTTCTGCTGGTCCCCGTGCTTCGCGGAATGCGCAATCGGCTCCGTCCCGCGAAGAGGGAGCGATCATGCTGACTTTGATCCTGACGGGTGCGCTGGCCGTCCGCAGCGTGATGTTCCTGATTCGCTATCGCCTGCGACCGCACCGCATACCCGCTCACTGGCGGACGGAAATCTGCGCGTGAAACCCCAGCTCAATTGGGCTGGGGTTTGCTGTATGTGATCAAGACGTTTTGCTTCCGGTGATCATGACGCGTGGAGACCGCGTCCCACCTTACACGCCGCTGTAGGCCGAGAAGCCTCCGTCAACAGGCACCACGATGCCGGTAACAAACTCCGATGCCGGCGAAAGCAACCACAGCACCGATCCGAACAAATCGCGCGGCTCGCCGAAGCGCGCCATCGGCGTGTGCGCAATAATCGATTTGCCGCGCGCCGTCAGCTCCCCGGTCTCCTTATCGGTCAGCAGGAAGCGGTTCTGGTTGGTCAGGAAGAATCCCGGCGCCACCGCGTTCACGCGGATCTTGGGCGAGTACTCCTGCGCCATGTGCACGGCCAGCCACTGCGTAAAGTTGCTCACCGCTGCCTTCGCAGCCGAGTAAGCCGGGATGCGCGTGAGCGGCCGGAATGCGTTCATCGACGAAATGTTCAGGATGGCGCCATAGCCCTGCGCCGCCATGATTTTTCCAAAGGCCTGGCTGGGCAAAATCGTTCCCAGAATATTCAGCTCGAAGACCCAGCGCAGCGCATCGGCAGGCAAATCGAAAAACTTCAGATCGGGATTCGTCGTGGCCGTAGGCTTGTTGCCGCCCGCGCCGTTCACCAGGCAATCCAGCTTGCCAAAGCGCGCGGCCACGTCCTCGGCCGTCTTCAGAATGCTGTCGCGGTTCAGCACGTCGCACTGGAAGACCGTGACCTGCTTGCCGTGCTCGCCCATGCGATCCACCGCAGCCTTGCCCGCATCGGGATTCACGTCGAGAATCGCCACCTGCGCCCCGCAGCCCGCCAACGCGCCGGCGATCTCGCTGCCCAGGATCCCCGCGCCGCCCGTAATCGCGACCGACTTCCCGGTGAAGTCGTACATCTTCGTCAATCCCGCCAGATCCAGCGCTTCTACGTGGTGTTCCACTCCCGCTGTTGCCGCCATCGCGCACCCTCTTTCCACCGCGCCCCGAGTATAGAAAGCCGTAAGTGGTCTAACCAGTGATCCCCATCACGCAAAGGCGCCAGCCCCAGCCCGCAACGCGGGCGTAATACCCTAGCGGGCGTAAGAAACGCTCCGCGCGCGACGGCTTGACACAAGTGCGGCAATGCCGCATAATCCACGGGTGAGCATTCCTATGCTGACGGTCGTTGAAACCAGCGCCTTTGCACGCAGGGCTGAGAAGCTGCTTTCCACTGAGGAGCACGAGGATCTGATCTTCTACCTCGCCCTTCATCCGCAATCGGGAGACGAGATTGTGGGCACTGGGGGAGTGCGTAAGGTTCGATTCGCGGCGCGGGGCAAGGGGAAATCCGGCGGAGTGCGGGTGATTTACTACTTCTTCGACGAGGAGAATCCGCTCTACACAATCTTTCTCTACGGCAAGGATGAACAGGCAAACCTCACGTCGAAACAAAAGCGAGAGGTTAAGGCGTTTGCTGCCACGCTGAAGGCGGCAGCAAAGGTGCGCAGGATCAAACCCTGAAAAGGATCAAATCATGAAGCGGAAGAATGTTGCAAATGAGCTTGTCGCGGCCATGCGCGAGGCGGCCGCCATCGCCAGGGGCGAGACGAAGGCCGCCGCCGTTCACCAGTTTCCGCTCCCGCTCGAAGTGGATGTGCGTGCGGTGCGGGCAGCCACCGGCCTCAGCCGCGCGGAGTTTGCGCGCCGCTTCGCCCTCGACCCGCGCGCCCTGCAAGATTGGGAGCAGGGACGCCGCCGTCCGGATCGCGCCGCGCGAGCCTATCTAACGGTGATTGCCCGGCATCCCGAGGCGGTGGTGGAGGCGCTGGCTAGCTGAGGCGTTGAATCAATCCCAAGTCGTAAAACCGGGACCCGGCCAACCCGCCCGCTTATCGACCGGGAAATCTCAGAAGCCCCCATCCGACCGAACTGAGTGAGGGAAACTCCTCCCGATCGCGGCAATCTGACATATGCGGCTACCGATTCGATTATTCTTGGGAGACCGGGGTTTTGTCAGAGTTGGCAATGGACGCACCGCGAACGATTGGAAAATACGAGATACTGTCCACGCTTGGGCGCGGCGGCATGGGTGTGGTCTATCGCGCGCGCGACGCATTCATCGGTCGCGATGTCGCGATCAAGCAACTCAACGACAATAACGAAGCGCTGCGCCGCCGCTTTCTTCTCGAAGCGCGTTCCGGCATGCTCAACCATCCCAACCTGGTTACCATCTATGACGTTGGCGAGCAGGATGGATGCCCCTACCTGGTCATGGAACTCCTCTCCGGACAACCCCTGGACCAACTCTTGAAACTGGGGCACCTTACAATTCCCCAAAAGCTCGACGTGCTTCGCCAAGTCTGCGCAGGCCTGGCCTACGCTCATGCACAAGGTATTGTCCACCGCGACATCAAGCCCGCCAACATCATGGTCGCTCAAGACCTTCACACGAAGATTCTCGATTTCGGCATTGTCCAACTGGGTAATCTTTCCAGTATTACCCGGACCGGTGACGTGATCGGGACGCCGCAATACCTGGCCCCCGAGCGATTCAAAGGCGAACCCTCCGATGGACGCGCCGACGTTTGGAGTTGTGGCGTCATTCTCTACGAAATGCTCACCGGACAGTTGCCGTTCTCCGGCGAACCCATGGCTGTCATCCTGAAGGTGATCAACGAAGCGCCCGCGCCGCTCTCGCAGTACATCGAAGATGTTCCAGCGGAGCTCGACGAAGCGGTCGGCCACGCGCTTGCCAAGAAACCTGATGAGCGCTCCACTGCCGATCAGCTCGGCGCGGAACTTGAGCATCTCTTAACCCTTCCCAGTGTGCGCCGGCTCTCAGGGCCACCGGTAGCTGCCGAGGCCACTGTACCAGTTGTGCAGCCCGCATCTTCCCGCAGCTTCACGGATATGCTCCGTACATTGGACAGCGATCACAAGGCAGATGCGCCCGTGGGCCCGGATTCCGGGAGCGGCGCCTCCACCGTGCTGCTGCCCAATGCCGCCCCTACGGCTGTTCTCCGCCAGGACGCTCAAGCCGCCACGTGGCAGCCGCCGGCCCCAACGCCCAGCCAGGCACCGGCCGGCGCTGGATCCTTTACGCAAATCTTCAATGCAGTCTCGGCCAGAGCATCGTCCTCCTCGCAAACTCGCCCGCAGGTTCTACTCACGTTCGCCGCCGCACCGGATGTCATGCAGACCGGCAAATCGGTCCCTGTAACCGAGATCCCGTTCTTCATAGGCCGCGACCCACAATGCCACCTTTCCGTCCAGGGCGACCCGTCGCTCTCAAAGCAGCACTGCAGTATCGATTGGCGCGATGGCGCCTACTACATTCAGGATCACGGCAGCCGCAATGGAACCTGGGTCAATGGCCGCTCTATCGGACCAGACCCCAAGCTCCTGCATTTTGGTTCGATTATTCGTTGCAGCGACAAGACCGCCTTCAATTTTATTCCGGTAGATCTGTCTGACCTTCCAGACCTCACAGGTACTCTGATCGGCGGCCGTTACATCCTCGAGGCGCCCATACGACTCAGTAAGAAGAGTGCGATCTACCGGGCCAAGCATCACCGGCTGCCACGCTATGTCGCCATCAAACTGCTTTCTCCCTACCTGGCCATTTACCCCGGGTATGCCGAGCAGTTCGAACTCGAAGCCGAGATCGCCGCCGGACTCGAGCATCCCAACATTGCTCGCATTGTCGATTTCGGCGGCTCCACGCTTTCTATCGCCAACTCGCCCGAGCTTGAAGTTCAGTACATTGCCACTGACTTCATGGACGGTGGCAGTCTCGGCGCCCGGGTTGCCGATAACGGCTTTCTCACCTACGACGAAACCTGTGCATGGCTCACCCCCATCGCCGACGCGCTGAACTACGCGCATCGGCAGGCGGTGATTCACGGCGGCTTCAAGGCCACCTCCGTCGTCTTCGACAAAAACTTCACTCCATATCTCTGCGACTTTGCCGTTGGGGCTCAGGCAAGCGTGCGCAAATCGAACCTCTTCTTTGGAACACCGGATTACATGGCGCCGGAACAGTGGGACGAATCTGTCGCGCCCACCCCTTTGACCGATCAGTACTCACTGGCCGTAGCCGCCTACTTTAGCCTTTGCGGCGTTCTGCCGTACGAAGGCCAGGCCGATCCGCGAGTTCGGACGCGTAACTTCGAGCGCGGCACCACAAACATCCAGGTAGAAGGCCGGCGAAGCGGCAATGAGACCGTGCCTGAATGGCTGCATGCTGTGTTTGTTCGTGCCTTTGCCGTCAAACCCGATGACCGTTTTCCGTCCGTACTTGAGTTCTGCCGGGCGTTCACCACGGCTGGCGTTGCCGTCCCGGTTACCCCGCGCAGACCGCATGCGTTCTTCAGCTATCGCCGCGGCGGGGCCTCGGGGTGGGCTACACACTTCGCAGACAAGCTGCAACACAACAGCATCGATGTCTACCTCGATGTGAAGCGCCGCGACAATGCCACGCAGTTCCCGAGTTGGATCGAGGACATGATCAAGCGTTGCGACGTCTTCGTCTGTTTCATGGAAAAATCAACGCTCGATTCCGGTTGGGTCCGGCAGGAGATCCAGCTCGCCTACAAAAACAACAAGCCCATGATCCCCATCATCTTCGAAGACTTCAATGTCTCTGACTACGCCTCCGAGTCCGACCCTGCGGTGCAGCGCCTCCTTACCTACTCCGGAGTCACTTTACTCAACGACCGGAACGTTTACACCGACGCAGCGATCGAAGATCTCGCCACAATGATCAAAGGCTCTCCCCCCAGGCCCAACTAACCTCCAAGCCTTGGTGGCTGCCCGAGAATCTCTCGGCACTGTCGGATGGTCCAAATCCTCCTCTTCTCATGCCGGCGGCGGGTGGCCTCGGTCTCGACGCCCAAAGGCCACACCGAGGGTGCCCCGGTCCCTCGCTCTTGGGGACCGGGGAGACTCCGGACCCCAATCGTCAGTGAGAATACCAGGGTCTGTCAGGATCGTTCCCCGGTAAGCGCCCCAGCCTCCGGGAGCGCAGTCGTCCCCCTGCGCAGCGCGCCAGTAAACGCTTTCTTCCCTCCCCAACACGCCAAAAACACGCCTTTTAGCCTGTTTGACCGTTCTTGTGGGAAATTCTGTGGTTTTCGCTTCTCTTATTTGGTCAATTTCGCGGTTCCACTCACCAATTGATTGCTCAATTTCAAGGTATTCCCCTCCAAAAATCGCAACCGCCCGAGCGAACCTTTGCGGGGCGCGCCGCACCATTTAAGCGAACATTTGGCCGGGTGAACGCACCCTCTAAACCAACATTTGCGCTGATTCCATGGGACTTGCCCCGGCACGATCCCTTGAACTAATAGAACTCGGATTTTTGGGGGTAAGAGTCTCGCATTGCGAATGTGACCTGAATCACGGCTTTCCCCCGCCGCGCGATGTATCAGTTCAACAGGAAGACTGCGAAGGGGACCAATCCAATGCTTCTCGAGTTGACAGTGCAGACCAAGGGCAAAGGGCGCAATGTAGGCGACGCGGCCGCCGACCTGAACAAGATCATTGACGCCAGCGGCCTCTATCACCAGGCCAAGAACAAGGGCACGGTTCTCGAAGGCAGTTGGGACGAGCTGATGGCCGTCGCCAAGAAGTGCCACGACGCGGTGCTCAAATCGCATCGCAAGATCGTTACCGTGATGCGCGCGGTGGACGGCCCCGATGTGGATCTCTGCCGCCAAGCGCCCGGCGACTGCGCCGCCATGAAGGAGTTGCTCGAAGACGACGGCGACTGGATGATCATGTAAGGCAGCGGAGTTAGCGTACTTAGCGGAGCCAGCGCCGTTAGCGGAGTTGGCGGTAGTTAGCGAAGTTAGCGAAGAGCCCAAACGAAAAGCGGAGCGACATGCGCTCCGCTTCTTTTATTTGCAGGCTGACCCGCGCATCAATACAGATGGAAGTCGACCTCGACGGTGATCATCACCGGCACCGGCGTCTTGCCGTCTTTCATGGCCGGCTTGAATTTATATCTGCGCACGGCATCCATGGCCTTCTCGTCCAGTCCCATGCCCAGCGTGCGGATCACGTGCACGTTCTGCGGATTGCCCTGCGCATCCACGATCAACTGCACGACGCAAATGCCCTGGTACTTGGCGCGCCGCGCTTCGTCGGAGAATTCGGCTTCAGGCTGGAAGATCGGCACCGGCCCTGAAACCCGGCCTCCTACCCTTTCCAATCCGCCGCCGGTATTGCCGCCGTACCCAGGCCCATATCCATTGCCGTACCCGGAACCGAGGCCGCCGCCCGAGCCCGATCCCATGCCCGCGCCGTTGCCGGTGCCCGCCGAAGCCATCGTCACGTTCGGGGAGTTGTGCAGGCCGATCATCGGCATGTTGTTATCGGGCAACTGGATGTCTTTCTGCACGTTAATGGCCGCCGGTTCCGGCAGCTTGGGATGCTCCAGGGTCACAGGCGTGGGCGGCGTAATGGGATCCGGCACCTTTTCCGGAAGTCTGCCTTTGTTGGCCACGATGGGGCTGCGATCGCCGCCACCACCGCCGCCGCCGGCCTTGCTATCGGACTTGGGCGCGTTGTAGTCGGAGACGTCGATGTTCACATTCAGCGCCTGCTGCTTCACCGTCTCAATCACCTTCCTGCCCACAAAAAACAGGATGATCAAAAGAATGGTGAGATTGACGGTGGTAGAGATTCCGATGGCCCAGGGATTGGGCTTGACGGCCATCCGGTCGGGCACTGGAATAGGCGTCGAGGTGAGCTGCAACGGCGGCAGCTTGACCGGGAAAAACACGTCGCGCACGCTCTCCCAGAGGTCGGCCCACAGGGGCTTCTCCTCGAAAGCTTTGCCGAGGAAGGCGTCCAGCTCATGGCCATGCTCCAGCCCTGCGCCTCGCTGGTCGTTCTTTTCTTCCGGTGTCATGTCTGTTTGTTGTGTGCCCTTATCGCCACCACTGGGCTGCCATTGCCCGTTCGGGCGTGTGCTCGCCCGTTGCGGGACCGTCTATTGATTATGCTTTACCGCGCCCTTTCTTGTCTTGGCTAAACGGCAAGCACTTACGACCTCCAGCAGCCTCCAAAGTTTCAGAACCGGTTACTCCAGCACATCCATCAACATTACTCTCACACGTCCACAAACAATAGACGCTTCTGCGGCCCGGTTTGTTACCTGAAAAATCGTCATGCTGCCATTTACACTGGATGATGAACAGGTTTCGATCCCAGAACGGAGTCCCGATGTCCTCTGCGCCGGAGTTGAAGGCGACGCTTACGCTGCCCCAGACCGCCTTCCCAATGAAAGCCAATCTACCGCAGAATGAGCCGCTTCGGCTGGCTCGCTGGACTTCAGTCCGCCTTTATGACGAGCTGCGTAAAGCCTGCCAGGGCCGGCCCGTTTACCTGCTTCACGACGGCCCGCCGTATGCCAACGGACCCATCCACCTGGGCCACGCTCTCAACAAGGGCCTGAAGGATTTCGTGGTCAAATCCAAGACCATGGCCGGGTACGACGCCCCCTACGTCCCCGGTTACGACTGCCACGGGCTGCCCATTGAGATCAAAGTTGACGAAAAACTGGGCCATAAAAAGCTCAGCATGCCGGTGCCGGAGGTGCTGGACGCCTGCCGGGCCTACGCGCAGAAATATGTCGACCTGCAAACCGAGCAGTTTGAGCGCATTGGCTGCTTTGGGCGCTGGCAAACGCCCTACAAGACCATGGCGCGCGGCTACGAGGCCCGCACGCTGGAGGCGTTTTACGGATTTCTGGAAAAAGGCTTCGTTTACCGCGGCTTGAAGCCGGTTTACTGGTGCATCCACGACCGCACGGCCCTGGCCGAGGCTGAAGTGGAGTACGAAAACCACACCAGCCCCTCGGTGTATGTGCGCTACCGGCTCACCAGCGATGCGGCGGCGATTGCGCCCGCGCTCGCCGGTCGCGACGTTTACACGATCATCTGGACGACGACTCCGTGGACGCTTCCCGCGTCAATGGCCGTGGCGTTCCATCCGGATTTTGAGTACGTGGCGATCGCAGATGAAAGCGATCCGAAAGCGCCGGTGTATATCGTTGCGGCGGAGCTGGCTCGCTCTGTGGAAGTTGCTTGCGAGCTCGGAGCGACCGTGGAGCTCGCCCGCTTCAAGGGCGCCGCGCTCGACCGCGTCACCTTCCAGCATCCGTTCCTCGACCGCACCATTCTGGGCGTTCTGGCCACCTACGTCACCGCCGACACCGGCACGGGCGCAGTGCACACCGCGCCAGCGCACGGCATGGACGACTTTTATACCGGCCAGAGATACGGCATCGATCCCACCAGCCGCGTCGATGCCGCCGGGCACATCCACGTCGACCCCGCCGCGTGGAACTCGCCCAACCCGCCTGCCTTCGATGGAATGAAGGTCTTTGCCGCGAACCCTGTAATTATGGCGATGCTGGAAGAGCGCGGCGCGCTACTGGGCGGCGCACAGCTCGAGCACTCTTATCCGCATTGCTGGCGCTGCCACCATCCCGTCATTTTTCGCGCTACCGAGCAGTGGTTCATTTCGCTGGAAACGCCCGTCAAGCGTGGCGACGGATCGGAAACCACGTACCGGCAGCTTGCGATCGAGGAGATCGACAAAGTGGTGTGGGACCCAGCGTGGGGCAAGGAGCGCATCACGAATATGATCGCCACGCGCCCCGACTGGTGCATCAGCCGCCAGCGCATCTGGGGCGTTCCCATCGCGGTTTTCCTATGCGAAGAGTGCAATCAGCCGATCATCGATGCGGATCTGAATCGCAAAATCGTCGATCTTTTTGAGCGCGAAGGCGCCGAGGCGTGGCACACGACGGATGTGTCGAAGCTGCTGCCGGCAAAGGCCAAGTGCGCTCACTGCGGCGGGGCGGCATTCCGAAAAGAAACGGACATTCTCGACGTTTGGTTTGATTCCGGCGTAAGCTGGCTGGCGGTTTGCGAATCGGATCCGGATTTGAGCGCGGCCTACAAGGGATTTGAGTCCAGGGACGGCGAGAAAGGCGCGCGCGAAGTTTTGTATTTAGAGGGCGGCGACCAGCACCGCGGCTGGTTCCACTCTTCCCTGCTCACGTCGGTGGCGCTGCGCGGGCGCGCTCCCTACTCGCACGTGGCCACGGCCGGATGGACGCTCGATGAGCAGGGCCGCGCCATGTCGAAATCGCTCGGCAACGGCGTCGATCCCGTGGACATCGCCAACAGAATGGGCGGCGAAATCGTGCGCCTGTGGGTTGCGTCGGTGGATTTCCGCGAAGACATGGCGGCCAGCGAAAACCTGATGCAGCGCTGCGCCGAACTCTACAGAAAACTGCGCAACACCTTCCGCTTCCTGCTCGGCAACCTGCACGGCTTCGACCCCGCGCGCGATCGCATTGCCGAGGCCGACCTGCTGCCGCTCGACCGTTACATGCTTGCCCGCACGCGCGAGCTCACGGAAAAGGTTCTCGGCTGGTACGAGGCTTTCGAGTTTCATCGCGTGTACCAGGCGGTGAATGACTTCGCCATTGTGGATCTGAGCTCCTTTTATCTCGACGTGCTCAAGGACCGGATGTATACCTTTCCGCCCACGAGCGTCGCGCGGCGCTCAGCGCAGACTGTGCTGTGGCAGATTACAGAGGCACTGGTGCGGCTGGTAGCGCCCATCATGAGCTTTACCGCAGACGAGGTATGGGAGTATTTGCCGCCCGTCGAGGGACGCGAAGCCAGCGTGCATCTGGCGCGCTTCCCCAAGCCGGAGGATATCTTCTCTGAAGATCCTGCCTCCGTTCTCGAGGAATGGAGAACGTTCCTTTTTTACGTCCGCTCAGAGGCGATGCGCGTGCTCGAAGAAGATCGCCAGGCCAAAATCATCGGCAAGGGGCTCGATGCGCAGCTCAGAATCGAGACATCGGGATCGTCGCTCGCCCGGCTCGAGCGCTACAAAGACGGCCTCAAGGAGTTCTTGAACGTTTCAAGCGTCACAATTGCGGAAGGCAAGGAAGAACGAGTGAAGATCACGGCCTCGCCTGCGCCAGGCAAGAAGTGCGCGCGCTGCTGGAACTTCATGCCCGACACCGCTGACTACGGCATTTGGCAAAACGTCTGCGGCCGCTGCCGATCTGCGCTCCATGAAATGGGCATCGCCCCGCCGACGCCGGAGGCCGCACAGTGAGCTGGTTCACCAACTGGCCCCGGCCACGCCGCCTGCACTGGCTGCTGCTGACCTCAGCTCTCATCGTCGCCGCCGACCGGCTGTCAAAGATGTGGGTCACGCGGCACATCCGCTTTGGCGGCGCCATCCCCGTGCTCGACCACGTCCTCCGCATCACGCACTGGACCAACGAGGGCGCGGCCTTTTCCATGTTTGCCGACACGGCGTCACCCAACCTTGTGCGCTGGGGTCTCATCGCATTCACCCTGCTTGCCGCGCTGTGTGTTTTCATTGCCCTGCTGCGGATGGGCGATCGCGTCACGCTGGCCACCGTCGCGCTCGCGCTCATTCTGGGCGGCGCGCTAGGCAACGTACACGACCGCATCGTCTATGGATTTGTCGTGGACTTCATCGAGGTACACATCTTCAGCTATCACTGGCCCGACTTCAATTTGGCCGACTCCTCGATCGTCACCGGCGCTTGCCTGCTCTTCCTCGATTCGCTGCTGCCGCGCAGAAAATCCATTTCCTGACCGCGGCGCGCCCCTGCGCGGTTATACTGGCTTGGCCTTTCAGCTGTGAGATCGGGCAGCGCTTTGCGCCGAGGCTGAATCAGCCCTTTCAGGCAAGTCCGCGAGGAAATTATGAAAAAGTTCTTTCGAACTGCGCTCGTCATCGGGTTCGTGCTCTCCGCTTCGTTTGTCCGCTCGCAGGCAGGCCCGCCCCCGGCAACCGCCGCGGCGTCGCCAGAATCCGCGCCGCCGACCGTTCCGCCCGATCAGCAACCCACAAAGCAGCAGTTGGCAAAGCTGTTTGAGGTGATGCAAATCCGCCGGCAAGTCGGGGCGGTGATGCAAGTGTTTCCCGTGATGATCCAGCAACAGGTGCGGCAACAGGAAAAGGAGATCGCGGAGAGCCAGCCGGAGAGCGCCAGGATGACTCCCGAACAGCAGGCGGCGCTGGACAAGGTGACGGACCGTTATCTTGAAAAGGCCATGAACCTCTACCCCGTGGACGAAATGCTCGACGACATGGCCGCAATCTACCAGCGGCATTTCACCCGCGAGGATGTGGACGTCTACATCGCGTTTTACTCCACGCCCGCGGGAAAGCATCTGTTGCAAATGACGCCGGTCATCATGCAGGAGTACATGCCGGTGGTGATGCAGCGCGTCCAGGAGCGAAGCAAGGCGCTCACCGCGGGAATGTCAAAGGATATTACTGACGTGCTCAAATCGAGCGCGCCCGCCGCAACCCCGCCGCCGGCGCCCGCGCCGAAGTAATCCTCCCGATCCCGGCGTCGATGCCCTATCCAATTCGTCCGCCGCGGCGGAAAAAGAGGCGGAACGCGCCCGCACAGCGCGTCGATCAGGCTGCCCGGTATAATTGGTCGGACTTCGTTGTGCCGCTCAGGAGCCGGACCTAATGCCGCAGGCAGGAACTCAATCGCGCAGTTTTTTTGCCACCTTTCGCTCCCCCGATCGCATCTCCCATCAGCGTTGGGTAATCTGCTTCCTCCTGTTTCTGGCTACCGTCATCGCGTACATCGACCGCGGTGTAATCGCGTACCTCAAGAACACCCTCGAAACCGTGATCCCGGGCCTGAATGACCGGACCTATGGATTCGTGACTGCGGCCTTTACGGCGGCCTATGCCATCGGCATGATGGTGGCCGGCGGATTCACCGACAAGCTGGGGACGCGCAAGGCCTTCGCTATCGCCATCGCCATCTGGAGCGTGGCGGCCATGCTGCCGGGCGCGGCGTTTTCCGTGGTCACATTCGCGATCGCCATGTTTCTTCTCGGCCTGGGCGAGGCCGCCAACTTTCCCGCCTGCATCAAGACTGTGGCGGAATGGTTTCCGCGGCGGGAGCGCGCACTGGCAACGGGAATCTTCAATTCCGGAGCCAATATCGGCAACATCGTGGTGCCCATTGCAGTGCCGACGCTGGTGATGCTGGTGACGTGGCGCGGCGCATTTGTTGTGACCGGAGCGCTGGGCGTGGTTTGGTTGATTGCGTGGCTCATCTACTATCGACGGCCGGAGCAACACCGCAGCGTTTCCAAGGCTGAACTGGAACTGATCTTGAGCGATCCCGCGGAAACGCTGGAAAGCGTTCCCTGGAGCCGCGTGTTTCCGCGCAAAGAGACATGGGCCTTCGCGATCGCGAAGTTCCTCACGGACCCCATCTGGTGGTTCTATTTGTTCTGGATTCCCGGTTATCTGCAAACGACCTTTCACCTGAGTCTGCAGCAAAGCCGCGTGCCGGTGGTGCTGGCTTACAGCATCTCCATCGTTGGCAGTATTGGCGGCGGGTATCTTTCCTCGGTGATGATCAAGCGCGGAATCAGCGCCAACGTGGCTCGCAAGACTACGTTGCTGATCTGCGTGCTGCTGATCGCTCCGATCTTTGCCACGCCCTTTGTTCATCATCTGTGGCCCGTTGTGGCGTTGCTGGGAATGGCTACTGCCGGTCACCAGGGATGGTCGGCAAACCTCTTCACGCTGCCGTCCGATATGTTTCCCAAATCCGCGGTGGCCAGCGTCATCGGCATCGGTGGCATGATGGGCGCAGTTGGCGGTTTTCTGTTCCAGTTAGGTGCGGGTGAAATTGTCTATGTCACACATAGCTACGTTACGTTGTTCATCATTGCGTGCCTCGCTTACCCGGTGGCGTTCCTGGTGATTCACGGCATTTCGCCCAAGCTGGCGCCGGCGGAGCTTCACTAGCGGCATATGTCCGTTTTTTTGACTTGCCGCCCGGCGAACGAGTCCGGGCGGCCGCATTCCGGGGTTGAACAGACTTTGCAGTGCCGTCGCCCTGCCGCCCTGCTTTTCTTCACGAGGAACCCGATGAAATTTCGCCGCAACTCTTTCTCTATTGGCGCTTCTTGGTGCGCCTCTATCGCAGTCCTTTGTCTTCTTCTCAGTTTTTCTCACGCGGCGCGGGCGCAGCGCCTGTCTGAAAACGTAATTCCTTCGCATTATTCGCTTGAGTTCACGCCCGATCTGAAGGCCGCCACGTTCTCCGGTTCTGAAGTGATTGACTTGAACATCAAGGAGCCCACTAGCGCAATCACGCTGAATGCGATTGAGCTCAAGATTGAGAACGTAGGCATCATTTCCATGAAAGGCGTAGCGGAGAAGGGATCGGTGAGCCTCGATCCCGACAAGCAGCAAGCCACATTCACGTTCGCGAAGACCATTCCGGCCGGCGACGCGACGCTGCGCATCCATTTCACGGGAATCCTCAACAATGAGCTGCGCGGCTTCTATCTTTCGAAGACCCCGCGCCGCAGCTACGCGGTCACGCAGTTCGAGTCCACCGACGCCCGCCGCGCCTTTCCCTGTTTCGACGAGCCGGCCTTCAAGGCCACGTTCCAGGTGAAACTCACGATCGACAATGGCGACACGGCGATTGCGAATACCCCGATTGCCAGCGACATTGATGCAAGCGACTGGGCTCCCCTGGGCAAACGGCACACTGTGACCTTTGAGACCACGCCCAAAATGTCCACGTATCTCGTCGCCTTCATGGTCGGCGATTTCCAGTGCACCCGCGGCGAGCAGGACGGCGTAAAGTTGCGTGTCTGCTCCACGCCTGACAAGGTCAGTCTCACGCCCTTCGCGCTCGATGTCGCCAAATTCGCCCTGCACTATTACGACCACTACTTCGGCATTCACTTCCCGCTCAAGAAACTCGACTTCATCGGCATTCCCGATTTCGAGGCCGGCGCCATGGAGAACTTCGGCGCCATCACCTTCCGCGAAACCGACCTCCTGCTCGATCCCAAAACCGCCTCCTTTCGCAGCCAAAGAAACGCCACCCTCGCCATTGTGCACGAGATGGCGCACCAGTGGTTCGGCGACCTTGTGACCATGCAGTGGTGGGACAACGTCTGGCTCAACGAGGGCTTCGCCACGTGGATGGAAAACAAGTGCACGGGCGCGATGCATCCCGAGTGGCAGATTCCGCAATTTGTCGCTGCCGACGAGCAGCACACGCTCGATATCGACGCGCAACCCACCACGCGCGCCATCCGCGCCCGCGCCGACACGCCGGAAGAGATCGATCAGATGTTCGACTCCATCGCCTATAACAAGGCCAGCGCCGTGTTGCTGATGGTCGAGAATTATCTTGGCGAGGAAACCTTCCGCAAGGGCGTGCACGCGTACCTGGCCGCGCACGAGTACGGCAACGCCACCGCCGAGGATTTCTGGAACGCGCAGACCGAAGTGAGTCACAAGCCCGTCGACAAGATCATGGAGTCGCTGGTGGCCGAGCCCGGCGCGCCCCTGCTGAAATTTGGCCCTCCCGGCGAATTTGGCGTTCCCGCCGGGGGCCAGGTTCCGGTCGCGCAGTCGCGTTTCTTCCTCAGTCCCGGCATCACGCCCGATCTCGCGCAGAAGTGGACCATGCCGGTCTGCTTCAAAGTGGGCAGGAAAAAACAGGAATGCCAGGTCCTTACTCCCTCCTCGCCGTCGCTGGCGGTGAAGGCCTCGAAAGTCTTCTTCGCCAACGCGGGCGGCAAGGGCTACTACCGCAGTGCGTATGCACCCGCACAGTACGCGGCGCTTGTGGCCCAGGTGGAAACTGGCCTGACTCCCGAAGAGCGCATCAGCCTGACCGGCGACGAGTGGGCGCAGGTGCGCGCCGATAAAGCTACGGTCGGCGATTATCTCACTCTCGTGGCTGCGCTGCGCTCCGATCCCAGCAGCGATGTTCTCTCCAACGCCGTAGACAACGTGAGCGTGATCAAGAACAGCGTGGCCTCGACCCAGGAAGAGCGTGACGTGCTTGCCGCCTGGATGCGACGGACGTTTGCCCCTGTGTACGCGCAGCTCGGCGACGCCTCGGCAAGCGACACGTCGAACAAGCGTGCCTTGCACGCGTATCTCTTCAGCATCCTGGCCTCCGCCGGCAGAGATGCGAATTTGCGAGCCCAGGCGCGCCAGATTGCAGATCAATATCTGGCCGATCCGTCTTCGGTCAGCCCCACTCTCGGCCAGACCGCTCTCAGCATCGCTGCGGAGAACGGCGATGCAGCGCTCTTCGACAAACTGCAAAAGATCTACGAGACCTCGAGCAATCCCGAGTTGCAGAACACTGCGTTGCGCGAGCTTGTCATGTTCACGAATCCCGATTTGCTCGAACGCGCCATGCAATATTCCGTTTCCCCCAAGGTGCGCAATCAGGATTCGGCCATGCAGTTCAACATCGCTCTGCGCATCCCCGCAAACCGCGACGCCGCCTGGAAATTCATCAAGACGCATTGGAACCAGGTGCAGGCGGAATTCACAACCGAGATGGGCTCGTACCTTGTGGACGGCACGGGTAGCTTTTGCTCTGCCGAAGCGCGTGACGACGTGAAGAACTTCTTCGCCGCGCACCCGGTGCCTGCGACCGACTCCACATTTAGGCACGCGCTCGAGCACATCGACGGCTGCATCGAGTTGCGGCGATTGCAGGAGCCCAACCTGAAGAAGTGGCTGGCTGCGCAGGGGCAGTAGGCGGACCGTCGCTGCCCGAGAGTTGCTGAGATAGAGATCGTGCTCTCCCACATCTCAAAAGCGAGATGTGGGGCACGAAGTTTGTGCAGAATTGGGGAATGCGCCTTTACAGCTTGCGCAGCCGCGCGCAGGCTTCATCCAGCTCCGCATCCTGCTTGGCAAAGCAGAAGCGCAGCAGGTTCTCGCCGCGGCCGGGGCGGAAGAATGCCGATCCCGCCACGGCGGCCACGCCGGTAGAGCGCAGCAGGTGGCGCGCCTTTTCCGCGGCGGTTTTGCCGGGCAAACGCTCCACGTCAGCCATAATGTAATACGCGCCCGCGGGCGCCGTCGGCTTCATGCCCGCGTCTTCGAGTGCGGACGCCATCTTTCCTCGCTTGGCTTGATAATCGGCAGCCAGTTGCGTGTAGAAGCTCGTCGGCAATTGTTCGAGCCCCGCGGCCGCGCCCACCTGGAGCGGCGCAGGCGCGCACACGTAGGTCAGGTCGTGAAAATGCGCCATGGCCGGCATCCATCGCGCATCGGCAACCGCGTAGCCAATACGCCAGCCCGTGATGGAAAACGTTTTGCTGAAGCCTGAGATCACGACGGTGCGCTCGCGCATGCCGGGCAGCGTGGCCGGGCAGATGTGGCGCGCGTCATCGTAAACGAAATACTCATAAATCTCATCGGTGATCAGGAACAGATCGTGCTGCCTGCACAATTCCGCAACCTGTTCGAGTTCGGATTGCGAAAAAATCTTGCCGCTGGGATTGGCCGGTGTATTCACGAGGACAGCGCGCGTTCGCGGCGTCACAGCGGCGCGCAGCTCGTCCACATCGAGACGGAAATCGGGCTCGGCCAGCGCCACCAGAACGGGATTGACCCGCAGCGATTTGAGCGTATTCACGTGGTAGCCGTAAAACGGCTCGAAAACCAGCACTTCGTCGCCGGGGTTGAGCAGCGCCATGGCCGCGGCATGAAGACCGGCCGTGGCTCCCGACGCCACCAGCACCTCGCGGTCAAAATCGTAGCCAAGTCCGTAGTCGCGCTGCTGCTTGGCCGCGATGGCCTCACGCAGACGCGCAATGCCGTCGCATCGCGTGTAGATATTTTGCCCATCGCGCATGGCCTGAGCGGCGGCGGCCTCTACCACCGAGGGCACCGGCGTATCGCACACGCCCTGCGCCAGGTTGATGCCGCCCATGCGGTCGCACTCCGTGGTCATAGCGCGGATTTCCGACTGAAACGTCTCGGGCGCGAGGGCGCTGAGGGCAAGGCGCGTCGATTGAATGGTTGTGCCTGGCACGGGGAAGATCCTTTGCTTCCATCTTACAATTTGAGCCGGCCGGCGGCGGCGCGCTGCTCTGCGGCCAGCCAAAGCTGCCCGCGGCGTAGTATCTTTCAGGAAGAAACGACATCTATGCACGAGCTTTCCATCGCGGCCAGCATTGTGGAGTCGGTCACCGAATCGGCGGCTAAGTATCCTGGCGCGCGCGTGAAAGAAGTGCGGCTGCGCGTTGGCGCTTTGGCGTCGGTGGTCGAGGACTCGCTGAAGTTCTGCTGGGAGCTGGCCACGGAGGGTTCGCCGCTTGCTGGCGCGGCACTGGTGATCAACATTCTGCCCGTGATTTTGCATTGCGATGCTTGCGGCGCCGACGCCGAAATCGCAGGCGTGCAAAGTTTTCGCTGTCCCAAATGCGGCGAGCTGGCGGCCGATCTGCGCCAGGGACGCGAGCTCGAAATCGAATCGATTGAACTGGAAGAACCGGATGCGGTCGTGCCGGACCCGGTTAAGGAGCAGGTATGACAACGCGCATCGTCGAATTGCGGCGGGGAATTCTGAAGAAGAACGACGAGCTGGCGGCGGGGTTGCGCCATCAATTCACCTCGGCCGGCGTGCTGGTGCTGAACCTGGTCTCAAGCCCAGGCACAGGCAAGACCGCGTTTCTTGAGCGCACGCTGCGCGAGCTTCGCGCCCGCGGCGCGCAGGCGGCGGCCCTGGTTGGCGATCTTGAAACCGACAACGATGCGCGGCGGCTGGCGGCGAGCGGCGCGCCCGTGCGCCAGATCAACACCCACGGCATCTGCCACCTCGACGCGGAGATGATCACCAGGCACCTCGAAGGCTGGGAGGGCGTTTCGCTCGCCGGTCTCGACTATCTGTTTATTGAAAATGTCGGCAATCTTGTTTGCCCCTCAAGCTACGACCTGGGCGAGCGCATCCGCGTGGTCCTGCTCAGTGTGACCGAAGGCGAAGACAAGCCCCTCAAATACCCGGGCCTTTTCAACTCCGCCGATGCGGCAGTGATTACCAAGATCGATATCGCCGAACCCTGCGGCTTCGACCGCGAGCTGGCCCTGCACAACATCAACGAGATCCGGCCGGGCATCCGCATCTTCGAGACCTCCGCCAAAACCGGCGCCGGCATGGACGCATGGCTCGACTACCTGGCGGAGCAGGCGACACCCTCCTGAGCCTGCCGCGCACCCATTCTGCGGATCTCGTCACAGTTTCCTTGTTCGGCGTTGCAAACCACGGTCCGGGAGCGTACCTTTCAGCTAAGGTCGGTAGCACAAAATGGCTCTCTCGGATTTCCCAGGGCAGCACGCGGATGCGCACGAACGTTCGCGTCCAGGTTTTGCCCAAGACACAATCGAGCGGCTCTTTGAGTTCTCGCCAGACGCGATCCTGGTCACCGACGGGAACGGCGTCGTGCGCGCTGTCAACCCGCGCGCCGAGCAGCTGTTCGGTTACGCGAGCGAAGAGCTGATCGACCAGCAAGTCGAAATGCTGGTGCCGGCGCGCTTCCGCGGCGGCCATCCCCGGCATCGCGAAAACTACAGCGCGCATCCGCGCACGCGGCAGATGGGCGCGGCAATGAATCTGTTTGGCCTGCGCAAAGACGGCACGGAAGTCCCGGTCGACATCATGCTCAAGCCGATCGAAACCGCAGACGGGCCCGCAGTGCTGACCTTCATCCGCGACGCCACGGAGCAGCGCGCGGCGCAGGAGGCGTTGCGTCTCAATGATGCGCGGCTGCGTTCCATTGTCGAGAGCATCGGTGAGTATGCCATCTACATGCTCGATCGCGAGGGCCACGTGCTTACCTGGAACCCCGGTGCCGAGCGCATCAAGGGATACAAGGCGGATGAGGTGCTGGGCCTGCACTATTCGCGTTTCTTTACGCAAGAGGATATTGAGCAGGGCCGTCCTGCCGAACTTTTGCGCCAGGCCATCGTCAAGAACCGCGTGGAAGAAGAGGGATGGCGCGTCCGCAAAGACGGCTCCCGCCTCTGGGCCAACGTCGTGCTCACGGCCATCCACGACAGCAGCGGCGCAGTTACGGGCTTTTCCAAAATCACCCGCGACGTGACGGAGCACAAGCAGGCGCAGGAGTCGGTGATCGCCGAGCTGAGCAGTCTGTTGCTGGTCAACGTGGACATTCGCAAGCTGCTCGGAGCGTTCACCGCAAGCATCCGCCAGATGGTGCCGCACGATGCTGCCACGCTGGCGCTCTATGACGAACCCACAGGCAAGCTGCGCGTGCAGTTTCTCGCCTCCGGCGACGACGATGCCAACCACGGCGAAGTGCTGCTCGATCCTGACGCTTCTCCTGCTGGCCAGGCTTATCGCACGCGGCGGCCCGTGATTCTCAACAAGATCGATCGCTGGACCTTCGCGCCCGATTCCGTGCAGCACCTCACCGGCATGGGCATGCAATCAGGAGTCTGGGTTCCGCTGGTGCACCGCGAGAGGACTCTCGGCACCATGATGGTAGCCAGCCGTCTCGAGAATGCTTTTTCGCAGCACGACGCCGAGATGCTAACCCAGGTCGCGGGACAAGTGGCCATGGCGGTAAATAACGCGCTGGCCTTTAAGCAGATCGCTGAGCTGCGTGATCGCCTGACTCAGGAAAAAAAGTACCTCGAAGACGAGATCAATCTCGACCACCGCTTCGAAGACATTGTGGGCGAAAGCTCGGGCCTGCGCAGCGTGCTGCGCGAGATTGCGACCGTCGCGCCCACCGATGCCACCGTGCTCATCCAGGGCGAAACGGGAACCGGCAAAGAGCTGCTGGCGCGCGCCATCCATCGCCTGAGCCCGCGCAGCGAGCGCACCTTCATCAAGCTGAATTGCGCCGCCATTCCCGCGGGGCTGCTGGAAAGCGAGCTCTTCGGCCATGAGAAGGGCGCGTTTACTGGCGCCATCGCACGCAAAATCGGCCGCCTCGAGCTGGCGCACGAAGGTACGCTCTTTCTCGACGAAGTGGGCGAACTGCCGCTCGACCTACAGCCGAAACTGTTGCGCGCTCTGCAAGAACGCGAGATCGAGCGCCTGGGCGGCACGCGCCCTATCCCCATTAACGTGCGGCTGATCGCCGCAACCAATCGCGATTTGGCGAAAATGGTCGCGGAAAGAGAATTCCGCAGCGACCTCTTTTATCGCCTCAAGGTCTTTCCGGTGTTTGCTCCGCCGCTGCGCGACCGTGTCGCCGACATTCCCATCCTGGTTCGGCATTTTGTTTCGCGCCATGCCCGCCGCATGGGCAAAACCATCGAAACCATTCCGCCGGAGGCCATGGATGCGCTGGTGGCATGGAAGTGGCCCGGCAATATTCGCGAGCTCGAAAATTTCCTGGAGCGCGCCGTGATCCTCACGCGCGGGCCGGTGCTCTATGTGCCGCTCGCCGAGATCGAAGCCATGCAGGAAGAGGAAGAGGACGACACAGCGTTCGTCAATCCCACGCTGCAAGCCGCGGAGCTTGAAACCATTCTGCGCGCGCTGCGCGACGCCAAAGGCGTGATCGGCGGACCCGGCGGTGCGGCCGAGCGTCTCGGCCTCAAGCGCACCACGCTCAACTCCAAAATCAAGAAGCTCGGCATCGAGCGCGGCGATTATATATAGACGTCGAGCGTGAGTGTGAGCGTGAGTGTGAAAGCGCTCCGCGACTTCCCATCGTCTCCGTGACGAAATTTCGTCGCTGTCGCTTCGTCACGCGCTGTGCTTCGTCACCCTCCCCAGGTGAATCGTCAGGAATTTAACTGCTTTGCTTTCCGCGCTCCACGTCCTTCGTCGCGCCGGCGCACAAGTTTGGCACGCGCCGTGCCTATACACAGGCATGGCGCAAGGCGGGCCAGCAAGTGCTGCGAATCACTCTTGAAGAAAAATCGGATGCAGTCGTTCTCAAGTTGGAAGGGCGCCTTGCCGGACCATGGGCGGACGAACTTCGCCGTCTCTGGGAAGAGAAAGCTGCGACATGCGCGCAGAAGAAACTATCTCTCGATCTGCGGGAAACCACTTTCGCCGATGGCGACGGAATTCGGATTCTGCAAACCATCTACTCTCAAACCGGAGCCGCAATCCTCGCCGGCACACCATGGACCCAGTATCTTGCCGAAGAAGTGGCAAACACGAATTCTCAACCAGCGGGCCCGGAGGTCTGAAATGCACACAGCATACGAATCGACGAACGAGGCGAATGTTCCTTCCTATCTGAAGGGCGAGTTTTTCAAGTCGTTACCGGCCGAAGCTCTGGCCGAACTCGAGCACCTGCTCGCGCCCTCCAATTACCCCGCTGGCATGGTTCTCTTCTGCGAGACGCAACCGGCCTCGGGCATCTACGTAGTTCTCGAGGGCGAGGTCAAGCTCTCCATCAATTCGCCCGACGGCCGCCGCCTGAGCTTCCGCATCGCCAAGGCAGGCGAAGTGCTGGGCCTTTCCTCCGCGCTCTCTGGCGGGGCATATGAAATGACCGCGGATACGATGTATCCGGCCAAAATCGCGCACATCTCGCAGACGGCCTTCCTGCAATTCATGTCTCGCCATCCCGCCGTCTACCAATCCGTGGCGCGCGAGATGGTTCGCACCTACCACGCCGCCTGCGAGCAACTGCGCATGGTGGGTCTCTCAACTTCTGTACCCGAGCGCCTGGCGCGTCTGCTGCTGGTGTGGAGCGACGAGCCCGGCCAGAAACCCGAACGCGCGGCGCGTTGCCGTCTCTCGCTTACGCACGAGCAGATCGGCGAGTTCATCGGCGCATCACGCGAAACCGTTACGCGCACGTTGAGTATTTTTAAGAATCATCACCTGGTGGCGCAGCACGGATGCACGCTGACCATCCCCAGCCGCGTAGCTCTCGAGAGCTACGCGCGCGGTTGAACCGAAGATTTCATCCTCCTGGAGAAACAACTCAACCGGCCGTTTGCTGAAGCTGTGCTTTAGGGAAAGCATAGAGCCATACCAGCAAGCGGCCTCTTTTTTTGTGCAGCCGTTTCAAGCTCTCTGCATCTGCCGCAGCGCCAACTGCGCCGCATGATGGCCGCACATGCCGTGCACGCCGCCCCCGGGAGGCGTCGACGCCGAGCACAGATACAAATTCCTGGCGCCCGTAGCGTAGCCGCGCAGAGTGGGCCGGAAAATCATCTGGCGCAGCGACAATGCGCCGCCGCCGATGTCGCCTCCCAGAAGATTCGCGTCCATCGCTTCCAGTGTTGCCGGCGTAGAAACGTGACGCGCCAGAATGCAATCGCGAAAGCCAGGAGCGAAGCGCTCGATCTGCGCCTCAACACGTTCCGTCATGTCAAACATCGACCCGTTGGGCACGTGACAATATGCCCACAGCACATGGTGGCCCGCAGGCGCGCGCGTGGGATCGAAGAGCGTGGGCTGAGCAGCCAGCACGAAGGGCCGTTCCGCGCACCGGCCGTGCGCCACGGCGTATTCCGAAGCGGCGATCTCTTCGAATGTTCCTCCAAGGTGTACCGTGATGGCGCGCCGGCATTGCTGTGCGCGCCACGGGACAGGATCTGAAAGTGCGTAGTCGATCTTGAATGCGCCCGGCCCCGGCTGGAATCGCTCGAACGCGCGCCGGTAGCCGTTGCCAATCCGATCGCCGGCAATCGCCAGCAGTTGTCGCGGTGCGGTGTCGAAGAATACGAACTCGCTGTCCGCTTCGAGCTCTTTGAACGCCGCGGCGTCGATACGGTGCGAAGTGTGCACCGTGCCGCCGAGCGAGCACAGATAACTGATGAGCGCCTGAGCAATTGCGCGCGCGCCGCCACGCGGTATCGGCCAGCCCACCGCATGAATCGTAATGCCGAACATCCATCCGATAGTTGCACTCAGCGGCGCGTCGAAGCTCAGGCAGGAGTGCCCTGCCAATCCTGCAAACACTGCGCGCGTGCGCGCGTTCGAAAAATGGCGCGCCGCGAAGCCTCGCGCGGACTCAAGCGCGCTCAATCCGAACTTCGACCTGCGCAAAGGATGATGCGGCGTGCGCAGCAGCGGTCCCAACGAATCCTGAGCAAATTCCTGCCAATCATCGGCCGCGGGCTGCATCAAACGCCGCCACGCCTTGCCGTCTTCTGCCAGCGCGCGCTCAGTTGCGGCCAGGTCGCGCTCCAGCACCACCGCAGTGCCGTCATCGAGTGGATGCGCTAGGGGAGCATCGCCGTGGATCCACTCCAACCCGTGCTCCGCCAGCGGAAGCGTATTGAAAAACGGCGATCCTGCCGCAAAGGGATGGACGGCCGAACCAAAATCGTGCAGAAATCCCGGCAGCGTCAGCGGCAAGGTGCGGGTTGCGCCGCCCGGTTCAACTTCCGCCTCGTAGACGTCCACGCGCAGCCCCGCCTGCGCCAACACGATGGCAGCGGCCAGCCCGTTCGGGCCCGATCCGATCACGCAAGCGCGGCGCATCGTGGCCTTGTCCTCCAGCGCGATCTCGTGGCAGCGTAGATCAAACGGCCAGCGACCCTAACTCAGCGGCGCCGTCAGCAACGCCGGCTTCTGGTCGGCGAGGGTCAGCATCAGTTCGCCGAAAAGCGTGTTGGCCCACGCAAACCACGAGCGCGTAAACTTCGATGGATTGTCCTTGTTGAACGACTCGTGCATGAAGCCTGTACCTGCCGTCGTGTCGCGCAGCCAGCGCAGACATTGGCGAATCTCCGCATCGTCGGTCGACGTGAACGCGCGATACATGATCGACATCGGCCAGATGGAGTTGAGCCCGATATGCGGCCCGCCCACGCCCTCCGCTGCCGTGCCGCGGAAGAAATAGGGATTGGCTTCGCTAAGCGCGAAGGCGCGCGTCCGCTGATAAACTGCATCGCCGACCGGGCAGATGCCAAGGTAAGCGAGCGTCACAAGGCCCGGAGCGTTGGCGTCGTCCATCAGCAATTGGCCGCCGTAGCCGTCCACTTCATACGCCCAGATCTCGCCTAGTTGCGGATGGTTCACGCGCCCGTGTTGCGCGGTGGCCTGCGCCACTTCACCGCTCAGCGCCGAGGCCCGTGCCGCAAGCGCCGCGTCATGCGCCGCGTGCGCGGCCAGCTCTGCCATTTGGTTCAGCGCCTTGGCCGCGAAAAGATTCGACGGCACCAACAATGGAAAAACGCACGCATCGTCCGACGGCCGGAACATGCTGAAGATCATTCCGTTCGGCCTCGCCGGATTGCCGAATCCCGAAAGCCCCTGCGTGTCGTAAGGTGACTCAGCCCTGCGCTGGAAACTGTACGGCCCATTCGCCTGTTTGCGCTGCTGCTCGGTGAACGTTCGCAGAATCGCATCCGCGGCCGCGCGCCACTGCGCATCGAAGGGACCGGTGTCGCCTGTGGCTTGCCAATAGCCGTATGCCAGCCGAATCGGAAAACACAGCGAATCGATCTCCCACTTGCGTTCGGCCACGCCCGCGTGATGCTCTGTACGGTCGCCTTCCGCCCAGGTGAGCGGCGGATCAGTGCTCTCGCGCGTAAACGCATTGGCGTAGGGATCGAGGTGAATCATGCGCGCCTGGCGGCGAATGACACCTTCGAGCAGAACGCGCAGCCGCGCGTCCTTGCGCGCCAGCCGCAGATAGGGCCACACCTGCGCCGAGGAGTCGCGCAGCCACATGGCGTCGATGTCGCCGGTGACCACATAGGTGTCGGGATGCTTGTCTACGACGCTGGGATAAACAGTCGTGTCGAGTGTATTGGGCAGGCAATTTTCCACCAGCACGCGCAGAGCCGGGTCGGCAATCTGGCGCTGCAAAGTGGCAATGGCATCCTCCACCACCGGCGAAGTAAACTTGCGATCCGCCACGGGCGGCCGCGCATGAGGCAGCTTCGGGCTCGCGGGCACAGTCGATGGCTGCTCCCCAAACGCGCGCGCGACCCCCGCTTGCATCAGGCCAAATGCGCCCGCGCCCAGCAGAACCTCACGCCGCGTCGGCCGCTCTCTCCTCGATTCGTCTTTCATTGCGCAACAAACTCCTGCAAAATCAAGTCGGAATGATTGTATTCGCGGCAAACCACCGCGCCGTTCGATTATAGTTTCAAGCAACGCCCCGTAACCGGTTTCTCGCGTGGATTTTTGTGAGGTGTTTCGTTATGCGTCGATTGATTCTCGCTGCATGGCTTTGCCTTTTAGCCATCCCAGCGTTCTGCGCCGCGCCGTCGGCGCTCTTTTACATGACCGATGCCGCCGATTCCGTGCGATCATTTCTCGCCCACTCAGGCAAGATCGATCTGCTGGTGCCAGCCTGGTACAGCGTGGATGAAAGCGGGCTGGTGACGGGCGCGCCCAACGCGACGGTGCTCAAAGCCGCGCAAAGCCAGGGCCTGCCGGTTATGCCCATCGTCGCGCTCTTCGGGAAAGCCAAGTTCCACAATTTGGCCGGCAGCGAAGCCGCACAAAAGCGCATGAACGATGCGCTGCTCCGCGAGGCCAGGCTGCACGGCTACGTTGGCTTCCAAATCGATTTCGAACACGTCGACTATCTCGACCGCGATTTGTTGACGACGCTGGTCGCGCACTCAGCGGACACGCTGCACAAAGCGGGCCTCAAGCTCACCATTGCCACTGTGCCTAACGCGCCCGGCTATCCAGGCAATGGCGGATTCTCAAAGTGGATGTTCACCGACTGGCGCGGCGCGTACGATCTTGCCGCTCTCGCCAAATCCGTGGACCTGATTTGTCTGATGACCTACGACGAGCACACGCGCTGGACCATGCCCGGTCCCGTCGCCGGCTGGCAATGGACCGTCGAAAATTTAGACTACGCGCTCCAGTTGGTGCCCAAAGAAAAGCTCTCGCTCGGCATCCCGCTCTACGGATACCACTGGTACACCGGTGCGCCCATCACGGATAAGACCACCGGCGACGAGCGGCCCAATCTCACGGGCGACTCCATCAAGGCGGCCGACGCTCTGCAATTGTCCACCCAGTTTGGCGCCAAGCCCGATTGGGATGCGACCGACCACACAGCTTTCTTTTGGTTCTACCGCGATCAGTTGCGCGAGTGGGTTTTCTATACCGACCAGCGCACGTTTCGCGACCGGTATCAATTGGCGGCGGATCGCGGCCTCGAAGGCTTCTGCTCGTGGTCGCTTGGCCAGGAAGATCCTGAGATATGGACGGTGCTGCCGGATCGAACAGCGAGTCACTGAGCTGATGCGAGAGCCGTCAGGAATTCTTTAATCCGTCTATGTCCTTGAAGTCGACCACATAGACGGCGCCATCCGCTAACGTGATCTCGGCACCGAGCACCGAGCCCGATGGAGTGACGTCGATGATCCGAACATTTTTGACCGGGCTCAGTTCGTCTTTAGTCCATTCGGAATCGTCCGTCTTGTGCAGCATGGTGGTGATCATCAACTCCATCGCCGGATTTTTTGCGGTGCGTTTGCGATGGACGTACAACACCGTGCTCTCGTCCGCCTCGGCGTTGAAACCGCGATGCACCTGGCTTTCGATTTCGTCCCAGCCGGAGTAAGCGATGAGCGCCACCTGGCGGCCGGGAATGGATGCCGTGATGCCGCGCTCCGTGCCCGTCTCAAAGGCGCGCAGGACGGCGCTTTCGCCGCCCATGTGGGGCAGGCCGTAATGGCCGAGCGTGAGTTCGTGCTCGAAGGCGAGGCGGCAGCGATCCACGCGCACCACGCCGCCCGGCACGGTGATTTCGGCCAGGTCGATGAGGTAACCGACGCCGTTGTTCGGCGGCTTGCGCAGGATCAGTTGCCGGTAGAGCACTCCATTGCGCACGCCGTTGAAGAGCATGCTCTGCGAAGTAACGTACACGCCGTTCTTCGCTGCCGTGTTATCGACGGTGCGGCCAGTGAGGTAGAAATTGATGTCGACGCCCCGCAAATCGCGCGGGTCCAGGCTGCGGAAGCTGTACTCCTGCGATGTGCCGCCCTTGCGATTGTGATTCTCCCACGGGAAATGCGTATTGAACACCAGCTTGGAATAGTTGTGATCGTCGTCGTACACCTTGCCGGAGACGATCTCCGAACTTCCGCTCGAGCCATGGTTGACGAGGACGATCCCCGGTTTTTCCAGAACCGTTCTCTTTGATTTCCCGCCGAGCTCTGCCCACATGCCGTCGTTTTCTTTGGCCGTCCAGAAAGGTGCGTCTTCCGGCAACGCCAGAGCGATGAACGGAAGAAACATGATGAACGGGCTGGCCGGGCAACTGTAGCTCTGGATCGCGAACTCGCGATGACCGTAAAAGCCCAGGCTGGGAATGTCGTTCTGGTAAAAATCTTCCCGCCCGGTGAATTGCAGAATCGATCCTGAGCACAAGCGCCGCGCCCATCCGGGATCGAACGGCGGTTTTTGCTCGAGCAGGAAAGACGCCGGGAATCCACCCGAGATCCATGAGCGATAGCAGATGCTTCTTGCCCACATGTTGATGAAGCCGTTGCGCCCGAAAAAATTGGTGTAGGTCTGAAACAGTTCCGCGAAACTCTTTTCGAGCACCGCGGCGATTTCGGGATAGTGCTCGCGGCCGAAAGCCTGACTCCAGATGGTTCCGTAGACCACAAAAAGACTAATCGTGTAGTAGTTGTAACTTTGCTCCAGATACCAGCCGTTGCCTGCATGGTACGACGCGATCCACATCAGGTGGCTCTTGAGCAGATCGTCGTCGATGGCGTAGCCGTGTTTTTTCAGAAATGAAAGCGCGCAGATATTAAACAGCCGCCAGTTGTTCTGCGTGGTGCGGTGATGCGCCCACTTGGAGATGGTGACGGCCATCGCATCGCGTTGCTGTTGAGACAAATGCGGCCACAGCACATCGGGCATCAGCAGCAGCGTCTTCGTCAATCCGCCGAACTCGCATGTGAACTGATAGGTCGCGTCAGGCAAATCTTCGGGCAGCGGCAGGCTGTTCGCGTGTCCCGGCGTCAGTGCGTTGTAGAAATGGTGGCAATAGTAATCGCGCAATTTGATGTTGCCGATCGACATTTCCGGGTCGACGTGGACCAGCGGCGCCGCGAGGTTGAACGTCCTCTCCAACGCCTCGAACTCGAACGAGCGAAACCGCCATTCCGGGTCGCCTGGCTGCGGATAGGATTTGCCCGGCACCAGCGGAAAAACGATCGGCTGGTCAAAAGACTTCACGTGCCGGAAGGCGCGTCCCAGGACATATTGCGCGCACTCGATATAGTGCTGACGGGTCATTCCCGTCATCGGGCTCAGGTCCTGGTCGGGATCCCTGACGACAAAGGCATCTTTTGCCAAATTTGGATGGGGTGCGATAGTCGAGCTGCTCATATTTTGTTCGTCTCTCGAATTATACAAGGAGTCCAGCTCAGGTTCCATCATGAGAACGCGTGATCAATCATTCGGGTTACTGCGAGGCTAGATTTCGGCGGAAGGAATCTTCACTTTTCTTCCCTCGGCGCAGGATGTGTAAATGCTCCGCACCAGTTGCAGTGCGCGATAGCCTTCGATACCGGACGACGCCGGCGCGCGGCCGGTCTTGCATGCTTCGCCAAAGTCGGCGAGTTGCCGCTCGAATGGAGTCAGCGAAATCGCCATGGGATCGGACGCGCCCGACTTGGCCTCAAGCGCAAGCGGCGGCGGCTCGACCGTAGCCTGCCCTGAGCTCGCCGAAGGGTCGTCGCGCACATCCCACGTGGTCAGTTGGTCGCCAGTCACAATCGCGCTCCCTTTTGTGCCGTGAATTTCGATCCGCTCCGGGTAGCCCGGCCACAGTGCGGTCGCGGCCTGTATCACGCCCAGCGCGCCCGATGCGTAATGCATCACTGCGCATACCAGATCCTCGGATTCGATTTTGTGAATGGCGCCCAGCCGCCAATAACCAAAGACCTCGTCGACCGCGCCCACAAGCGAGAGCAACACATCCACTTGATGGATCGCCTGGCTGATCAGCGCACCGCCGCCCTCGCCGGCCCAGCTTCCCTTCACCGGCCGTCCATAATATTCATCTGTCCTGTACCACTTCACATAGGCGTCGGCTTGCAAAATCTGTCCCAGCCTTCCCGCGGCCAGCGCGCGTTTGAGAAACAGCGTCGAATCGTCAAAGCGATGCTGGCTCACCACGCCCAGTTGAATGGCCGCCGCGCGCGCCAATGCGATCATGGGCGCAGCCGTCTCCAGGTCTACAGCCATCGGCTTCTGCACCAGCACGTGTTTGCCATACTTCGCGCCCAGCTCCACCGCGGCCAGCCGGTAGCCGGGAAAGGTGCAGAGATCGAGAAAATCCACGTCCGCGCGCTGGCTCAGTTGCTCCGGATTGGCTACATACTCGGCACCCCACGCCTCAGCAAACTTCCGCCCTTTTTCTTCGGTGCGATCGGTGCACGCCGTGATCTGGTAGCCGATGTTTTTGTAGGCCTGTGCATGTTTCCATGCAATCGCGCCGGTTCCGATAACTCCCACTCTCATGGCTTGCAAGACTCCCATCACAATGCAGTTTTACGAAACCCCATCATACAGAACGGCTCCGGCAGAACAGCTTTGGCGAAAACAGTTCGCCACAAAAACTCGAGGCATCGGCTTTCGCCCGATGCCTCGTGGTCAATCAACTTCAAGCGGTCTGCGCAGTCCGATTCTCAATCGCGGTGTTAAAAATCAAGCTTCAGACTGAACTGAAGGATCCGCGGAGTATAGGGTGTTGTAGTGGTGATCTGGCCGAACAGCGAGCTGTTGAATGCCGCCGTGGGGCCCGGCAGGTTGGGATGGTTCAGGCAGTCGAAGCACTCGCTCCGGAATGCCAGCTTCATGTTCTCGGGCATGGGGAAGTAGCGCACGATGGCCCCGTCGAGATCGTAATAAGTAGGGCCCAGGTACTCGTATGGCCGCGTGTTGCCGTACGTTCCCGGACTGTTCTTCGCGAACGATGCCGGGTTCAGGACAATCTTGCGGCCTTGCCCAGTCAGATACGGGTTTCCGATCTGGTTGGGCCGGTCGACGTTTACGCCCGTGAGCGAAGCATCGGTTCCGGTGGTGGGCGATACGCGCGTCCCGGAGATGATCGCAACAATGGGCGCAATCTGCCAGTCGCTCAGCAGCGCCCGCTCTATCGGACTTCCCTTCACCGAGCTTGTGGCCACAACAGAAGTATTGAAGTTATTCCTGAAGTCTTCCCCGCAGTTGTTGCGGTCAGTGGCAGGTTTCAAGGGATTCTGGAAGGTGTTGCCGCCCAGGTCGCCCACGTCCGTGCCGCCGGTGATGCACTTCGACCAGGCGTAGTTGGTCAGCAACGTGAAATCGTTGGCCAAGCGGTGCTGCACGGTGAGCAGCAAGCCGTCATAGATGCTGCTCGAGCCGTCATACATCACGCTGATCTCGGAGTAGTAAGCGCCCGTGACAGGATTGGCCAGCGCTGTGGCGCGGCGCTGGTTGGTGTTGCCCGTGCTCGAGCATGCCGTGCCGCTGGGCCCAGGAGCAACAGTGAGCGATCCGCAGCTTCCCGCGCCGGTCCACGTGCCGGGAATATAGGTGGCAGGGTTATCCTCGTTGCCCGACGGAATATGTACGACGTGGTTGGCCAGATAGCCGACCGTAACTTCCCAACTGGCGCCCAGTTGCTTTTCGAGCGTCAGGTTCCAGGTCTGCGTATAACTCGGCTTCATATTCACAGGGAACAGGAAGTACGAAGCTGCGGTCGGGAAGAAGGCGCCGGTGTGGCTCGGCGGATAGGGCTGCGGGAAGGGATTGCCGCCGGGGTAACCCGTGTAGGGGTTTGAGAAAGCGCCCGCAGGAGGATTGATCGTGATGGCGTCGCCGTAGGGAGCGTTGTTCTCATAGCGATCTTCCATGTAGACGATGGGCTGCGAAAACCCTGCGGTGTAGGACGCGCGAATGCTCTCACGGCCCAGGCCGCGTGGATCCCATGCGATACCGACGCGCGGCTCGAAGTGATTCCAGTGGTTGTTGATGTAACCCTTGGGGATGCCGGGGTCGCCGGCGAAGAGAAGCCCCGGAGGCGCGGTTTTGAAGACAGTGGAGGTGGTTCCGGCGAGGAAGGCGGACATGGAGAAGCTGTCGCCGCGGCCCGCGGTCTCAACCTCCGGCAGATCCGACTCCCACCGCACACCGGCGTTCAGTGTGAAGCGCGGTGTTACCTGGTAGCTGTCCTGCGCGTACATTCCAAATTCGTTTTTGCGGAAGGTGCTGCCCGTGTCGTTGCCCTGGTAGATGGTAAATAGATCGCCAAGGAAGAAATCGGCCATGGCGTCGCCGGTAAACGATCCGTTAAAGGTGAATTGCCCATTGGCGTTGTTCGTGCCTTGCAGGTTCATGTGCGGGTGCAGATAGTCGACACCAAAACCAAAATGATGTTTGCCGCGCGTCCAGAAAACGTCGTCCACCACATTCTCTGAGTTCGTCGTCACCTGGTAGGTCTCGCAGGTTCCGCAGGACTCGGTAAAGTCTCCCGAGACCGCGATGTAGATGTAATTCGGAACCGGAATGCTGACGTTGATGCCTACCGTCTGCGGAGTGATAAGGCTTGAAACCTGGCCGCGGCTGACGAAGCTGCGCGTTCCGGCTACGTGGAACGAATTGACCATTGACGAATTGATCGTGTATGTGTGGCCTAGCGTCAGTGACTGTTCCTGGTCGTTCAGCTGCGGATTCGTGGTGTTGAGCAGGTTGTTATTGAAGAACCCCTGCTGGAAATAGTGAGTAAGGTAGTAGCGAACGAAGAGGCTTTGCTTTTCGCTTTTATTCCAATCCACACGCCCGATGAACTGGTTTTCGCTGGTGGGATTGGGCGGACCGAAAAGTAAAACGCCGTTCGTAGCGGTCGCGAGCGGAAGATACTTTGTCACCAGTTGCACGGCCGACTGGTTATAGAGCGTCGGGCTGATCGTGTTTCCGGCAAACGGAGCTTTGAGTGTCTTGCTGCCCTCAAATGCCGTCCAGTCGCCATTCAACATGGCCTGCGTGGGAAGAATGTACTTGGTGTTGGCCGATTGCTGGTGAACAATGGTTCGCTGATAGCCGCCAAAGAAGAAGAGCTTGTTCTTCACGATCGGCCCGCCAAGTACTCCACCGAATTGGTTGCGTTTGAGCGTATCGGGCAGTTGACCGCGGACCCAGAAGTAGTTTTGCGCATTGAAGTAGTTGTTGCGGAGGAACTCGAACGCGGTACCGTGAAACGCGTTGCCTCCCGAGCGCGTGACGACATTCACCACTCCACCGGGATGGAAGCCATACTGCGCGGCGAGGCCCGAGGTTTGCACGCTGAATTCCTGTAGCGCGTCTGGGAACGGGAACGGCAGGTTCACATTCGAGAACGAGTCGGTATTGTCGGCGCCATCCATCAGGTAATCGGTTTGGGTGCCCTGGCTGCCGGCGATGGAGTAGGTGATTTCAGAAGGGTAGTTCTTGGACCCGACGTTGTCGCCGCTGGGCGCAACCGCGGTGGCGGCAGTAAGCAGGATGAGCTGCGTGGCCTGGCGGCCGTTCAGCGGCAGGTCGATAACGCGTTGCTTGTCGATGACCTGAGAGATTGCCTGATCCTCGGTCTGCACCATTGAGGCTTCAGAAGTCACCTGGACGGTCTCCGAGGCTCCGCCCACCTTGAGCTGCACATCGACGCGCAGATTGTTGCCGACTTCAAGGACAATGCCGGATTGGGTGTAGGTTTCGAAGCTGGCTTTTGTCACCTTCAACTGATAGGCTCCGACGGGCAAATTGGGCAGCAGGTACCCGCCGTCCTGGCCGGTAGCTACATCGCGTCGCAGCCCGGAATCCGTTTGCAGTGCCTCAACGGTTGCGGCCGCCACCGGCGCGCCCGTGGCGTCGGTGACGATGCCCTGCATCTGACCGGCTCCCACCGCCTGCGAACGGGCGAGCGGCGCATTGGTCAAAGTGAGGAAGAGAACTGCCAGAGAACATCCCAGGGCGATTCGCATGGTTGTTTGTGATTGCGAGAGAGACTTGCGCAGAAATACAAGAGACATTGGGAATGACATCTCGTGACCTCCGAATTGTTGCATCCGCGAAGTATAGTCACCCCAAAAGGTCGGTTGTCAAGCCGGCAACGCCAGGTCCAGTGAGAACAGGACTTGGATTGCAGCATGAAAGCGAAGGCCGGAATCAGGCGGGGAGCGGTACTGCCTTTGAGATCGGGTGCGCGCCGCCGCGCATCGCCTGCGGAGCGAAGTCGGTTTGCCCGAAGAGGACCTTGTGCAGCACCAGGGCTGCGGCGCCGCGCAGGCGCGCGGCATCGCCATCCATGGCCGCCACCACGCTTGGCGTGTGCGGCGTAATCGACTTGGAAATCAGCTGGCTCTCCAGCAGCGGGCGAATGCGCGGCCACAGCGCCGTGCAGTCGCCCACAATGATGATCACTTCAGGAGCCAGGCCCGCAGCCAGCATGGTCAATCCCCGCGCCAGCCAGGCCATCATCTTGTCGATGGAGCGCAGCGCGCGCAGGTCGCCGGCCTGGGCGAGATTGAGCAGCTCCTGAAAGCTGGTAAGCGTGGTTTCCGGCGCCAGCTCATGATAGTAGCGCAGCCCCGCGCGGTTGGAGGCAAATACCTCCCAGCAGCCCGTGTTGCCGCAGCCGCACAGGGGGCCGGATTCTTCCAGTGTCATGTGGCCGAACTCGCCTGCCATGTCGTCTCTGCCCCGCACCACGTTCCCGTCCACCAGCATTCCCGTACCGATGCCCTCTGACACCGAAACCACCAGCATGTTCGAGGCGTCGTGGAAGTCTCCGAACCAGCGCTCCGAGAACAGGCAGGCGTTGGCGGCGTTCTCCATTTCGATCGGGGATTCCAGAACCCGCTGAAGCTCTTCATGCACATCGATCTGGCCCCAGGGCACGTTCGGCGAGAACAACAAGCGCTGCGTCTTCTGGTCTACGCGGCCTGAAACGCTCACACCCAGCCCGTGAAAGGCGCGGTCCCCGAAGGCTGCCTTCAGCGAATGCGCGGCCTGCGCGATGTGCGCAATGGCCGTCCTGGCCTCGTCGGCTGTGGAGCCGGCCTTGATTTCGTAGGGGACCGTGTCCCGGCCCAGGAACCTGCCGTTGATGTCCACGACAGCCAGGTTGGCCCTTCCCGGCCGCAGGTCGATGGCCAGCATCACGTGCCGATCGTTCAGCGTGACAAACGTAGGCCGCCGTCCCCGCGGCAGCCGGCCCAGCGAACCCGGCAGCACCCATCCCTCATCGATAAGCTTGCCGATGATGACTGAAACCGTACTCGGCTGTAGTCCGGTCAGTCGCGCCAGGTCGGCCCGGCTCACAGGCTGGTGCAGATGGATGGCATGCAACAGAATGTCGCGGTTGATCGCGCGCGCGGTTTCGCTGGAGGCCACGGCGCGGCGGGGCCGGGTTGGCTTGTCGGTTATGCGCTTGTTATAGCCTTGCATGTTCGGCGGCCTTCTCTCTCGTTTGGCCTTTTGAAATCGCGCGTTCCCAAAATGTTCTGTTGCAATCTGCTTGCGCCCCCCGGCTTGCCGGTGCGCGGGCTACTGCAAGTTGCCCAGCAACCAATATATCCGGCGAGGCGGGCGTTGAGTTGCGATTCCTGAGACTCCGTCAGGCCGCAGGACTTCGCGCAAAAACAAAAGCGGCAGCCCCCGGAGGAGCTGCCGCTTTGTCGATCTGACGAAAGGTTAGAAGTTGAACTTTCCGCTGAACTGCATCGAACGTGCTCCCTGCGTCTGGGAGTACGGTGGTCCGAAGCTGGTGATGTAACCGAAGGTGCCGCCGCCCACTGTCGTGCCCGGGCTGTTCAGGTTCAGATACGGGTGATTGAAGAGATTGAACACTTCCACGCCGACCTTGAATTCGCTCTCACGGTACAGGCGGAAGCCCTTAAACAGGTTCCCGTTTACGACACCCGTGCCAGGCCCGCGGAACTGGTTGCGATGCGTGTTGGCGAAGACCGGCGAGGCGTTGGTGGTATTTGCTGTGCTAAACGCCGGCTCGGTTGGGTTGGCAAACGAGGCCGGATTGAACCATGGGTTGCCGCCGGAAACCGGGCTGCCGACGGTGCGCGCGTGCCCTTTCTGTAATTGATATGGCGCAACCAACTGGGCGTAGAGCGTGCTGCCCGGCGCATTGAGATTGTTGCTGTTGGCGGAGACTGAGAACGGCAGGCCACCGAAGTAGCTGTATTGGCCGGTCAACTGCCAGCCGCCCACGATCTCGCTCACTACGCTGTTGCTGTTCAGCCACTTCTGGCCGTAGCCGAAGGGCGGCTTGTAGATGCCATAGACCTGTACGTTGTGCTTCTGGTCCTGACTGGCTTGCGCCCGGTTCATTTTGTAATACCCGGGATAGTTGAAGGCCGTGCCTCCGCCTCCTGTCCCGGCGCCGTTGTCTGCATAGTTGAAGGCGTGGCTGTAGGTGTAAACCAAGCCGATCGTAGCGTTCGTGCCGGCATTGTGGGTCACTGTCGACTGCAAGCCGTTGTAGTTCGCGCTGAAGATCGGCCCGTTCATGGTAATGCCGCCGGTGTTGTATAAGCCGGCGCTCGTAGTGCACGTTGACCAGCCGTTTGCGGTGCAAGTCTGCTGGTTGATGATTTGGTTGACGGCGGTGCCAGGCAATGAGCCGCCCGTACACGGGCCGGTCAAACCGGTAAGTGTGGTGTTCCATTGTCCATTGGCCATGCAAGGCGTGCTTGAGCTGGGCAGCGGCGACGAATTATACGGGCTGACGCCGGTTTGTTGCCGGACGAATAAATCACCCACATAGCCCAGGTTGGCGACAAAGCCCATTCCCAGGTCGCGTTGCACAAACAGGTTCCAGCTTTCGATGTAGCCGCGGCGGAAAGTGGGCCACAGGGCGTTGGTTCCGCCAGCGACCGGTAGCGCCACATAGCCTGATGTGTAGTTGGGCGCGACTGGAAGCGGAATGCCATAGGTGAGAGGCATGGCCGCGTTGTTATTCGCCGGATCAATTGCGATGGTTGCCGCTCCGTTTGGCGAGTAATAGTTCGGCGCCAAATCGAAGGGGTATTCGTCGCGCAGTTCGCGCATGCTGTCCGGATCGACGGTCATACCGGCGCCGGTGCGAATCACGGTTTTGTTGTCGAGGCGATACGCGAAACCGACGCGAGGCGCGAAGAATCCGTACCCCACATCCACGCCTGCGCTCTTGGGGTTGCCCATGACGCCGCCAACCTCGACATTGGAGGACTGAGGCCGGTTCAAATACACCTCAGAGATGCCGGTATGGTCGCGGTACGCCGCCGGATAGCGCTCGAAGCGCACGCCGTAGGTGATGGTCAGCTTGGGAGACACCGTCCACTGATCCTGCACATAGACGCCAAGTTCCGTCCAGCGCAGAGAGTTGGGATCGTAAACCTGCTGCGCCTTTTGAATGGCCGCAGTCGAAGCCGTGCCGTTGGGCAGGCCCAGCAGATAATCGGCCAGGTTGTTGTACGCGTTATTGCACGCACTAGCCGCGCACGTCATGCCGCCCGAAAACAGGAAGCCGCCGTGTACGTTCGAGACGCCGCCGCCGGTGGTGGGCTGGAAGTGGTTGAGGTCGAAGTGGTAGTAGGTGAAGCCGGCCTTGAACTGGTGCTTGCCCTTGACGTAGCTCAGGTTCACATCGCCGGTGAATTGATTGTCGCGGAATTCGAAAGGATTAGCGGTATTGGAGTTGCCGATGGAGCTGAAGGTGCTGTTAAAGCTCATCAGCGGCTGGCCCCAATAATCCGGGTCGGAGGTGTTGGAGGCAAGGTTCGTTCCCGGAATCTTCAGTGTGTTCAGCCCATAGCTTCCGGCTGCGAGATCGACTGTCGATTCCGCACCCGACCACTGCCGCGTGTAGCCGAAATCGGCGTCCAACACGGTGTTGGCGTTGATCACATGGCTCATGCCCATGCCGACATTCTGGATGTGGCCATGCCCCGCGCCCGGCTGGCCGCCATCGAAGGTGCCGCCGCCCGCCGCGCCCAGTTCCTGCGGATCGAGTACCTGGAACGGCTCGGTGCTGTATTTGCCGAAGATCTGCGTGTTGTCATTCGGAATGAAGGTGATCTTGGCATCGTTGCTGGTGCGAGCGTAGACAAAGGGGGCCGACCCCGTGTAGTCGTTGGCCATCTTTTGGCTGAGCAGCGTCGCGCTCGGTGTGCCGATCGTGGACGCGATCGAGGCCAGATTGGCGATCATCACCGTAGACTGAGGGTTCATTTGGCGCGAAGCGGGAATGGTATTGACGCCGCTGCCCGTCTCGCCATATTCGGAGGTGAAGCTCGGGCGGCATGGAGCGTTAAGATAGCCCGCGGTGTAGGTCAGTGTGGGGCATGCGGTGGTGGGCGCGAATGCACTCACCCACGCGGCCGTCGGCTGCGGATCGTAGATCGTCGCATACGGCGCAGCCTCAGAGAAGTTGCCGTTGATCATGTTGGTATCTGGAACCGTCAGTGTTACACCGTTGCCGATCAACTGGTGACGCGTGGTGCGCTCCCAGTTGTCGAAGAAGAAAAGCTTCTTCCTGCCGGTGATGAGTTTGGGAATAATCACCGGGCCGCCGAGATTGAAGCCGTATTCGTCGAATACGTTATGCAGAACCCCACCGGTCGGATCGATGGCGCTCTTGTTCGCAGTCACCGTCGCAAGATACGACCGGGCGTTGATTCCGGCAGTCTGGTAGTAGTACCATGCCCCGCCATGGAAGTCGTGGCCGCCGCTCTTGGTGGTGATCTTGATCGATGCGCCGCCCGCCTGGCCCTGCTCGGCGGTGAAGTCGTTGGTGGTGATGCTGACGTTCTCGATCGAGTCCACTGGCGGTACGTAGGCGATCAGGTAGGTTAACCACCCGTAGTAGTTCACCGCGCCGTCGATGCGCGTGGTGTTGCCATTCATGCTCATGCCGTTCACATTGATCGACATGGCGCGCGAGGGATTGGATGCGGTTGAGTTTTGCTCCTTTGGCGACGCCGCGCCGGGTATCAGCGCATACAGAGCCTGGAAGCTGCGCCCTTGAGAGGAGGTCTCGGGCATTTGGCTGAGCTGAGTCTGGCTGATTTCGCTGTTGACTTCCGCGGTCTCCGTCTGCAACGCCGGAGGCGCCTCAGTGACCGTGATCTGCGTCGACACGCTTGCCGGTTGCAGCATAACGTCAACACGCACCTGGCGATTGACTTCGAGCTGGATGTCCTTCTGCGAGAAGCCGGCAAAATTTCCCGTCTTGGCGACAGAAAGTGTGTATACGCCCGGCAGCACATTCAGAATGTTGTACATTCCCGATCCATTCGATTGATCGGTGCGGACTGCGCCGGTGCCCTGGTCGATGATGCTCACCGTCACGTTCGGAATCACCGCGCCCGTCTTGTCGGTCACGGTTCCGGTAATCGATCCGTAAAGGATCTGGGCATTTGCGGCGCTGCTCGCTAGGAACATCACCGAAAGCGCGATCACGGTCAGCAAAATTCTGATCGCGTGGTGCTGGACTCGAAAGTTACCCATTGGCCTTCCTGACATAACCACCTCCAAAAAATGTTGTTGTTGCCCACAGCTTTGCCGGAACTCGCGTCCCGAGCAGAGCCACACCGCCTCCACAAACCAAGCACAGCCAGTCCGAATGGTGATTCAATACACGCCGGAGCATGCCCATGTTGGCGATCCGAACTATATGGGCGATTCAGGATCGTTGTCAAGACAAAAAACCGATTTATTTAAAAGAAAAACCGATTTATCTCCTTTATGAAACCGGCGTTCCGCGGCCCGATCCTCGCGATCTGACCGCAATCCGCAGATTCTGTTCAACTTATGCCTAAAGAGACGACGGGTAAATGGCTTTACTTGGCTCTTAACTGTGTGCATTCTTATTCCGCCTGGTGGTGATTTCAGGCAAAATATCCAACCCCTCTTCCCTCTCATCTGTCCCCCTGCGCCCGGCTGGCATGACAATTCTTCGTAAGCCGAAGATGGCGTCTATCCCCGTGGAGTTTTCATCATGCCGCCATCGAATCCCCGCCTGCGCCCGCTACACTTCTCTCTGGGAGTTCCTCACGATCACATGCGCGCCACGGTTCGAATTTTCCTCTTCGCCCTGGGTTCTTTCCTGCTCTCTCCGCTGGCTTCGGCACAGTCGGCTGCCGCCCCGGCCTCAAGCCGCGATGCCGACCTGCAGCTAGTCGTCGTGCTCACCCGCCACGGCGTCCGCGCGCCCATGGCCACCTCCACCCAGCACAGTCAGTACGCCGCTGCGCCCTGGGCCGCGTGGGATGTGCCGCCGAGCTATCTCACTGCGCACGGCTATCAGCTAATGAAACTCTTCGGAGCCTGGGACCGCACCCAGTTCGCGAGCCAGAACCTCTTCGCACCCGCGGGCTGCGCCGGCGCCGCCCACGTCTCGATCCTGGCTGACAGCGACCAGCGCACGCGCGAAACCGGCAAAGCCCTCGCCGAAGGCATGTTTCCCGGCTGCGAAATTGCGGTGCACGCGCAGGCTGAGGGCGCAAACGATCCGCTCTTCCGGCCCATCGAGGCCGGCGCAGTTCATCCTGATAACAATTTGGCAACTGCGGCGGTCGCCGGCCGCATCGGCGGCGATCCCAATAACCTCACCGAGTTGTATCGCTCCCAGTTGACCCTGCTCGACCGCGTGCTGGCTGGTTGCGGACACGCGCCCGTGAACGCTGCGCGCGCCTCGATCTTCACCATTCCTGCCACGCTCGCGCCCGGCTCCGGCGATAGTCCTGCCGCTCTACGCGGACCAGTCACCACCGCCGCTACCATGGCCGAAAATCTCCTCCTCGAATACACCCAGGGCATGAGCCAGGCCGATACCGGCTGGGGCTGCGTCGACGCCGCAACCCTGCGCACCATCATGCAGGTCAACAGTGCGAACTGGGACTACACCAAGCGCACCCCGGCGATCGCGCGCGCCTACGCTTCGACGCTCCTCGACCGCGTTCTGAAAACCATGCAGCAAAGCGCGAACGGCGGGGACGCCACTGGCGCGGCCGTTCCCGGCGCGCTCGGCAAGCCCGGCGACCGCCTCGTGATCCTGGTGGGCCACGACACCAACATCGTCACCGTGGCAGGCGCACTTCACATCGACTGGGTCTTGGATGGCCGTGTCGACGACACGCCTCCCGGCGGCGCATTGCTCTTCGAGCTCTGGCGTCCGCGCGATGGCGGCAAGCCCTTTGTGCGTCTGGAATACACGG
>Ga0302320_10001993_pt1 | contig 48742 bp, 37 predicted proteins | sample Bog_T0_3_FD_202130 | JGI IMG/M metagenome (GOLD analysis project Ga0302320, IMG submission 202130) | Peat permafrost microbial communities from Stordalen Mire near Abisko, Sweden - Bog_T0_3 | ecosystem: Environmental > Terrestrial > Soil > Wetlands > Peat | place: Sweden: Abisko, Stordalen Mire... | reverse complement strand
GGTTGCCAACTTTACTACGCTTCTAGACTACGAGACGGACTACTACAGGCAACTTGCCGATTACCAGACAGCTTTGGCTCGGATTGAAGTACTTACCGGCGCCGAGGTGACAGGCCATCCCGCATCCGAACCTCAGCCCACGAACGAGGCAAAGTAGATGCTCTATCGCAACCCCAATGAGCCGCTTTCTCTTCTGATTCGTGAATCGAGAATTCGCCCCGAATCGAAACCAGAATTCATCGTTGGCATTCGCAACATTCCTCCCACGGCACAGAGGAGTGCCTACCTATGAAGCACTCAATCAAGAGAATCATCCTTGGCGCCTGCATCGCACTCACTCTTTTGCTCGTTTTTGCCATCGCGAGTCACCATTGGTTCAGGCGGGACGCAAGTCGAGTAGTCGCATCGCAGATCGCGACTGGCGAGCGAAGGCCAATCTATTGGTACGATGCCATGAACCCGGAGCACCACTCCAACCAGTCAGGCAAGGCCCCAGATGGAATGGATCTTGTTCCGCAGTACGCGGAGCAGTCGGCGCCTTCGGTAGCTTCATCGAGCACACCAGGAACGTCCGCAAAGCCAAGCGATCGGAAAGTCCTCTATTGGTACGACCCAATGCACCCCGCATACAGATCCGACAAGCCTGGCACAGCGCCCGACTGCGGGATGACGCTGGTCGCCAAATACGACGAAGATGCAGCCATGGCCAGGATGCCGGCGGGCACTGTGACGATACCGCCTGAGAAGCAAGTGCTTGCAGGAGTTCGTACGGCAGTAGTCGAGCGCAAATCTCTCGTCCGTGACATTCGCACGACCGCGCAAATTGATGCGGATGAAACAAGAATTGCTCATGTCCACGTAAAAGTAACCGGATACATTGACCAAGTGTATGTCGATTTTGTCGGTCAACTCGTCAAGAAGGGCCAGCCACTTTTCACCCTCTACAGCCCTGACCTCGTATCCACGCAAGAGGAATACCTGATCGCGAAACACGGGAACGCCACGCTGGCGAACGCGCCCTTCCAGGAAATCTCCCAGGGATCGCAATCGCTCCTCGAATCCGCCCGGCAGCGCCTCAAACTCTGGGATATCTCGGATGAACAGATCAAGGAACTCGATGAAACCGGCAAGGTCAGAAAAAATCTGACGTTCTATTCGCCTTTCACTGGCTTCGTAACAGACCGCAAAGTCTTTCCGCAGACGTCCGTCACTCCCGATACCGAACTCTATACCGTTTCAGATCTATCCGTCGTATGGGCCGATGTAGACATCTATGAGTACGAGGTCCCATTCGTTCATCTTGGCCAGCGTGTTTCTCTCACATTGAGCTACTACCCGGGCAAGACGTATACGGGAAATATCTCCTTCATCTATCCAACCGTCGATCCGCAAACGCGAACCGTCAAAGTCCGGGTGCAGATTCCTAACCCAGGTTTCGTCTTGAAGCCGCAGATGTTCGCCGATGCGCAGTTGCATGTCGATTACGGCACAAAAATCCTCGTGCCCCAGGAGGCGGTCCTTAACTCTGGTACGGAACAGCATGTGTTCGTGGTTCATGAGGGTGGAGTCTTTGAGCCGCGAACGGTGACGATCGGGCCAGTGGTCGATGGCAGCGCAGTAATTCTTTCAGGACTCAAAGCGGGCGAGACAATCGTCGTTTCAGGAAACTTCCTGATCGATTCTGAAAGCGGGCTCAAGAACGCAATGTCCGGAATGTCGCACTGAGGAGGATGACTATGAACTCACGACGCATTGTTATTGCAATAGCTTTTCTCGCCCTGGCTGGCGCCGCGGTACTGGGCTGGTTTCGAGTTGTAGCGCGCCCGGCTCCTATAGCCTGCGGCTATTGCTTGCGTCCGCTCCACGCAAACGTGAAGGTAACAGCGGAGATCGATGGGAAGAGGGCAGAAGTCTGCTGCCCGCGCTGTGCCATTACCGAAGCCAATCAGGAGCACAAGCCAGTACGTCTGATCGCAGTCCACGACTACAGCACGGGCAAAGCGATGTCGCCTGATAACGCATGGTATGTCGAAGGGAGCCGCGTCCTGGCTTGCGAGCAAGGCGCCATGCATATGGACGAAATGAAGGACACCCAGGAGATGGCCTACGATCGGTGTTCGCCTGGGACGCTGACGTTTGCCACAAAACAGGAAGCTACGGATTTTGTCGGGGCAAACGGCGGCGCGGTTCTCTCGTTTGGACAATTGATGAGCGAGGCGAAATTCCAATGATGGACCGAATCATCGATTTCAGTGACAAGAACAGGTTTCTGATCTTCCTCTTCGTTGCGGTTGCCGTCGTCCTGGGATGGTATGCGATGAAGAATACGAAGGTCGATGCGATTCCGGATCTCTCGGACACCCAGGTGATCGTCTACGCCAAGTGGGACCGCAGCCCTGACATCATGGAAGATCAGGTCTCCTATCCGATCGCGTCCGCACTCCTTGGCCTGCCGAAGGTCAAGGACATCCGCGCATTTTCCGATTTCGGCTACTCCTACATCTACATTATTTTCGACGAAGGCACGGACATTTACTGGGCGCGTTCCCGGACGCTGGAGTATCTGAATTCTGTCACTCCCAAGCTGCCCAAAAGCGTGAGTGTTGAACTGGCGAAAGACGTAACTTCTGTTGGTTGGATCTACCAATATGCGCTTGTCGACACGACGGGCCGGTACAGCATCGACCAGTTGCGCACTTATCAGGATTGGTATCTGCGATATGCATTGCAGACCGTGCCCGGCGTAGCCGAGGTTGCTCCTATCGGCGGATTTGTTCGCCAATATCAAGTCAATGTCGATCCCAATAAGCTGCTTGCTTACAAAATTCCTATCAATGTCGTAAGCGATGCCATTGGCAAGTCCAACAACGACGTTGGTGGCAGGCTGGTCGAGTTCACCGGTCGCGAATACATGGTGCGAGGTCGTGGGTATATACGCTCGATTGACGACATTGGCAAGACGGTCATCATGGGCAACTTGCAGACTGGAACTCCTGTCCTCGTCCGCGACGTGGCTACCGTTACGTTCGGTCCTGACATGCGCCGAGGTGTCGGCGAACTCGACGGGAAGGGCGAAGTCGTTGGAGGTGTCGTCATCATGCGTTACGGAGAAAACGCTCAGCGGGTGATTGAAAATACCAAAGCAAAGCTGAACGGCCTGCGATCGACGCTTCCTCCAGGCGTAAAGCTGGTCACCACCTATGACCGCTCGGAATTGATCGACCGTGCGATCGCGAACCTCCGCCACACGCTTATCGAAGAGCTGATCATCGTCAGCATCGTAATCATGATCTTCTTGTGGGATTTGCGTAGCGCAATCGTTCCCATCATCACCATTCCCGTAACTGTGATCCTGGCTTTCATCCCGATGCAAGCCATGGGCATGACCGCAAACATCATGTCGCTCGGCGGCCTGGCTGTTGCTATCGGTGCTTTGGTCGACGCATCAGTCGTTATGGTCGAACAAACCCACAAGAAGCTCGAACACTGGGAGGCGGAAGGCCGCCCTGGTCCATCGCATGCCGTGGTGATTGCCGCAGTGAAGGAGGTTGGAGGGCCGAGTTTCTTTGCATTACTTGTGATCGCAGTTGGCTTCCTTCCCGTGTTCACCTTGGAGGGGCAGGAAGGCCGTCTCTTCAAGCCCCTCGCATTCACCAAGAACTTCTCCATGGCGATTGCGGCACTACTGGCCATTACCCTGGCTCCCGCGGCGATGCGGTTCCTCTTCTCGCGTATGGACGGCTTCAACTTCCGGCCCAAGTGGCTTGCAAGGATCGTCAACGCGATCTTTGTCGGCAAAATTTACAGCGAGGAGAATCACCCAATCAGCAAGCCGATGATGAAGGTCTACCACCCGGTGGTCGAGTTCGTGCTCGATCACAAATGGATGACCATCGCATTCGCTCTTTTGATCCTGGCGCTGAGCGCGCCTGTTTACTTGAAGCTCGGGTCGGAATTCATGCCGCCACTGGATGAAGGCACACTTCTTTACATGCCATCCACGCTGCCTGGCATCTCTGTCACGGAGGCAGAGCGTTTACTTGAAACACAGGACAAGATCATAAGCGCCTTTCCTGAGGTGGAACGTGTCTTCGGCAAGGCCGGCCGTGCCGAGAGTTCCACCGATCCAGCGCCGTATTCCATGATGGAAACCACAATTGTGCTGAAGCCCCAGGATCATTGGCCAAAGGTGGATGGCTGGTATTCGAAACGCTCGCCAAATTGGCTCAAACCAACTCTAGAAAGATTATGGCCCGATCACATTTCCACGCAGCAGCTCATCTATGGCCCCCGTGGCTTGAATGAGGCACTCCAGATACCTGGAATCTCGAACGCCTGGACGATGCCCATCAAAGCGCGCACCGACATGCTAACGACCGGTATTCGTACTCCTCTCGGCATCAAGGTGCTCGGCTCCGATCTTGGGCAGATTCAGCAGGTCGGTGCGCAGATTGAGATGGCGTTGAAAGATGTGCCCGGAACGACGAGTGTGTTCGCGGAGCGCACCAGTGGCGGATATTTTCTTGACTTCGATTTGAAGCGGGACGAGTTGGCGCGATATGGCTTGACGATCGATGATGCCGAAAGTGTGCTCATTTCCGCAGTAGGCGGCGATCAGGTGTCGACGACGGTGGAAGGCCGCGAGCGGTATTCGGTCAACGTGCGATATCTGCGCGATTACCGCAGCGACGTCGATGCGCTGCAACGCGTATTAGTGGCAACGCCCTCCGGGGCTCAGATTCCGCTCGGACAAATTGCGGATATCCGTATGAGAACCGGGCCGGGAATGATCCGAGACGAAAATGGCAGACTCAGCGGGTACGTTTACGTCGATGTCTCCGGACGCGACATCGGCAGTTATGTTCGCGATGCGAAAAAGGCAGTTGCGGGAAAGGTCAAAGTGCCGGCGGGCTACGAACTTGTCTGGAGCGGTCAATATGAGTTCATGGAGCGCGTGGCCCAGCGATTGAAGTTGGTCGTCCCCCTCACGCTCTTCATCGTCTTCCTCTTGCTCTACTTCAATACCGGCTCAGCGATCAAGACCATGATTATTCTGCTGGCCGTACCTTTTTCGGCCATGGGAGCGATCTGGTTCCTGTACCTGCTGCACTACAACATGAGCATCGCGGTGTGGGTGGGGCTTATCGCTCTGCTCGGTGTCGATGCGGAGACCGCTGTCTTCATGCTTCTCTACCTGGACCTTGCTTATCACGACGCATTGAAGAACGGCGGCATTCATTCATGGGATGACTTGCGCGAGGCAATCGTCCACGGTGCCGTAAAGCGGCTGCGGCCTAAGGTCATGACCGTTTCCTGCATGCTCTTCGGCCTGCTGCCGATCATGTGGTCTGTGGGTTCGGGGTCGGATGTTATGAAGCGGATTGCTGCGCCAATGCTCGGTGGCATTATCACATCGTTCCTTATGGAACTCGTTGTCTACCCGCCGATTTTCGCAATCTGGAAATGGAACTGGGAAGTCAAACCCGCACTCAAGCGGGAAGCTCTCCAGCAGGTCGAGGTGCTCAATGCCTGACTGGACGATTTTGAGTGTTGGTAAAATCCGGAGAATTTGTATGTTCGGAATTCTCCTCTTCGCCGTCCCCGAGTTTGTATTTAGTCAAGAAAGCTCGTCTTCTAATCGTCCGCCTTCGAACGATGAGTATCCCTTCGCCGGAGTCGACGACTCGCTAACCAGAGCCGCGAATAATCTTCTAGCCTCGCCCACGCCTGCCCCAATTCCTGCCCCCGTAATGAGCTCTCCGCAACAGGCCGAGCCGCAATCAAGACCGGTGGGCGGCAGCGCCCCAGGATCAGCGATGATGCGTCTGAACGATCTACGTCCTATCGTTGAACCGATTCTGATGAATCGTGGGGTGCCCGCGGACCTGGCCGCAGTCATCGTTGTTGAAAGCGGTGGCCGCGCTGACGCGCTCTCGCCCAAAGGTGCGCGCGGTCTGTGGCAACTGATGCCGGACACAGCCCGCCGCTACGGTTTGAGGGTGGACGAAAACAGGGATGAGCGCCTTGATCTTTTCAAGTCGACCGACGCGGCTGCACAATACCTTCACGATCTTTACGCGCAATTCGGTGATTGGAAACTCGCACTAGCCGCCTACAACACGGGCGAATCCAACGTAAGTTCAGCGATTCTGAGAACACACGCCCAGAGCTTTGAACAACTGGTCAATCTGAGGGCGATTCCACTCGAAACAAGAAACTATGTCCCTCGCGTATTGGTCGCAGCCTCGCCCCGTGGATGGCCTTCGGATCAAGATCCAGGCTACGGTTCGATGGTTTCGGTCACTGTATTTGCGGTAAGTAGCCATTGACTTTTATCAGCGGGTGGAATCGCAGGATCCGTCTCAAACATCCGGATCGATGTTTTACTTAAGCTATCCATTGGGGACATGCTCCCGCATTTCAGTGGACCCAGATTTCCCGCTTTTCGCATGCCAGGGTTCATTGAACATTGTTTTGGGAGAATGGTTCTTGGTCAGCAGCAGTTGGAAGTCACCGATGTGGCGTTCGAGGAACGCGCCTTCGCAATAGGCCAGGTAGTAATCCCACATGCGAAAAAATCGATCGTCGAACCCGAGTGATCGGACCTCCGCATTCGCTTCATGGAATCTACTGCGCCACGCAGCCAGCGTGCGCGCATAATGTGTTCCGATGTCCTCTGCATGATAGAGGCCGAGCGACGTTACGCGCGCTAACGAACCGAGAATCTCCTTGATGGATGCAAGCTCCGCTCCCGGAAAGATATGCTTTTTGATCCAGTCGCTCTGTAGTCGATAAGCGGGGAAGGACTGCTCGTTCATCGTGATGGTCTGTAGAAGTAGTATTCCATCAGGGCGTAGCAGGCGATCGCAGGCGCCAAAAAACTCGTCGTAGTGAGATAGACCGACCGCTTCGAACATTTCAATGCTGACGATCTTGTCATATTTCCCGCGGAGATTGCGATAATCTTCGTTGAGTAACTCGATGTGCTCGCCCTCAGTGAAGGACGCAAACCGCCGTTGTGCGTAGTCAAATTGCTGGCGGCTGATCGTCGTGGTTGTGACTCGGCACCCATAATACCTAACCGCATGTTCGGCAAAGCCACCCCAGCCAGTGCCGATTTCCAGAACGTGGTCTTCGGGGCTCAAGGCCAGTTTGCGGCAGAAACGATCCAGCTTTTGGAGTTGCGCGACTTCGAGCGAGTCGCTTTCCGATTCATAGCACGCGCAAGAGTACATCATGTTGCGGTCCAGAAAGAGGGCAAAAAACTCGTTGCTCAGGTCGTAGTGCGCCTCGATATTGCGCCGGCTGCCTGCAATCGAATTCCCGCGTAGACGATGGCGCACGCCGTCGATTCCGCGTCCGCAAAAACTCAGGAATTTGTTCTGGCCATCGATTCGAGCCAAGTTCCGTACTGCAAGGCGAATAGTTGATACCAGGTCGGGCGACGACCAGTCGCCATCCATCCACGACTCTCCTATGCCTATATCGCCACCAGTGAGAGCGCGCTGAAAAAAACGCTTGTTGTGCACCACGACCGTCGCTCGGAGGTTCGGCTCGGGTTCTCCAAACAAAGAGGATTGGCCGTCGACGATCATTTCCAGCGATCCGCCTTGAAGGCTTTCAAGGCTGCGCAGGAAGGCCTTCTTCCAAATGGATGTCAGACTTCTGCTCATACATTTCTCTCCCGCTGCCGGGCCGGATGTGTGAAGACTGGTGCTTTTTTCAGGTAGAGTTTGAGCGCCTCCCAATGAATCGCACTGATCACTTTGGCAGTAACCCATGGAAATCGAATCAGCGCCCATCGGATCGAAGCCGCATTCCACGCCTCACGATGCATGGTCAGGGTTGCGTCAAAGCCTTTGTGCTTGCCATCGAGCGTATCCATATGCGCGACAACTTGTTCGCCCGGTGTCGACAGCACAAACTTGTAATCAAGTTCCATCGGCATGAAAGGGGATACGTGGATGGCCTTTTGCGAGCGATAAATGTGCGAGTTCGGAGAAGCGACCTGGTTGCCGGCGGACAGCCAGTAGTTGTGTGATTCGCCGAATGTGCTGTTGACTTCGGCCATCATCATTTCGAGTCGTCCATCGTGCGTGTAAAAATAATAGATCGAAATTGGATTAAAGTTGTATCCCAGGTAACGCAGATGCGTCAGCAGAAAGATGGGACCGTCAGGCGGACGTATACCTTGCTTGGCTGCATCGGTTTCGAGCCTCGCGCGCAACGGCAAAGCGGGGTCGCCAAAATGATCGGACTCGCGGAAAGTTGCCCAATTGAAGCGCTCGTAGCTGGTCAGTCGGGAAGCCTTCATCAATTCGGGGATGCGGTCGATATCGAGAAATGCCATGAATAGCGGGTAAGTGAACTCATGCCGCACGGGCTCAAACCTGCGATGCCTTACCGAGCCGAAGTAGATTGCGGATTCCATGCTAGTCAGCACTCCACGCCGAGCGCCCGCGCCACGCGCAGTGCGGAATTGAGGCCATCCTCGTGAAACCCAAAGAACCAATAAGCGCCACAGAAGTGAGTGTGGTTCATCCCGCTGATCTCGTTCCACCGTGCCTGCGCTCGCACCGCATCTGCGGTATAGAGCGGGTGATGGTAGACGATTGTGCGCAGCACTTTGGATGAATCAATACTGCGTTTCAAGTTCAAGCTGACGCAATAATCTTCGGGCACAGGGAGGGTTTGCAGCCGATTCATGTGATAGGTCAGCGTTGCGCCTGCACCCGGGTCTGAACTCAGACTGTAATTCCAGGACGCACGTGCCTCCGGGCGCCTGGGGAGAATGTTGGAGTCTGTATGCAGACATACCTCGTTGCGACTAGTGGTGAAGTTGCCGAGGACAGATCGCTCTTCCGCAGTCGGACGCTCCAGCAAAGGCAGAATCTGGTTCCCGTGGCAAGCGAACACGACCTCATCGAAGTTCATCTCTGACCGATCCGTCAGGCGGAGTGTCACGCCTGTTTCGCTGCGAACGACAGACTGAATATCCACTCCGGTAAAAATGCAATCCTTGTAGGGGGCCGTGAGCGGCGCAATATATGTGCTGCTGCCCCCACGAAGCACCTTCCAATTTGGATGCGTGTTAATGCCCAACATGCCGTGGTTCTCAAAGAAGCGAATCAAGGTCATAGCAGGGAATTCGCGAATCGCGTCTGTCGACATGGACCACACCGCACACGCCATTGGGTATAGGTAGCGTTCGGTAAACAAATCTGTATATTTGCCCTGCTCAATGTATTCCCCCAACGTCAACGAAGCACTTTCCGAGTTGGCCAGCAGCCGTGGCGCCTCGCGATTGAACCGGAGAATTTGCTCCAGGAGCCGGTATTGACCTGTGTTCAGGAAGTTTCGGCGCTGAGCAAAGAAACCGTTAAGGCCGCGGCTCGAATATTCTAATCCGGTTTTGCGGCAAGAGACTCCAAACGACATGTCGCTCGGTTGTGTTTCGATACTCAGTTCCGAAAAGAGCTTTACAAGATTTGGATAATTGCGATCGTTGTGCACAATAAAGCCGGTATCGACCGCAAGAGGGCCACGGCTGCTTTCCACCATTACCGTGTGGGTATGGCCACCCAGGCGTGTTTCTTTCTCAAAGAGAAAAACCTGGTGCTTGCGGCTGAGATAGTAGGCAGCTGCCATGCCTGAGATTCCGCTGCCAATGACCGCAACGCGCATCAGAGTGACTCGCGCAGCTGTGGGGCTGGAGCACGGAAGGGACGCAGCCCGCGAACAATTCCAAAGAATGAAAGGAATTTCAGTACGCCATAGCTGATGTCGATCTCCCACCAGCGAATGCCTTGCCGGCAACTGCTCATGTAGAAATGGTGGTTGTTGTGCCACCCTTCACCAAATGTAATCAAGGCCAGCAGCCAGTTATTACGGCTCTGGTCCGGCGTGTCAAAGCGCCGTGTGCCGAACAGATGAGCCAACGAATTAATCGAGAACGTGCAGTGGTATAGCAGAACCGTAGACACAACATAGCCCCAGACGAAGCCGCCAATGCCTCCTACGGCTAAAACGCCGCCCGCGAAAACCAGGGTTGGAACCCAGTGATAGCGATCGAGCCAGCGCAACTCTGGAAAACGCGCCATGTCCGCGATGCGATTCGGATCATAGGTGTCATGCTCGTTTGAGAGAACCCACCCGACGTGAGCCCACCAGAATCCCCGCTGTAGTGGAGAGTGAATGTCTTCTTCGCGATCGGAATACCGGTGGTGATCCCGATGCTGCGCTGCCCACCAAAGCACGCCCTTCTGCGCAGAGCTCTGCGCGACGAATGCCATCAGAAATTGGGAAATGCGCCCAAGACGGTAGCTTCTGTGGCTGAAGTACCGATGGTATCCAGCGGAGACACCGAACATCCTTATCGAGTAGGTTGCCAGGAGCCAGAGCAAAAGGCGCGGTGTGGGTGGAAAGAAGAACACAGCCACCACGCCCAAATGCAGGATGACAAACAACAATACAGCTCCGAATTGGTAGTGGTGCGTTGTCTGGGCGCTATTGCTCACATAAGAAGATTACGGCGGTTGTCCCGCCACTGTCAAGTTTCTGTCATGGACAAAACCTTGACATGAGCCTGGATCTCTGCGACTCTAAGAATGTCGATTTCAATCCATGTCAGTTCAATACCCTATCCGCGCCGTATCAAAGATCACCGGAATCTCAGTCGATACGCTACGTGCCTGGGAGCGCCGCTACAACGCGGTCACGCCGGAACGCGGCGAGCGCGGACGAGTTTATAGTGACTCGCATGTGCAACGGCTCCTTCTGCTTCAGGCGGCGCTGGATCGGGGTTTTTCGATTGGCCTCGTTGCAAATCTGCCGGATGAAGAGCTGCGAGCGATGCTGAGCGCTCCGCAAACGTCGGAGCCGACAAGGTCGAAGGACTGCGACTCGAATCACGATTTGCCGGAGTTGCAGCCTCTGCTGAAGGCGATCGAGTCGTTTGATTTTGGAAAGACAAACGAAGAGTTAGGCAGGTTGGCGCTCCTTTTGAGCCCAGCTGGCCTCGTCTACAAAGTTGTACTACCCGTATTAAGGATTGCAGGCGATAACTGGGAAAACGGGACATTCCCGATTGCACAGGAACACATGTTCTCGGCCTGCGTGCGGAATCTACTCGGTGGACTCATGCGATTGCAGAAACCGACAAATGCGGTAGTCCGGCTGTTGTTGACAACGCCCTCGCAGGAACTCCACGAGTTCGGTGTCCTTTCAGCAGCCTTGTTGGCAATTTCCCATAACTTCCCGGTTGCGTACCTTGGTCCGAGCCTTCCGGCTCAGGAGATTTTGATGGCAGCGAACAAATGTGAGGCGCAGATTGTCGTGCTGGGAATCATGAAATCAAACTTGACGCCGGAGGTCCGAGACGATTTGCGGATAATCGCCGCGGAATTGCCGCCATCTTCCGAGTTATGGTTGGGTGGAAGCGGCGCGGCCGAAGCGGTCGCAGGCGTCCATCGGAAAAGCGCCTTCTGCCTCGAAGATCTGCCGGATTTCGAACGGCAATTATCTCGCATCCAAGAGAAGCAGACTCTGCAGGGGTTGCGATGAAATTATTTCTCAAGCTGCTTTTCGGTGCGATCTTTGTCTGGATGATTGTCATGACGATTCGCACCAGTCTTGCAGTGAACCTCTGGCAGGATTGGCGCCATTACGCGGACGATCGCTGGGCAGTAGCCACGCTCTGGGATGCATATTTGGGCTTTCTCACTTTTTACGTGTGGGTGGTTTACAAGGAACGAAAGATCGTTGCGCGAATCGGTTGGTTCCTTCTGATCATGGGCCTTGGCAACATCGCCATGTCTCTCTATGTCCTCATACAGCTTGTGCGCCTGCGTCCGGACGAACCTGCGGAGTCGATTCTCTGGAGAAGAGCATCATGATCTTTGGGAATTTCTTCAAACGGAAACTCCTGATTCCAATTCTGGATTTGTTGCGTCAGGGCATTACTCCGCAGAAGATCGCTCTAAGTATCGCGCTGGGCATGATCCTCGGCGTCACCCCGGTGCTCGGATCAACTACGCTGCTTTGTTTCTCCGCGGCGGCGCTCCTGCGACTGAACCTGCCTGCAATCCAACTAATCAACTTTCTTGTTTATCCATTGCAGGTCGCCCTCCTGATCCCATTTCTCAAGATGGGGCAGTCGGTCTTCGGAGCCACGGCGGCGACACCAACGTTGGCCCAGATTGTGGAACTCACGCGGTACAGTGCCTGGACCGCGATCCGTACTTTTTGGAGCATGACAATGCACGCGCTTGTCGTCTGGCTGGTTCTCGGCTCTCTTGCGTTGCCGCTTCTCTACTGGATTCTGGCCAACGCTCTTAATCGACTTCGAACTTCGAAAGAAGCTGAAATCGTATGATTGCGACTCCAATCCAACTGCTCGTGATCGGCGCCGCATGCGTTTGCGGACTGATGCTGATTCTCTGGCTTATCCATCTGCTCTTGAAAAATGCAGCCATCGTGGATGCCGGATGGGCCGGCGGTCTGGCTCTATTGGCGGTGATCGATGCCGCCATGGGCGGCGGATACCGGCTGCGCGCGGTGTGTATTGCGACGATGGCGGCGCTGTGGGGCCTGCGTCTCGCGTTTTACCTTCTCTTCACGCGTGTCATCGGTCAACCGGAAGAAGGCAGATACGTGCAGTTGCGCCGCGAGTGGGGCGGCAACATCGCGTTCAAGTTTCTTCTCTTCTTTGAATTCCAGGCTTTCCTGTGCATTGCGCTCTCGCTGCCATTCTTGATCGCCGCAATCAATCCCAGGCCCGGATTATCGACGATGGAGTATGTTGCCATGGGTCTTTGGCTGTTGGCATGGATCGGCGAATCAACGGCCGATTTTCAGTTAATGAGATTCAAGGCAAACATCGCGAATCGCGGCGGCATCTGCCAGGTCGGCCTCTGGAAATATTCGCGGCATCCAAATTACTTTTTCGAATTGGTGATCTGGATTGCGTTCGCACTGTTTGCGACGGGCTCTCCTTATGGTTATGCGGCATGGTTCTCGCCGCTGTTGATTTTCTTTTTTCTTTTCCGAGTCACCGGCATCCCTGCCACGGAAGCGCAAGCTCTGCGCAGCAAAGGCGAAAGATACCGCGAATATCAACGAACCACGAGCACCTTTGTGCCATGGTTCCCGAGGGATTAAGCAATGGATGCGACTACGATGACCGAATCGCCGGTGTTGGAAGCCGGCTACGGAAAATGGCTTGAACGCGATTGGATTCCGGACTGGCTGATCCGAAAGGGGATTCGTCGCCTTGTGATAGAGCGGCTGCGCGAAGAGCGCGAAGGTGGTCCCGAAGCGCACGCACAGCGCCTTATGTGGTTCATTAACGAAATGAATCACAGCCCCATCGCGATACGCCCTGATGCTGCCAATGCGCAGCACTATGAAGTTCCCGCTGAGTTCTACCGCCTTGTGCTCGGCCCGCACCTGAAGTACAGCGGCTGCCTGTGGAACGACGGGGTGACGAACCTGGAAGAAGCCGAAGCTGCCATGCTGGCACTCACACGACGGCGAGCTCGCCTCGAGGATGGGCAGGATGTTCTCGAGCTGGGTTGTGGCTGGGGCTCACTTTCGCTCTCAATGGCGGAACACTTTCCGAACAGCCGAATCACCGCAGTGTCCAATTCCAGATCGCAGAAGCGGTTCATCGATGCACAGGCAAAGCATCGCGGGCTGACAAACCTTGAGGTCATCACCGCGGACATGAATGAGTTCGACACTGAACTCCGATTCGATCGTGTCGTCTCAGTGGAAATGTTTGAACACATGCGAAATTACGCCGAACTGATGCGCCGCATTTCCACCTGGGCGCGGCCGAACGCGCTGCTGTTCATCCATGTCTTCTCGCACATCAAGTTTGCCTATCCGTTCACGGTACGCGACGCCTCGGACTGGATGGCGCAGCACTTCTTCACCGGCGGGTTAATGCCGAGTGACGATTTGCTTCTCCATTTCCAGAACCAGTTTCGTATTCGCGAGCATTGGCGCGTCAGCGGAGTTCATTATCAAAAGTCCGCGGAAGCGTGGCTCAAAAAACTAGACTTCCACCGGGATCAGGTCCTCGCTCTTTTCTCCGATGTCTACGGAAAGGATCAGGCAGTCTGCTGGCTTGTTCGATGGCGCTTATTTTTTATGGCTTGTGCGGAACTGTTTGGATACGCAGGCGGCGGCGAATGGATGGTGTCGCATTATCTCTTCGAGAACGGCACAGTCAATGGCGCTTAGAACTCCCAATGCCGCCTCCAGCACGATGCTCGCTTCCGGCAAGAGGGAACTGCAGACATGAGTTTGAGACTTCATACCCTACGGCAGGACCAGTGGATCAACCGCCCCCTCGAAGAAGTATTTGCATTCTTCGCGGACGCTCACAATCTGGAGACCATCACGCCGCCTTGGCTAGGCTTCCGAATCCTCTCGGTCACTTCGAGTTCAGTTTCTGAAGGCACTCAGATTCGATACCGTCTGCGGTTACATGGCCTGCCCATTCGTTGGCTGACCGAGATCCGCCACTGGAATCCTCCCCGAAAATTCGTCGACATACAGCTGTCGGGGCCGTACCGGATTTGGCATCACACGCACCGGTTTGAACCGCACGGTGATCGAACTAGGATGATGGATGTTGTTCGATACGTGTTGCCATTCGGATTTGTGGGGCAGATCGTCCATACTTTGATGGCTCGCCGCGAAGTCCGACGCATATTCGACTTTCGCCGTCAGCAAATCGGCGAGTTGTTTGGTCAATAGATCGAATAAGCTCTTGCCACGGCGACGCACCGTCATATACCTTACAAAAACAACACCTTCCCTTTCTCCCCTCCCGGGTTTTCAGCATGTTTACAGTTTTGAAGAAGACGGCCCTCGGTCTGGTGCTGATTCTCGCAGCCGCAGCGATACTGCTGTACTCCGATCTCGATTCCCGGCGAGTCGATGCGCCCGGCAACAACTGTGCATTGCGCGTTGCTGTCGTTCAGCAGGTATCGATTCCCGCGCTCGACGATGGCGTAGCCGGCGCTCTGGCCGCCTTGAAAGATCGCGGTTACTCTGACGGTGGTCGGATGAGGCTGAGTGTATTCAACGCCCAGGGCGACATCAGTACGGGCAACGCCATCGCTAAAGAAGTTACCAGCAGCAACTTCGACCTGATTCTCACCATCTCTACGGTCAGCTTGCAGACTGTAGCCAATGCCAACCGTTTCGCTACTCCGCCGCGCCGCCATGTTTTTGCGCTGGTCAGCGACCCGTATGCGGCTGGCGTCGGGATTAGCCGCGAAAATCATCTGCTCCATCCGGCATGGATGACTGGGGTGGGCAGCCTGGCCCCCGTTCAGGCAACGTTTGAGACGGCGCGCAGCATGCTGCCGGCGCTCAACCGTGTCGGCCTCGTTTGGGATCCATCGGAATCCAACTCCGTAGTGACCACGAAGCTCGCGCGTGAAGTTTGCGCTTCCATGGGTATCACTCTTGTTGAGGCGAATGCGGACAACTCCACCCAAATTGGAGATGCCGCGGCCTCTCTGCTGGCCCGCAACATCCAGGCAATTTGGGTAAGCCCCGATTTGGTAGCAGCGCATGGACTCGACCTGATTGTCAGCAAGGCCAAGGCCACCCAGATCCCGGTGTTCACCTCTATCCCCACAAGCGGAGCATCTGGCGCACTTTTTGAGCTTGGCGCCGACTATCCAGCCATTGGCAAGGTGGCCGGCAATCTTGCGGCCGACGTACTCGACGGTCGCGATCCAGCCCGAATTCCCGTTGACAACGTTTTGCCGATCACCTTGAAGGTCAACAAACTGGCGCTCAAGGGCCTTCGCGAGCAGTGGACATTGACCGATGACATTTTGGGGCGAGCGAACATTGTGATCGACGCGACGGGTGTCCATACGGGTAAGGCCTCTGCTGATCTCGCAACGACAGGCACAATCACCGCAGCGGTAGATGCCAGTCGAAAGTGAGGTTGCCGTGACACATTGCGATTTGGCATTGCCCTCCAGGGAGAATTGTTGATGCAGATTACGCAACATCCCGGCGAGGAATTGCTCGAACTCCGGCTCACCGGACGAGTCGATGCCACGTGGGGCGAATTTCTCAGCGCCACCATCGAAAAGGCCGTACGCGCAGGCTCTCACCGCGTTGCGCTCAATTGCGCCGGAGTGGACTACATCAGCTCTCTGGGCATCGGCGTGATTGTCACGCAGTACAAGCTGCTCAAGTCGGTAAATGGCAGCCTGATCATCACCGAACCCAGCAAGTTCGTGCGGCAGATCATTACGACTGTCGGACTGGCCAGCATCCTGTTGGAAGGCGCGGAGCCAACGGTTTCCGTGGTGGCCCCTTCCGTCCACCGCGAGGTGCGCGGCGCAGCAGTCTATGAAATTTATCCGCAGCCGGGCGCCAAGCCGCTTTCCTGTAAATTGATCGGTGATCCTGGCAAGCTAACCTCCACCGGCTTTGATGCTGCGGATTGCCGCTCAATTCCGTTTCCCTCTGGAACATTCGGCCTCGGGCTTGGTGCATTCGGCACAAGCTTTGCCGATTGCAAAGATCGTTTTGGCGAGTTTCTTGCAGCTGGCGGATGCACCATCGCTGTGCCGACAAGCGAACGCGACGGAGTTCCCGATTACGTAGTCGAGGAGGGAAAACTGATTCCCGAAGTCGAAACGCTCTACGGCCTGCAAGGCAGCGGCGACTTCTTAGCAATGGTACGTTTCGACCCAACGCCCGACGGGCCAGGGAAGCTGGGCCTCTCAGAACTCATCGCCACGCTTCTCGATCTTTCGGGCGCTTCCGCCATCGCCTTTGCCGTCCTGGCTGAAACCGCCTGCGTTGTCGGCGCCAGTTTGATCAAGTCTCCTGCGCTCGGGCCCTTGGCGTGCAGCGTACCCGGCGTTCGAGACTGGCTTTCCTTCACCACGGAGCGGGTCAGCGAAAAGAGTCTGGCTCTTATGGTTGGCGTTGTCGGCCGTGAGATTTCCGATCAAGCCGCCGCATTTCTTCGCCCACTCCGGCCGAATGCCGACGTCTCCGCTCATGTGCACGCTGCCGTCTTCAACTACCGCCCGGTGCAGCGGGGAGAGTTGCCCTTCGCCGGCACAGTCGCAAAAGTAATCGCGAACTCCAACCCGAAAGCTCTGCTCCACCTCATGGCCGATTCGCGCCCTTACGAGGGTCTGGGCGAAACCGATCTCGCCCGCGGAGCATGCTGGATGGGCCCGATTGAAACCTTTACGCAAGGATGAGGCCTTTATGACTCTGTTGGTTGGCGCGCTCACGCTGGGATTAATCCTGGCCCTGCTTGCACTGGGCGTTTATGTGAGCTTTCGCATCTTCAATATTCCCGACATGACTGCCGAAGGCACAGTCACCCTCGGCGCTTCGGTGGCGGCCGTCATGATGGTCGACGGCTACAATCCGATTCTCGCAACTGCCGCCGCCAGTCTCGCTGGCGCCATTGCGGGTACGGTGACCGGCGTGCTTGCCACCAAGTGCAGAATCAATTCGCTGCTCAGCGGCATCCTGGTGATGACCGGTCTCTACAGCGTCAACCTGCATGTCATGGGCAAGAGCAACGTTCCTCTGCTCGAAACAACCACGCTTGCCACCTATGCCGAGCAGCTCGGAATGCGCATCTTTGGCAGTACGACGAACCTCAATATCGCAGGTTGGGCCGTGAGTGTGCGGGATGCGTCGACACTCCTGTTAATTCTTCTGCTAGTCATCTTCACCTGCCTGCTGCTTTATCTTTTCTTTCGCACCGACCTGGGCACCGCAATGCGCGCCACCGGCGATAATCCGCACATGATCCGCGCGCTCGGTGTCAGTGTGGATACGGCAACCATCTTCGGGCTGGCAATGTCGAATGGGCTTGTCGGCCTGTGCGGTGCGCTGATTGCTCAATACCAGGGATTTGCCGATGTTCAGATGGGTGTGGGCATGGTTGTGCTCGGCATCGCCAGCGTCATTATCGGTGAGTCGCTCGTGGGCACGAGAGCCGTAGGCTTGCTTATCACCGGAACTGTGATGGGCTCGGTTCTCTTCCGTCTCCTGGTAGCCATTGCCCTGCGGTGGGGTCTTAATCCCAACGACCTCAAGTTCATTACCGCGGCCTTCGTCTTTGCTGCGCTTGTCATGCCCGACCTCGCTCGACGGATCAAGCTCCGTCGGCCCTCACTTGCCAAGAGAGCGGAAGCCTATGCTGCAGATTGACCACGTATCGAAGACATTCAACCCTGGTACACAAAATGAGGTGCGCGCCCTCTGCGACGTTTCGCTGACTGTCGCTGAGGGCTCATTTCTCATCGTGCTCGGCACCAACGGCTCCGGAAAATCCACGTTGCTGAATGCTGTCGCCGGTGGATTCATAGTTGACTCCGGAAGAATCATCCTTGCCGGGCACGAAGTCACACATTGGCCGGAGCATCGGCGAGCGAAGCTGGTCGGTCGCGTCTTCCAGGACCCATTTCGGGGCACCGCGCCCACGATGTCGATTGCGGAGAACCTTGTGTTGGCTTCGCGGCGAGGCCGCAACCGCGGGCTGGGCATGGCTGTCAACCGCCGATCGATCAGCGAACTGCGCGATCGCATCCGCCCGCTCAACATGGGGCTCGAAGACCGGTTGCAAAATCCAATTGGCAGCCTCTCGGGCGGCCAACGCCAGGCTCTCACACTGCTCATGGCCTCCTGGATCAAACCGGATTTGCTCCTCCTGGATGAGCATACAGCCGCTCTCGATCCCAAGACCGCCGACCAGGTCATTCGCCTTACCCACGAAATCATCGAACGCGACAACCTCACCACGCTGATGGTTACGCATTCTATGCAGCAGGCGGTCAATCTCGGCGACCGCATCGTCATGATGCACAGGGGGCGCATTCTGCACGACCTGAGTGGCAGCGCACGAGAGCGTGTGCGACCCGAAGACCTTCTCCGCCGCTTCGAAGACGTCCGCCGCCGCGAACAGCTCGACGGAGATGTTGCCCAGATGCTCGCAGCAAGTTACATCTGAAACTGTCCCCCGGAAATTGTTCCACAGAACCGCCTCATTCCTGGCTCGCCGAAGCTGTCTTCAATCGCTTCCAATAAATGACAATGGCCACCGAACTATCGTCGCTCCGAGGGCCATGCGTCTTGTGGAAACCTTTCCCACTGCTTTTCGGTCATGGGGGTGTCTCTGTAATCTAGCTCATTTCGCACAAAGCGCACGGAAAATCCATAACTTAAACGTTTGATAACAATGCGCTTCGGTTGAGTCCGCCGAAGGTTCTGAAAGTGCTTGGGTTCAAGGACGGCGATCGGAAAGGCGGAACTGCGGTCGAAGTAAATGCGTAGAAATTGTTGAAGCAAAACAGTGCTCTACAGCTATCGTTTGCGAGGCAAGTAATTCATAATGGAAATCACACGGAACATTGACCGACCGACTATGCCCGAAACAACTGCAAGACCGGACCTCGGAGCGCTGCGCATCGACGCCGACAAGCGCGGTGCCCGAAAAACTGGCGCGCGCATCACGATCATTCTTTTCGTCCTGCTCGCCGTTCTCTTAGCCGTGGGCGCAGTTTATGCGTACATGCAACAGACGCCGTCCGTTCACGTCGCCGTCGTTGAAGCCCCCGAGACTGGATCGACGGCCCTACTGAATGCGAGCGGCTACGTGACACCGCAGCGGCGCGCTACCGTAGCAGCAAAAATCACTGGGCGCGTTACCGGCGTCTTCTTCACCGAAGGAATGCATGTTAAGAAGGGCTTTGTCCTGGCGACACTGGACGACTCTGATGTGCAGAAAACTCTCGCGTCGGCGAAAGCAGATCGGAATGCCACGCAGGCAAGCATCCTGGACTTGCAGGTGCAGTTGAAGAACGCCCAGATCGAATTGCATCGCGCGGAAGTACTCAGAGGTGCGGGGATTCAGACTCAGGAAGCTCTCGACAATGCAACCATGGCCGCGGACAGTTTGAAGGCGAAGATCGCATACACAGAGCAACAGGTGCTCGCGGCCGATGCGCGCATCAAAGAGGCTCAGCAGTCTGTGGACAATTGCGTCATCAGCGCTCCGTTCGAGGGAATTATTGTTTCCAAGGACGCGCAGGTGGGAGAAATGGTGTCGCCCATTTCGGCCGGCGGCGGTTTCACGCGTACGGGTATCGCGACCATTGTCGATATGGCGTCGAATGAAATCGAAGTGGACGTCAACGAGAACTACATCGCGCGCGTCAAGCCGGGTCAAGTCGTGACTGCGGCCTTGGACGCCTATCCGGACTGGAAGATTCCATGCCATGTGCGTACCATCATTCCCACAGCTGATCGGCAGAAGGCGACCGTGGAAGTTCGCATAGCCTTCGACAAACTGGATCCGCGTATCCTGCCCGACATGGGCGTGAAGGTCAGCTTCCACGGCGATGAAGAAAAGCAGACTGGAAAAGCGCAGGCGGGCGTGATGGTGCCGCAGACCGCGGTGCGCGATGACAGCGAGGAGAAGATCGTATTCCTGATGAATGGCGATCACATTGAGCGCCGCGCCGTGAAGGTGGGCACAAACGATGGCGCGCAGACACAGATTCTGGCCGGGCTTGCGGCTGGAGACACCGTCGTTGTCGACGGACCTCCCAACTTGAAGGATGGCGAAAAGGTTTCGATCAAGCACTAGGCGTTATAAGGGGCAAAATACTTGCGTGCGCGGGGCCTGAGAGCGGCCCTTCAGCGAAAGCATCGGGAATGTCGGAAATCAAGGAGCGTCGATCATGATACGCGTGGATGGCAGTGGAGCAGCGGGCAGTCTGATTCAGGTGCGCGGTTTGGACAAAACCTATCGCCGTGGGAACGAAGACATCGACGTCTTGCAGGGCTTGAATCTCGACGTCGATAAGGGGGATTTCGTGGCCTTCATGGGACCCAGCGGCTCGGGAAAAACTACTCTGCTCAACTTGATGGGCGGCCTCGACGTTCCCACACGCGGCACCATCAGTGTGGCCGGTGATGAAATCACGCACATGTCCCGAGGCAAGCTGACCGACTGGCGGGCGCGCCACGTCGGATTCATCTTCCAGATGTACAATCTCATCCCCGTGCTCAACGCGTTCCAGAATGTTGAATTGCCCTTGCTGCTGACCAAGCTCTCCAAGACCGAACGTGCCAAGCACGTTGAAACCGCCCTTTCCATCGTGGGTTTGGGCGAGCGCATGCGCCACTATCCGCGCCAGCTTTCCGGCGGACAGGAACAGCGTGTCGCCATTGCCCGCGCCATTGTCGCCGATCCTACTTTCCTGCTCTGCGACGAACCCACCGGCGACCTTGACCGCAAAAGCGCCGACGAAGTGATGGAGTTGATCAAGCGTTTGGTGAATGAATACGGAAAAACAGTGCTGATGGTCACGCACGACCCGGTGGTCGCGCGCCAGGCTCATACCACCCTGCATCTCGAGAAAGGTGTCCTGGTAGAAGCTGGAGCGGGGCAAGGCGCTGTCGCGGGAGCGGCCTCATGAAATTCAGCAGACTGATTCTGGCCAATCTGTTTCGCAAGAAGGCCCGGCTGATTCTCACCATCGGCTCATTCGCCGTAGCGCTGTTTCTGTTTGCGCTGCTTGGCGTGGTGAATGACGCATTCGGCCGCGGAGGAGATGTGGTGAGCGCAAATCGCCTCATCACCATCAATCGTACCTCCATCATCAACACCATTCCCTTGTCTTACCGGGATGAAATCCTGCGCATTCCGGGTGTAAAGTACGTCACGCACCAAAACTGGTTCGGCGGCGTGTACCAGGACCCCAAGAACTTCTTCCCGCAATACGTCATCGATCCGGAATTCCAGAGGCAGGTCTACCCAGAACTCATCGTTCCCGACGATCAGTGGAATACGTTTCTGAAAGATCGCCAGGGCACAATCGTCGGCGCGGCAACCGCGAACCGCTTCGGCTGGAAGATCGGCGACCGCATTCCGATCAAGACCACAATCTATGGTCTGCAGGACAAAGCCTTCGAATTTAACGTCGATGGCATTTACCACGGTGCCAAGCCGGAAGATGACGAGACCCAGTTCTGGATTCAGTGGGAGTACTTCAAAGAGAGCGTACCCGATCGGATCCAGGGTCAGGTCGGCTGGTACACCATTCTCATTGCCAACCCGGACGATGCTCCGCGCATCGCCAAGGCAATCGACAACCAGTATCTGAATTCGCCCTACGAAACGAAGACCGAAACGGAATCTGCGTTTGCCGAGGGCTTCGTGAAGCAATTTGGAAACATCAAGGTCCTGATCATATCGATTGGAACTGTCGTTTTCTTTACACTCTTGCTGGTTACGGGAAACACAATGGCCATCTCGGTTCGTGAGCGAACAGGAGAACTTGGTGTGCTCAAGGCCATCGGCTTTCCGGATCGCCTCGTGCTCGGATTCATCCTCGGCGAGTCAATGGTGATTGCGCTTGCCGGTTGCGTGGGCTTGCTGCTTGCCATGGTCGTGATTCCCGTTCTCGGCCGCGCCATGGCGGGTCTGTTGCCCCCGCTTCTCATTACGGCCAAAACGCTGATATACGGTGTGATCGCCGCTCTCCTGGTCGGCTTTGCCAGCGGAATTCTTCCCGCCTATGGCGCCATGCGCATGAGCGTGATCAATGCCCTTCGGAGGATTTGAGCATGATGCCAAAACTCTTTTTCGGAGCGATCGTCACTCTCGCTGCCGTCGCTGCGTTGCTCCTGGTTTTGATCATCGTAGGCGGCATCCTTGCCGGATTGTTGGCGCCGCTGATCGGTTCGGTGCCGATTTCCTATAACTTCCGCAGCATTCGGGCGCGCTGGACTTCGACCATCGTTGCCATCCTTGGCATTGCCGGCACTGTCGGTGTGTTCGTGGCCATGCTGTCGCTTGCGCGCGGCTTCCAGGCCACCCTCGTTTCCTCGGGGGCGCCTGACGACGCGCTGGTCATGCGTGCCGGCTCAACTACAGAAATGATGGGCGGCATCACTCTCGATTCCGTGAAGCTGGTGCAGGACAAGCCGGGCGTCGCACGCGATGCGGCGGGCCAGCCGCTGGTCACCCAGGAAGTTGTCGGCGTCGTTCCCATTCCGCTGATCACCACCGGTACCGACGCGAATGTTGAGGTCCGCGGCGTTGCACCCAACGTGCTCGAGATCCGCAAATTCGTGAAAGTCGTTCAGGGGCGAATGTTTCATTCCGGGCTGGATGAGCTCGTCGTCGGCAAGAATGCCTCGAAGACCTACGCGGGCCTGACCGTCGGCAACACAGTGAACTTCGCCGGTGGCGAGTGGAAAGTGGTAGGCGTGATTGACGCAGGTGGATCGTCGTTCGATTCCGAAATATGGTGTGACGCGCGCATTCTGAACGAGGTTCTCAAGCGCCCCGAAAACATCTTTCAATCTGCCACCGTTCATCTCACGTCGCCCGCGGCCTTTGACAAATTCAAGGACTCCATTACCTCCGATCCTCAGCTGAATTTGGAAGTTGAGCGGGAAGTGGACTATTACGCGAAGCAATCTTCAGCCATGACCCAGCTGATCACGATTTTGGGTGGTTTGGTCGCTGCCGTCATGGCGATCGGCGCGGTTTTCGGCGCACTCAATACGATGTACTCCGCCGTCGCCGAACGTGGACGTGAGATTGCCACCATGCGTGCACTCGGCTTCTCCAGCGGCAGCGTCATCCTCTCCTTCCTGTTTGAGGCGCTGCTGATCTCGTTCATCGCCGGTATCCTCGGTTGCATTGCTGTGCTTCCATTGAATGGCATGACCACGCAGACCATGAACTTCTCGACCTTCTCGAACATCGCCTTCGCATTCAAGATCACTTTCAGCTTGCTCGCAATGGGAGTGGTTTTCGCGTTGGCCATGGGCGTCCTCGGCGGCTTGCTGCCGGCCGTGCGCGCGGCCCTGCGCCCTGTCGCCGTCTCACTCCGTGAGTTGTAGGGCACCCAAAGCCTCGGTTGCCGTAAGCAGCCTGGAACCAGGCTCAGGAATACTTCTCCAGCGCGAGTGGCCAGCGATGCTGCTCGTGTCGCCGTCGACCACGCATTCCGAAGGGTTGGATGAGCCCCCGGAATCGGCTCTTGCAACAAGATCCCCCCGCCAGACCCGGACCTTGAAATTGGAGTGCAAACCGCGAAGCCCTATTTGACTATGCGTGTCGCGAGCCCGCGAGCGGATTGACTCCAATAGGCAGCCTGCCCAACGCCCAGTTACGAATTTTCTTACAAGGAAGGCGGCGGGAGGGCCTTCTTCGTTACAATGGGGAGCGCGAAATTTGGCGCCAATCTATTCAGCATTTCCGAAAGCAAATTCGGTAGGGGAAAAGGGCTCGCGATGAAAACCAGAATCAATGTTGCACTTTGGCTTGGATTAGGACTCGCTTTTGCTGTTACGACTTTGACTACGGCTCAACAGGCCCACTCCGGGGTCGGTGTTTCCTCATCCAGGCCCCAAGGCCCTTGCGACATTTACGCGGCCGCCGGCGATCCTTGCACTGCAGCCCACAGCACCACGCGCGCGCTATATGCGTCGTACAACGGCCCGCTCTACCAGGTCATGCGGCAATCGGATGGCAAAACACTCGACATTGGCGTCGTCCCGCCGGTCGGCTCGCCCGTTGCGGATCCGGGCGGGTACGCCAACGCGGCAGCGCAGGACAAATTCTGCGCCAACACCTACTGCTGGATCACCATCATCTACGATCAATCCCCAAAACATAACGATCTTACGCAGGCGCCTCGTGGCGGATTCGGCGGCCCGGCTTTGGGCGGAGAAAACAACCTTCCTATCGCCGACATGGCGCCCGTGAGCATCAGCGGTCATAAAGTCTACGGTGCTTTCATCGAGCCAGGAATGGGCCTCCGCCACAATGACGCAAAAGGCACAGCAGTTGACGACCAGGCGGAAGGTGAATACTGGGTTGTCAACGGAAAACACTACAACGCCGGTTGCTGCTTCGACTACGGCAACGCTGAGACCGACAGCCGAGACGATGACAACGGCACCATGGAAACCCTCTACTTCGGGAATGCCACCCCATGGTATAGCGGAGCTGGGAACGGTCCCTGGATCATGACCGATCAGGAAAACAACCTGGTTGGCTGCGTGAACACGGATGGGACAAAAGGCTGTCCCAATCTGCCGAGCATGCCCTGGCGATTCGTAACCGCGATCGCAAAGGCGGAACCGCACCACTGGACATCGATGGGAGGGGATGCGCAGAAAGGGCCTCTGACCGTGATGTTCGATGGACCGCGCGTGAATCTCACCTATGATCCAATGCGCAAGCAAGGCGCAATCCTTTTGGGAAATGGCGGCGACAATAGCATCGGTTCGCAAGGAACATTTTATGAAGGCGCGATGACCGCCGCGGGAACCATTCCATCGAACGCTACCGACCAGCTTGTGCAGGCCAACGTGGTGGCTGCCAGGTATGACTTGGCCCCGCTTAGCCTGACGCCCGCATCGGCAATCTCGGCGCCTTCCTCCGTTCAGACGTTTTCACCCGGATCGTCCCACGAACTGACGCTCGCGTTTACTAATTCCACGGAGGCGCCTGTAGCGGGACTTAAGTTGAGCATGAATGTTCCAGGGAAGCAGTGGAAGGCAGTCGTCTCCGGTGGCGGCACGACTTCAAAGTCATTCGATGAGCCAATCGCACCGGGTGCCAGCGTCAGCGCTACTTTCACGGTCACGTCCGGTGCCGGCTCCTCCCAGGGCGATCTGGTCGGCACGGCTTCGTGGAAAAACTCGGCGAGCGGCAAGATTCAAACCGAGACTGCCGTTGAAAAAGTCCGAAACGCAAGCCCAATCAGGATCAACGAGTTTCGTGTCCATGCGGGCGAGCCAGCCAATCTAACAAACTCATTCATCGAACTCTTCAATGCAGACACTCAAAGCGTCGATCTATCCAACTGGACACTGACCGAGCACCCGGCTCAGCAGGCCATATCTTCGACGGTAAAAATTGCCGCAGGAACAAAGCTTGAGGCGGGTGGCTTCTACCTGCTCGGCTTATCCAACTCCGGGCTCGCCGTGCCCGCGCACGCAGCGGAGAGCACCATTCATGTCAGAAACACGGACGGCATGGCGGCTGGCGATACGATCACGATCGGTGAGGGCTCCAGTGCGGAAAGCCGCAAGATCGCAACCCTGGGAACGGCGGCCAGCAACCATACAACTCTATGGCAGCCTGTTCCCGACGGCACGATCACGCTTCCGGTGGGGTCGACGAACGTCCCTGTCGAGAGCGTTGACGGCTTCGCGGTTGGCCAGAAGATTGCCCTTGGCCACGGCGCGGCCCATCTCGCCGCTGAAAATGCGGTCGAGCAATTTGAAACAGCCACAGTCACCGCTGTTGGCAAGCCCGGCACGCAAGCCTACCTGGCGTTGGACGCTCATGCCGGAGCGAAGAACATCCAGGTGACTTCGCTGTCGAACATCTCCGCTGGCGACAAAATCCGGTTGGATATCGATAGCGTCGGACACGGAATCGAGACAGTCACCGTCACGCACGTTGGAACAGTCGCGCACCAGACGAATCTGAGTGCTGCGGCGGACGCCGGAGTTACGCGAATCGTCGTTCGCCGTGCGGCTGGATTCGCTGTCGGAGACGCCATCGTAGTTGGCACTCCGACGAGCCAGGAGACAGTCACCGTTACGGCGATTGGCACTCAATCCCCGCGCGGAGCAACCATCGACGTTACGCCGGCCCTTGCAAAGTCCCATATTGTGAGTGAATGGGTCGTATCTCCCGGCACAGGTCTCGATCTGGCCGCACCCTTGACCTTCAACCATGCCTCCAACATGCCATTTAGCGATCGCGGAACCGGCATCACCTTTAAGCCGGCTACAGCCTTCGTCCATACGAGCAGCGAACCCGTTCAGGCGCTTGGCGCCGGAATTACACTCGACGCGCCGCTCGCCAAGGATCACAAGATTTACGATGTCGTTCGCGACGCGGCCGTCAAGACTGCGGGATATCAGGGAGCGACGGCACCCAACCAGTGGTTCGGCGGCCCTGAGTTGACCACCGTTTCACCAATCTTTGGTCGAACCATCACAATTGAAGAGGGAAGCATCGTCTTGCGCGACCCCTCGGGAGTGGTTGCTGACAGTCTGAACTATGGCTGGTTGGTTGACCCGTGGGCCGCCAAGGGCTACCAGGGCGCTTCAGGTGCGCCCACAAGTGGCTGCTATGCGCCGGCGCCCGGTTCAGGTTTCGCGTTGTGGTCCATCGTCGTCGACCCGGCTGCTGCCAATACAAGCACGGGGCGAATTCCCGACGGCGCTGACACAGACAGCAACTGTGCGGATTTTCTGACCGCTGGTTTTACAAGGCTGGCGGCTGACGCAGACCAGGGCGCAACCAATCTCAAGGTCGCGAGCGTCGACGGATTCATGGAAGGTCAGAAAATCCACGTCGGTTCGGGTGCAACAGTTGAGACCGCCACTATCGCCGCTATTGGTACACCCGGCGCAACCACGCTGCGCACCGCCACGGAGGTTGGGGCAACCGTAATTCCTGTCAGCAGTGTCGCAGGCTTCAGCAGGGAACAAGAAATCACGATTGACAGCGGGGCAAACTCTGAAACCGTGAAAGTTTCGGCTGTCAGAAACTTCGGGATTGCGATCTTCGAAGTTATGCAGCCATTGACCCATCCTCACGCCGCCGGAGTACAGATCTCAGGCAGCGGAATCAGCCTCACCGGCGCGTTAACGCAGACACACGGCAAGGGAGCACAGGTCTACACGAGCACTCCAACACCGGGGTCGCCGAACAAGTACGATAGAAGAAAGAATTAAGCTGATGGAAAACTTGAATCATTAACACGCGTACCATCTCTCGGTGGATATGCAATGCAAAGCGAGGGTCAGAAATCCGACCCTCGCTTCGCTGTTTCTGGCGCGTGTGTGGCCTGCCACTCCCTGAAGAGCCTCCGCCCAAGCATCAGTGCACGCTCATCCAGCTCGATCCATTTCGGATTTCTCACTAGACGATGAAGCGCAACGTCGACGCAACTCTGCGGCAAAGCGTCTGTGATTTCCAAAAGTGCGCCGAGCATGACCATGTTGCTTGCGCGTGCATCGCCCAAATCATGCGCGAAATGGGTGAAGGGAAGCGCCAGGGTATTGACGCCGGGAGTTTGGCAGTCCTCCGGAAAGGCCTCCGCGTCGCAGAGAATCCATCCGCCGGGTCGCACGCTCTGGTGGAATTTGCGCAGCGAAGGCTCATTCATGGCGAGCAGAATGGAGGGATTGGTCACCATGGGTGAGTCGATGGGTTGCGTTGAAACGCGGACATGGCAATTGGATGTGCCGGAGCGCATCTCAGGTCCATACGATGGAAGCCACGAGACCTCGAGACCTGCATCGAGTCCTGCTTCGGCCAGCACTTCACCAAGCAGCAACACTCCCTGGCCGCCAAAGCCTGCAACGCGGACCTCAAGATCCACTTCTTTGCCGCATGCGGATGTGGCGCCGCTACTTGCCGGCATACAATCTCCCGCAACTCCAAGGATCTTTGGAATCTCGTCGAGCGATGGCGGTAAAGGGCCGCGCGCGCGCGGTTCGTCATCCTTGGTCCGGTCGCGAAACGCGCCGAGCGGATACGTCTTTGTCATCACATCGCGAACCCAATGCTGGGAATCAACCGGTGACATCTTCCAAATGGTGGGGCAGGGCGACAACACTTCGATGAGGGAGAAGCCAAGCCCGCGCACTTGATTTTCAACAGCGCGGTGAATAGCGCGCGACGCCTGCGCGATCTGGCGATTATCGCCGAGGCCCACGCGCTCAATGTACACAGGAGCTTCCAGCGTAGCCAACAACTCAGACATATGCAGCGGATATCCTTCCGTCGCCGCGTTACGGCCCTCCGGCGTAGTGATGGTTTTTTGGCCCAGCAGTGTTGTGGGCGCAGCTTGGCCGCCCGTCATGCTGTAGACGGCATTGTTCACGAAGATCACCGTAATGTTCTCTCCCCGATTCGCCGCGTGCAGAATCTCCGCGGAACCAATGGCAGAGAGATCTCCATCGCCCTGATAACCAATCACGATGCTCTCGGGACGGCTGCGCTTGACGGCGGTAGCCACAGCGGGCGCGCGACCGTGAGCGGCCTGGATATTGCCCACGTCAAAGTAGTAATAGGTAAAGACAGCGCAGCCCACCGGACCCACCAGGATGGTGCGGTCCTGAATCCCCAGCGCATCAATGGCGCTTGCCAGCATCTTGTGAACAATGCCGTGGCCGCAACCGGGGCAAAAATGAGTGTGGGATTGCAACTCCTCCTTGCGCTCGAAGCAATCGTAAAACGACGTCGCTCTGCCAAAAGCAACCGAATAATCAGAGACAAATTGGCTGGCCATGAACTTTGCCCTCCTCTCGAATCGTCGACTCAGGCAAGTAGGTCTCGGCCTGCTGGCGCACGAACTGATAGACCTCGTCATGCGATGGAACATTGCCGCCAAGACGATTAAAAAACGCCATGGGGCATGCACTGTTGACCGCCACGCGGACATCTTTGAGCAACTGGCCATTACTCATTTCCACAACAACAAAGACGCGCGCCCGCCGCGATGTTTGTCGAAATTGTTCAGTCGGAAATGGGTAGAGAGTAATGGGACGCAGCAGGCCTACCTTGAGGCCATCGGCGCGAGCCTCCGCGGCAACTGCCTTCAGAATCCGGCTCACGATGCCGTAGCCCACAAGCACGATTTCCGCGTCTTCCAGGTTCCACTCTTCTGCGAGCGGCTCGCGTTCTTCCGCCAGTTTATATTTTGTTTCCAACGCGCGCTCATGCCGTTCAAGTTCATCGGCACTCATGCGCAGCGAGGTGATGAGATTCGCTCGCGTGGCCGCTGTGCCGGTGACGGCCCAGTCAGGCACCACGGCCTCGATCGCCCGCTCTTGAAAATCGACCGGCTCCATCATCTGTCCCACCGAGCCATCGGCCATGATAAAGACCGGGTTACGATAGCGACTCGCGAGTTCGAAGGCCAGCGCTGTCAAATCGGCCATCTCCTGCACCGAGTTCGGCGCGAGAACTATTGTGCGATAATTGCCGTGTCCTCCACCCCAAACGACTTGATGGTAATCGCCCTGCTCGGTGCCAATATTGCCCAGGCCGGGGCCGCCGCGCGTAATGTCCGCGATCACGCACGGGAGTTCCGCACCGGCCATGTAGCTGATGCCCTCTTGCATCAGGCTGATGCCAGGCCCGCTTGAGGCAGTCATGGCACGCACGCCGGCCGAGGCAGCACCGTAGAGCATGTTGATGGCCGCGACTTCGCTTTCGGCCTGAACGTAAACACCACCGACCTTTGGCATGTAGAGAGCGGCGCCTTCCGCAATTTCGCTGGCCGGGGTGATGGGATAGCCATAGAACGCACGGCATCCGGCGAGGATGGCGCTTTTGACGAGGGCTTCATTGCCCTTCATCAGTTGCTTGCGCATGGGACCTCCATGTGTGCCGGTTGTGGAGCAAGGCGTAATACAGTGATGGCGTCCGGCTCCGGGCACGCCGCAAAACAGACGCCGCAGCCATTGCAACCAGCGCCCAGGTACTCCGCGGAGCGATAACCCAGGTGGTTCAGGTGCTCGCTCATGCGGATCACCTTGGGCTGGCAGGCTTCCATGCACAGTCCGCAGCCCTTGCACTGCTGCTCATCGATCCTCAGCAGACCGCGATCATTCTTGTTGTTTCCGATCATTCCGTCATCCCCCGCCCGCCCCTTTAAGACCGCAGTTATTCTGCTCTTAGCATCGGGTCGACGCTGTGATCATTGTCACCTGCGATACCTTTACCGCCCGGCGTTAAGCCTATTATTTTGTTTTGTTTGATTAGTGATTTAGTGCCTGCCTGCAAAGCGAAGCCAAAGTGTGCGGTTGCGGTCAGTGTCGGGCGGTGTGTTTAACTGGTTCGGTCTCGATATCTCGCGGAATTGGTTATCTTATTTCCTTCACCTTGCCAGCTATTCGCCATGTCTCGTCGCACAGCCAACTATAGCCAGTAGTGGATGGACACGGACTTCCGACAATCCGCAAATAGACATGCGAGAAACCGAATCAGAACCAATCCCAATGGGATGCACCGCTAGAATCAGAAACGAAGCCTGCGCTGTCTTGCAGGTTTGAAAGGGTAAATATGAAATCCTCGTTCCAACCGCAATTGACCAGGATTTGCCTACTGCTGTTCGTGGTCGTCTCCAGCCTGGCTATGCCTGCTTTGTCTCAACAGGCCTCCCCGCAAAACGCAAAGTGGCCGTGGATGAATCCGACGCTTTCTCCCGATGAACGCGTAGACCTTGTGCTGAAAGAAATGACGATCGACGAAAAAATCCAATTGCTGCACGGCAATGGGATGCCGCAGTCTGAGCCTGTGACCCCATTGAACGCGGACTCCAATAGGGGAGTCGGATATGTAGCTGGAATACCGCGGTTGGGAATTCCAGGAATCGATATGAGTGACGCCGCGTACGGCGTTCGCTCGAGTGGTGCGAACGGAAGATACTCGACCGCTTTGCCGGCCAACGTGGCCGCGGCCGCAAGCTGGGACACAGATGCAGCGTTCGAATATGGCGCGCTGATCGGCCGTGAACTCCGGGCACAGGGGTTCAACATGTCGCTTGGCGGCGGTGTGGACATTACCCGCGAGCCGCGTAACGGTCGAACCTTCGAGTATCTCGGAGAGGATCCTGTCCTCGCCGGGACACTCGTGGCGAGGTTGATTGCCGGCACTCAGTCGCAACATGTCATTGGCGACATCAAGCACTATGCGTTCAACGATCAGGAAAGCGGACGCAACTCTGTCGATGTTCGCATTGGCACAAGGGCCGCGCGCGAAACGGATCTGTTGGCGTTTGAGATTGGCGTGACCGAGGGGCAACCGGGCGCCGTCATGTGTTCGTATAACCGCATGAATGGCGACTTCGCCTGCGAAAACAAGTATTTGCTGAACGATCTCCTCAAGAAGGACTGGCAGTTTCCCGGATTCGTTCTATCCGATTGGGGCGGAACACACAGCGACGTAAAAGCCTCAGCGGCTGGATTGGATAACGAGGAGCCTGGCGATTTCTTTTATGCAGAACGCTTCAAGGCTGCTGTGCAGGCGGGAACCATTCCTGAGTCCGAACTGAATGACCACGTGCATCGTATCCTGCGTTCCGAGTTCGCTGCCGGCGTCGTCGATTTTCCGCGTGAGCGCAGTGTGGTCGATCCGTTTGCAGGATTGGAAACTGCTCGGAAGATTGAAGAAGGCGGAATCGTCCTGTTGAAGAACGATCGGAAAGCTCTGCCACTGAATGCCAGTACCGTTCATTCGATCGCGTTGATTGGCGCACATGCCGACGTGGGAATGATCTCTGGCGGCGGTTCAGCGCAGGTCGATCCGCCGGGAGGGAATGCGATTGCACCGCCCGGCAAAGGCGCCACCCACTGGCAAGAGCAAATCTGGTTTCCCACTTCACCGCTCAAAGCCATACAGGCCAGAGCGTCCCACGCAAGCGTGACCTATGACTCCGGAGCAGATCCAAAATCGGCAGCCGCTTTGGCCAAAGGCGCCGATGTAGCCATCGTGTTCGCCTATGAGTGGGAGAGCGAAGGCATGGACCTCCCCAATCTCTCGCTTCCTCTGCATCAGGACGATCTCATTGCGCAGGTTTCCGCCGCAAACAAGCACACCATCGTCGTGCTTGAGACCGGAAGTCCCATCACCATGCCGTGGGTAGACGCGCCGGCGGCAATCCTGGAAGCATGGTTCGCCGGCAGCGATGGCGCCAACGCATTGGGCAACATTCTATTCGGATCAGTCAATCCAAGCGGCAAGCTTCCCAACACGTTCCCAAAAAGCGAAGCCGATCTGCCGCATCCGCAACTCGTAATGCCGCCCTTGGAATCGCAGCACTTCTCCGGCCCGGTTTCGCCGTTACAGCGAGCCGGCGGCCTGCCACCGTTTGAATTGCAATACGATGAAGGACTCAAGGTTGGTTACAAGTGGTATGACGTGGAGAAGAAGCCCGTCCTGTTTCCGTTCGGCTATGGGCTTTCCTACACAAGGTACGGCTACTCAAGACTTGCGGTAGCGCAGGGCAAGATGGTCAAGGCGACGTTTACCGTTGCCAACACCGGCCCGCGCGCCGGGGAAGAGATTGCGGAAGTGTACGCATCTCTGCCAGCATCTGCGAACGAACCTCCTAAGCGTCTCGTAGGCTGGAGCAAGGTGAAACTGGAAGCAGGCGAGAAGAAAACCGTCACCGTAGAAATTGACCCAAAGTATCTTTCCATCTTTGATGAAGAAAAAGATGCATGGAAACTGGTTCCGGGCGAATACACAATTCTCGTCGGAGGGTCGTCGCAGAGCCTTCCGCTTCACGCGACACTGAACGTCCCATAGTTTCGACCACTTGAATCTGAAAAAAGCACGGCCCCCGCAATCGAGCAGGGGCCGTGTTTGTCTTGCACCGCTGTAATTTGTGATTGTCAGAGCGATAGACCGCGTAACTCTTGGCCGCCGCCCCGTCGTTACCTTGGATCGACGCTCCTCGTTGCAGCCTCTTTCCCAAGATCAGGAAACGGCCCCGGCACTCGCGCGCGCGCCGCAGTCTTGCCGAAGAAATCCGAGTCGATCTCTTTGTATGCACCTGCGGGCTTGAATTCGCCTGCGACAGCGAGCTTCAGTGTGAGTTTGTCGGGGTCGAGCACAGCAGTGATATCGGCCATGATCCCATTCGCGTCCCAGCCGTGTTCTTCGCGCCACGATTGCAGGTTGTGCCACTCCGGAGGCTCCGGCGTTTTCACTCGAAGGAAGGGCTGCGCTCCACGCTGGCCACCAGGCGGATTCGGATAAATATTGCCGTCGGCTTCGTTTCGTGCGTTGGTGAATTCGATGGCCGAACGGCCGATTCCGTAGAAGATGTTATCGTGCACCATCAGGTCATGTACGTCATTGGTGTGTCCCATGATGGGGCGAGGTCCGTTGATGCCAGAGACCGTGTCGACGCATACTTCCTTGCAGTTCAGGAACAGGTTGTATGCAATGATCACGTTGTTGGTATCGCGGATCAGGATGCCGCCGGTGAGATCCGAGAATATGTTGTTATCAATCTGATTGAGATCGTTGCTGCCTTCAATGTGAATCGCATGCGGATTGACATCGCCTGGAATGTCGGCGAATACATTGCCCGAAATGCGCACATTGGCGTTGCCAATGTCGAGCCAGATGCCGTTAGCGTGCCTGATATGTCGCAATACGTTATTCCTGAATAGCAGGTTCTTTGCGACATGCATCTTGGTGCCACCGGACTCCGACATCATCGCCGCATCCTGCCAGCCGATCCACTCAAAAAGGTTCTTCTCAACCAGGGTGTTCCGTGGCCCGCCTGTCCCCCCCAAACCCTCGATGCCGCAATAGCGGAACGTGTTTCCTCGCACAACGTCGAAGCCCACTGGTTGCGGAGGTGGTGCCGCCTGCCAATCCTCATTCCCGATATCGAGACCCACGCTGTTCGCCCACTCAAAGGTGTTGTTCTCAAAGATGAAGTGATTCCCGCGATTGACGGAAACCATTCCACGTTGCGGCACCGGGAAACCATTCCCTGCATGTTGGAAAGTGAGTCCCATGACACGGATATATGCCTGGTAGCGCTGCGCCGGCACGAACACCTGCTCCTGGTTCGTGATCTCGATGACGTGATTTGCCGGGTCGTCATCGTTTGCTAGCCGAATATGCAACGTCATGCCGTCGGGCTCGATCCAAACCTTCCCGGCATAGGGTGAGAACTCCTTGAACAGGGGAGACCAGCGTACGTCACTGAAGAAGTTCAGCGATTGAGGTGAAGGTCCGGCTAGTTGAGCGGAGCCCTCCACTGGCTCGAGCGGTTTCCCATCGACAAAGACAATTCCACGGCGACGAAAGTAATTTGCCATGTTGTCCTTGGCGTAGTTGATCCAAAAACGATTGCCGATGACATTGTCGACTTCAAACGGGTTGTAGCCCTGGAAAAGGGATGGATCGAGATGAAGTTCCCAGGCCTTCACTGCCGTCTTGGTATCTGGATCGATGCCGAAGTTCCATCCTTCGCTGACTTGCCAGCCCTTGGTCACAACGGAACCCTTGATGACCACCTTTGCGCCGGGCGCGGCTTCGTAGCTGATCATGGCATCTGGACCTGTGCCACCGCGTGCTGGACGCACGCATTCACGGTATACGCCTTCGGCAATGACGACGCGTTCTCCGGGCTGCAACACCTGGGCCGCGGCGTTAATCGTTCGGAATGGACGCTCCTCGCTGCCCGGCCCTTTATCGTCCGCGTTCTTCGATTGCACGTCCACGTAGTATGTCTTCGAGAAGTGAAGCGGTTTTTCCCAGACCGGAAATTCCGTTCCGTCCGGAAGCCGCGAGTTCGAGGCAAGTGCTACCGTCGCCATGAGCAAAAAAATTAAAGAGGAGAGTGCTTTTTTCATCGTGATACTTCCCGTCCTTCCGAATCATCTGTTCGGAACCACCCAGCTGAGATCATGAGTTGCGTCCATAGTAAAACGCTTTTCTTGAGTGTGTCGAGTATGATTGCAAGTCGGGCAGGTACGGAGCATAATCCAGGGTGACTCTTCGTTCTCGGCGTCCAGTTGTAGATCGTAAGGAAGACAATGCCCGTGAAGGTAAAGGAGATTTCGTCATGAACCGCATCGCTAACTTTGCCGCGTTCCTCTGTTTCATGATTGCGCCAGTGCTTCAGGCGCAGCAGATGCAGGCAGGTGCGCTTCCGGATGACCGCATCGAGCTTGGACGCCTGGCCAACGGGGCTGACGTCGAGTTTGTACGTCCGCACGGCGGAGAATGGAGCATCCAGATCTCCGGCGCGGCTGTTCCGCGGATGATGCAGACTAAGCCGGCGCAGATTGAAGTTTATCGAAACGACGAGAACGTGAGCGAGCTTGCCACCGGCTACCAGTCCGTTCAAAAAGAAGCGGGCGTTCTTGTTGCCAAGGCAAAGCTTGCAAGCGGAGGAGACGCGGCATTTGCTGTCGAAGACCGTTGGACAATTTCCGGCGACGTGTTGTCGGTTGACCGGAAAGTGACAGTGACTGGTGCAGAGCCCAAGGCTGGATTTTATTCCGCAATTCGGCTCTCGACTACGCCTGCGGTCAGTTGGGCCGACGCGGACTATCTTGCGCCGGGCCTTCTCTACGGCGATTCGACCTACAACGGAGACACATCCCCGGGCGGGGAATGGAATTATCGCGCCAAGCGCTTTTCGCTGCGCGAAGACCTTCTCTCCGCTCCGCTGTTCGCGCTCAATTTCCGCGACGGTCGATGGGCTGCGGTTATGGACCTGGCCCCGCGTGGCGATACCACCTGGGCAGAAACCTCCGCTCCTGCCACCAGAACTGTAATCGACGAGCATCTTCAATTCGGTGCTCTCGGCGCGCACGAAGCACGCAATGGGAGCGTTGAATTTGGCTTTTGTTTTCCGGGCTCGACCAGCGAATTCGCTCGCGATGCAAAGTCTCCAGCGGATTCTGTCGAGCGCCGTCGTTATCATCCCGTGAAGGCTGGGTTCACCCATAGCTATCGTGTTGGATTTCGCTTCGGGCAGGGCGACTCCTTCCTCGACATGGAACGCGATGCGTGGCGTTGGGCATGGCAAACACTCAAGCCGGCGGCGATGCACCTTGATGTGGAAACCGTTCGCGATGTGCTCACCGATCATCTGGACGATCACGTACTCACTGCGAATGGAGTGACTGGCGTTCCATTCCTTTTCGACGCAGTTTCGGGTAATCCCGGTTCCTACCGCAATTGGAGCCGGTATCCCGATTCCTTTCCGGTCCCGCCTCAGCGTCCACCCAACACGCCGGTTACGGCACACGAACTGAATCCCGAGAAGAGCGCAGAACTGGCTGCATGGGCCCGCCCCCTCGGCATCCAGGTTGACCCCAATGCGAATGAGTTGGAGCAGTGGCCAAAGGTGATCATGGGTTTTGTCTCGAAAGGTGTCGAGGTCGCCGATCAACTGCTCATTGAATCAGACCGCGACTCCGGCCAGCGCGGCCAGAAGATGCGCAAGGATGGATTGGCGATTATCGACACCTACATCAGGCTTGTGCCGATGTCTCCTCCAGCTGGCGAAGGCTTCAACCTGTGGACGGGCAAAGCAGACTCCTGGGCCGGAGACACGATGACACTCAGAGGTCCATCAGAAGGCATGCGCACAATTCTCGATGCGTATCGCCGCGAGAGACAGAAAGGGCGCGAACACCCGGACTGGTTGCAATGGTCTCGGCATTTCGGCGACTGGCTGCTGACGCAGCAGCGAGTTGACGGCTCCTTCCCACGCAGTTGGCATGGAGGCACGGGCGTTGTACTCGAGGCGTCCGGAACCAGCAGCTACAATCCAGTCCCGATGCTCGTGGAGCTAAGCCAGCAGACCGGGGAGACAAAGTATCTTGATGCCGGCATCCGCGCGGCCGATTATGTGTGGCAGAACTACGGCAGCCACGGCGTGTTCGTTGGCGGCGCAACCGACAATCCGAACGTCACAGACAAAGAAGCCGGGATGTTGTCACTCGAGGCGTTTCTCGATCTCTACGACGCCACAAAGGACCCCAAATGGTTACATCGCGCCATTGCTGCTGGAAATTATGCCGAGAGCTACATTTGGATTTGGAATGTTCCCATGCCGCTCGACGCAATCGACGCCAACCTGAATTGGAAGCGCGGTGTGCCCACCGTGGGCGTGCAGGGCATTACAACTCGCGCCGCCGGCGGCGTGGATGAATACCTGGATTGGGCAGTGCCGGCCTATGCCCGGTTGTACAAGCTCACGAACGACGAGCACTACCTGGATGTTGCGCGCATACTCCTGCTCAACACCAAGAGCATGCTCGCGCTTCCTGGCCGCACCTACGACCTGAAGGGCCCAGGCTGGCAGCAGGAACACTGGGGGATGTCCGGCGCCAGAGGGTTCGGAACCCATCGCAGTTGGCTGCCATGGGTTTCCGTCAACCATCTGCACGGCATCACAGGCCTAGAGGAATTTGACCCAGCCCTGTATCAACGGCTGGCCAAAGGAGATTGAATTAGTTCCAGGCCAGCCCGATAGCGCTACACGCCACTACTTGCAGTTCATCTCAAAGCAAAGATTCTTGCTGAAGAACGGCATTACGTGATTCTGGAAACGATCGGCGACCGCGCTCGTGTGAGTACCGGAATAAATCTCAAAACCATTCGCGATTCCATATTTATCCAGGATGTCGTGGAGCTTGCCTGTGTCGGTCCGTAACCCGTCCTGATCACCCACGTCGATAGAGATGGCACGATACTGGCGCAGATTATCAATGTACTGATCCACGAACGCGAGAGGCGCATTGGCAGCCCACTTTGCAAGAACGTCGGGTTGGGCCACGCCATCCTTCGACGGAAGGTCGAGATAGAGCGGCGGGTTCTTTGGATCGGGCGACCAAGCCGCTGCTGAGGCTAGTTGAGCCCGAAGGCCAAAGGGAAGCTTTGCCGAATCCTCCGCCGTCTTGACCGCCTCAAGCGTCTTTTCAATCTCCGGATTCACAGGCCCGGCTGGTCGAGCCGACATGCAGCAGGGGCTCATGATGTACAAGCTGCCGAAGACGTCAGGATGCTTCATGCCAATGCGCGAAGCGCCGTATCCTCCCATAGAGTGACCAACCAGCCCACGGCTCAAGCGATTCGGAAGGGTCCGGTAATGAGCATCGACATAGGCAACCACATCATGCGCGATAAATTGCTCGAAATCGCCTGTAGTTACTGAGCTCGAATACATGGAACCGTTGTGCATCGTCTTGGAGTCGGGCAACACGACGATCATTTCCTTTGCGCCCTGGGCAAAAGCTCCTTCGACGGTTTGCGGCACGTGGATTTCGTGAGTCCACTGTTCCGCACCAATCGAATATCCGTGCAACGCATAAACCACCGGGTACCTGCGATGCTTGTCCTTCTGGTAGCTGGGCGGCAGAACGACAATCACGTCTCGGTCAACGGCATCCCCCTCCAGATTGCCTTCCAGCGATGTGCCATGAATCTTGATATGTTCAACCGTCGTTGGTTTCGCGCCTGGGATTACCGGCGGCACCAGTGTTTGTACCTGCGCAATACTCAAACTGACGTTGGCGAGTGAAAGCGAAACGAAAAGAGAAAACGCGCCGATCGATTTCAGTTGCATGATGAACTTCACTCCGTGGTTCTTAATACGTGTTGGCATTCGTCAGTATGTAATCTTCATTGCGCCGCCGTAGCAACGGGAAACTGATAAACGGTAACGCTGATTGGCGCAACCGAGATCGTTCCAGGGGCGCTGCCGAGTGCAATCTCCTTGATTGCAACCTTTGCGGGCTGGCCCACGTGGTTTACGGCATCCAGACTGCTTCCGGTGAGTTGCCATTCTTTCGATGGTCCAGCGAGCCCCACACCAATTGCGCTCAAATCGAATTTCTTCTCAGATTCCGTCGCGTTCACCACCGCAAGTGTCAGAAACTTGTGATCAGGCGTAAGGGCCGCGAACACGTCCAGCGGATAGGTCGGGCTGCCGGAGCTTATCTTCGGCTCTTCGATGTACGGAGGATTTCCGGTCGCCGGCTGCGGCGAGTTGCCGGAAAGCGCCACCGGAATCGTTCCCGGAAAATGCTCGCCATACAGTTCGTACACGAGGCCGAGCGCGTTGATGGTCGATGCGGTTGGCGTGATGTCGAGCGAAGATGTGCCCATGGTGTGCGCTCCCATGGTGATGAAGTCCGTATGCCGCATCATCTCGTTAAACAGCATTCCGTAGGCCAGGGCCGACTTGAGATTCGGACCGCCGCGCGCTGGTCCGCCACCTCCGCCATAAGCGTACTCGTCGATCGAAAGGAAGATCTTCTTGTCCACCATCTGCGGGAAGCGCTTTTGATAGCCTTCCCATTCTTCGGCATGGCGACGAATCACATCGCCGGCATGGCGCGCGTACTCCAACGTCGTGGGATCGTATGTGACATGAGCGCCGTCCGAGGACGCATCGAGAGGCAGAGCCTTCGCTTTATTCCGATCAAAGTGGATGCCGGGCCCTTCGTACCAATGCTGTGCGATGCCGTCGAACGTCCCCCAACTGTTGGCAAGCAGGCCGCCGGTCCAATCGATATCCGTTCCAAACATCGGATCAAGGTTGTCCACGTATTTGGCGCGGTTCTCGCCTTTCAGCTCCGTGGGTTCCAGCATCTTTGCCGAGCCAATCAGAGTGATCGTGGGATCCGCTTTGCGCATTGCCTTAGCGAATTCGTTGTTCTTGATGACGTAGTACTTGAGGTCGGTGTAGCCGATCTGGAACGTGCCCCACGGCTCGTTACCGATATTCCAGTACTTGATGTGGTAAGGCTCCGGGCGCCCGTTCCTGGCGCGTTTTGCACCCATGTAGCTGGTTGCCGAGCCGTTCAGATACTCCACTTCTTCCATGGCTGAGTGCGAATCGCCGAGGCCCGCGTTGACCGTGACGTACGGATCGACATCGATCAACTTGCAGAAGGTCATGAATTCATCCATGCCCACATCGTTCGGCTGCATGGCGTTCCAGGCGTGGTCGAACATCGGCGGCCGCTTGTCGATGTCGCCAATCGCGTCGTACCAGACCCAGTCGGAAAGAAAATTCCCGCCAGGTAGTCGCCACATGCCGGAGTGCAGCTTGCGCAAAAGGGCGATCGTGTCGGGCCGAAATCCCTGCACGTTGTCGGCAGGCATCAGCGAAACCGTACCGATGTGGAAGCTGCCTTTTCCCGTGCCAGTAATCTCGATAGCCGCATCGGAACTGTCGGCCTTTGCAGTAAAGCTGAGTGGAAGCTTCTTGTAATCGTTGGTGAGCGCGGCGAAGGAGATGGACTGCTTGTCATTCCCGCCTGTTCCCCACACAAGCGAAACGGTCACCTTGGTTCCCGGTGTGCCGCGCAAATAAATTCTGCCGATGTATTTCTTGCCACTCACCAGCGACAGACTTGCCTGCCGGATGCCATGCGGGGTGGATGCATCCAACTGGATCTTTGGGCTCTGATCGCCGACGAACGGCATGTTGGTGTCCATAGTGACCGCTTCGTCCGAGCCGACGGGTCGCCATTTGTGAAGCGGCATGCGCATCGGGTTGCCCTGCGACCTTGCCGGAACCTGCGGATCCTTGGATGTGATCGGGAAATAGAACTTACGGTCGTCGATCATCTCAGCCCACATGCTTCGGTAGATGATGGTGCCGATGTGCTCGATGAAACTGCCGAAGATGTATTTTGAAACGGGGTCTGACGTCTGCTGCGTGTTGATGGTGACTTTCAGCGGGCCTGGTATGCCAGGCTCTGCCTGCTGTGCCGCGGCTGCGCCAATAAACCCGGCGCACAATGCCGCCGCCGCAAAAAGTGCAAATCGAGTCTTCATTCAATTCCTCCCGTTTTTTGTTCTTTTCCCCGCAGGTTACTTACGTCCTTCGTGTTTGATTTCTATATCGTGGTTTTTGGAAACCGTTTACCTGCAGGCAGTAAATCGCTTTGGTAGAACAAACGCATACTACCCATTCAGCATGAGACTGAATAGAAGGATTTTTCGAACCGTTCCATCGATTTTATAGATGTTGTGAAGAATGCTTGCATTCCAGCGGTGCCAACCATCGCTCAACTTGACAGGGAATTGGCCTGCGTTCTACTGTCCTCCACTGGAATACGCTTACTCAAAGCAGCGAGTCAGCCGCGTCCTCCTCGGGATGGGCCGACTCATTCGTCCGGACGCAAGTGTGCGTTTTCGGAAGAAACCAAGCCCAGGAGATCCAATCTTTATGTCAAAATCCGGCAACCGTGTTCTTATCAATCGCCGTGAAGCCTTGCTCTTTTCGGCCACGGCGGGAATGAGCCTTGCGTTGGGCCAACCGGCCCTTGCATCGGATAGCACCAAAACCGCCGCCCATCAGGAACCCGGAGGCTGCTCGACCCCGCGCACAGCAGTCGCGAACACGCAGTACGGGAAAGTGCGGGGTTTTGTCGCAGGAGACGTTTTCACGTTCAAAGGTATCCCTTACGGGCAAGACACAGGTGGGGAGAATCGCTGGCTGCCGGCCAAACCTCCGACTCCCTGGAAGGATGAGTATCCGGCCCTGATCTACGGAGCCAACTGTCCTCAAACCCTCCACGACTGGACCGCCATCGAACAGACCTTTCTTCAGCAGTGGGACGATGGTTTCCAGAGCGAAGACATGCTCAAACTGAACATCTGGACGCCCAGCCTCACAGGCAAGCGCCCCGTCATGTTCTATATCCACGGCGGCGGGTACAGCTTCGGTTCGTCGTATGAACTGGCCTCCCACGAAGGCGCCCAGATGGCGCGGCATCATGACGTCGTCCAGGTCTCTGTGAATCACCGCCTCAACGGGCTTGGCTTCCTCGATGTCTCCGAAGTCGGTGGCTCTGCCTATGCCGAATCTGCGAACGTCGGCATGACCGACCTCGTTACGGCTCTCAAGTGGGTTCAGGAAAACATCTCCAGCTTTGGCGGCGATCCTGACAAGGTAATGATCTATGGCCAGTCCGGAGGCGGCTCTAAAGTCACGACGTTGCTGGGCATGCCGTCGGCGAAAGGCCTGATCCATCGCGCCTCAGTGCAGTCGGGCGGCGGCGGCAATATCCCAACCGCTGAACAGCAAAAGGAGTACGCGCGCGAAATCGTGAAAGAGCTTGGCATCGGCGCACACGACATCGAAGCCCTGCAAAAGCTGGAGTGGCCGAAACTGATGAAAGTGGCAAGCACCGTCTCGGCCAGAATGTATCTCGCCGGGATGGTTGCGCCTGGACCCTTCGGTCCTCCGCGCGCCGGTTGGAGCCCCAGCGTCGATGGCAACGTCATTACCATGCGTTCATTCTCCGACGCCGCTCCCGAAATCTCAAAGAATGTGCCCATGTTGATCGGCTCGGTCAGCGAGGAAGGCAACCACATGCGCTCCCGCCCCACCGAGGAAGAGTGGCACGCCACGCTCGTCAAATTCTATGGCGAGCAGAAGGCAACCGCTTTGGTCGCCGGACTGAAAAAGGCGCACCCGCAGAAGAGCATTCGCACGCTGTCTTACATGTGCGGCGGCCCTGGGCTGAACGCGCTCTCGATGCGCAACAACGTGGTGAAGATGGCCAAGCTGAAGCACGACCTCAAGGCCGCGCCTGCCTACGCGTATTACTTCACCTGGCAATCGCCCATGCTGGAAGATGCGGGCGCATGGCACACCGCCGAACTTGCATTTTGCTTTGACAACACCAAACGCTGCGAACAAGGCACAGGAAACACGCCCGAAGCACAGGCGCTGGCCAAGAAGATGGCCACCGCGTGGGCAACATTCGCTCGGACCGGGAATCCCAGCCAGCCGGGCTTGACGTGGTCGCCAACCGACCCGGATAGCTGCAAGACCATGGTCTTCGACAACGAATGCCGAATGGTCGATGACCCGGAAGGCGACACCCGCAAGATCCTGTTGAGTTGAGTGAGTTCGCCGGGTAATTGCAGTGTGTCAACTGCAATTACAGGGCGACCAACCTCAGGAGAGGAGAAAATTCCTCGGAATTAAATCACCTCAACCGCCCGCGTCGCGCCGAGAAGCTCAGCAAGGAAATTCTTTTCGTGGCTGGTCGAATCGAAATCCCTGAGAACCAACGACATTCGTGCCAACCGCTCAACCCCCATCGGCAGCCGTAGCGCAACCAATTCGCCTGATTCCAAGTAGGGGAGGATTCTGTACACCGGCAACCAGCCAAAGCACAACCCGCTTTGCACGGCCTCAATCGCCGATTCAATTGAGGTCACAGAGATTTGCTGTTGCGCCGCGGCATGCGGCTGACGCCTCGGGTTCGGTCCAGTTGTCCCTTCAATCACCACGGCAAGACGTTGAATCAGATCCATGCGTTTCAGTTGCCGCTCTCCGGCATGCAGAGGATGGTCAGCTCTGGCCACCGCTCGAATTCTTATGTCGAGCACGGGGTTGATCAAATGCTCTTGCGTCGGCGATCCAAGAATGCACAGGTCCGCGCCGTGGTTTGCGAACTCATTCACCGAGGACAGGAACGTACCGCGATGCAGCTTCAAATGGGTATGAGGATAAACGAGCTTGAGCTCTGCGAGCGCGGCAAACAGCCGATCGTCCGGATAGAGACTGTCCACGGAAAGACTGATCTCGGTTTCCCCTCCAGCCGCCAGTAAAGCAGCTCGTTGTTCGAGTGCCCGAAATCCGCTAAGCAATGGCTCCACATCCGCCAACAACGCCTTTCCTGCTTCGGTAAGTTGCGCCTTCCGGCCCTTCATTTCGAGAAGAGGCGTCTTGAACTGCGCCTGGAGACGCGAAACCGCGTAGCTGATCGTCGATTGGGATCGATTCATCTTCGCCGCGGCGGCAGCAAAACTACCCAGCTCGACCACTGCTTCCAGAACTTCCCACTGGTCGATCGTTGTATTCATGAACGGCACTCCAGAGAAGTCTCGAGTTTCAATCGTTGAACTCAGCAACCTAACGATATATCGAAATCTTCGATCTATCAATTCGAAAAATGCCGCTGGTCAGTCCGCTTTTTCATTCACTGGCTCCAGCGTGCAGTTGATTGATGTTTGCAGTGCTATAGGAATTAGGATGGTTCTGCGTAGTTCGCCTAAAAATCACTTTCAAGGGGTGCACATGTCCGCAGTTTTCGGCTGGCCACTCAGGCTCAGACTTGTACTTTCGATCGCAACATTGGTCATTGTCGCCTTCGGCTGCCTGCAATTAGCAAACTCTGCCGATGCGCCCTTTACACGGGACGACTACGAACATAGTCCGACGCTTCTGTTGGAAGCCTACCGCCATGTCGAAGTCGCCTCCGTGTCCGACGCCGCGGAACAGTTGCTCCACGAACGTCACTACATGTCCCACAAGATGCAGCCGATCTTTCCAACCAAGTTTGCCGGCACCGCCATCACTGTGCTCCTCAAAAGGGAAGAGAACACAGACCCGAATGCACTCTCTGGAATGCTTGCCGCAATCGACAGCGGTGGGCCTGGTTCGGTCTATGTCATGAAGGTCGAAGACGGGGAAGATATCGCCGGGATGGGAGGTCTGATGGGGACTGCAATGTTCTCGCGCGGTTTTGCGGGGGCGGTCATCGATGGCGGCGTTCGTGATCTACCCCAACTGAAGAAGATCGGTTTTCCGGTGTATTCCACCGGTTCGGTGCCCTCAACCGCGGTCTCGCATTATCGGTTTGCCGGCCAGAACGTGCCCATTCAGGCCGGAGGAATCGAGGTGAATGCCGGGGACATCGTCGTTGCCGATCAGGACGGTGTCGTCGTCGTTCCGCGCGCTCATGCAGCAGAGGTCCTGATTCTCGCTCAGCGCCTCGATGATACGGAACACAGCACGCTTCCTTATATCGAAAGATTCCATTCAGTTCTTGAAGCCGTCAAGAAGTTTGGACGGATCTAGCAATAAATCCTCTTAGGGCTTGGGAGCCGCGGCGGGAACGACCCCAGCTAACGCCTTCGAACGGCGAGGGTCGCCTACCGGAAGCTGGTAAGGCTCCAGCAGGGCAACGAACTTCACAAGCACAGCGCGCAAGGCAGTCATGTCGGGCTGCCCTTCGCGCATCCTGGTCACTTGCAAGGTTGGCGGATTGTGCATTGGCGCCAGCTGCGCCGCCTCGAGAATATTCGCGGAGACCTCAGCCAGATCCAATCCTGCATTCCAGTCGGCAGTCGGATTTGCGAGCCATGTCTTGTCGTTGGCTACTGCTTCGGTAAGATGATTCTCCCGGTCGGGCACATCTTCGACAACATTGTCTCCGCGGTTGCGAAAGAAGCCGAGAATCGCGGCCGCGATGGCAGGATCGCGGACGGTGCCATTCGGATAGAAGACGCCGTGCACGGTGCCCCAATTCCCCGTGACCATCAACTCCCAGATGTACCATCCGACGTGGGCTCGCTGGTGTTCCTCGAGCGTGACATCGTACGGATTAGCACGCGCAATGCATCCAATCTCGCTGTTGAACAGCGGCTTGCCTGTTTTGGCGGAGTACGCTTTTGCTTTTTGGATGTTGGCTCGAATCTGGGCCCGGGTTGTGCTGTAGTCGTGGAACGAAAGCACATCTACCGCGTCTCCCATTTCGATCATGTTGTCCGCGAAGGTCGCTCCGATCGTGACCGGCGTGACGGGGTCGAGTTCGTGGAACATGTTGGCCATATACATGGCATGTTCCATATGCAGGCGATTGTCAGGAGTGGGTGGCAACTTGCAACACTCAGGCTCGTTCTCCACGTCCCAAATCACCAGTCCGGGCTCTTTCCCAACGGCGGCCACCAGGTCGGCGACAAACGGCCGCGCACTGGCCCATGCCGCCTTATCTCTCCAGTCGCCAAACTTGTATTGCATGGCGGGCATCACACCCATGCCACGTTCATGTGCGGCGCGCACAAAATGGATCAGGTTTCTTTTGAGCCCTTCCTTGTCTTGTGCCCAGGCCGCGTACGGAACCATGACGCGAATCTGATTGAGTTGAAGTCGCTTTGCGTAATCCAAGTCGCGTTCAGTTACCGCGGGGTTGTAATGGAGCCAAAACTCCGCGTGACCGTTGGTTTCGGCAGCCTGGTAATTGAATCCCCTGGTGACGCTCAGATCTTTAGGTACGCGGCGCTGCGCAGCCAACGGCAGGACGAGAGAGGCGATGAGTGTGACCGCTGCAATTGGATGAATCCGCATGAGTCCTCCAAATCATTCATGAATCGTGCAAAACCTGAGATACCCCTAAAACCCTGTCTTGGACGGGGATATCTAATAAGGTCGTACGCCCTCCGTGATGCCGGGCCAGTTATCGGTCCGGAACGGAGCGGCCGGCAGTCCGGCTCCGTTGAACAAGTTCGCCGCTGGATTGGACTGCCACGAGTACCGAACCTCCTTCGGGTTCGGCACTGAAGGCGATGTCACAACGATTGTGTCTCCATCAATGCGGGCATCGGCCCAATACCATTTATGGTCGTCTCCGGCGACGGTGAACTCTGCAAGCTTGTCTCCCTTCGCCACCAACCCGCCGTCCGTATGGGTAAAGTGCAGCCGAATGGAGTTCGGGAGCCGATCGACGGAAGCAAGAGCCGGCCCCTCATACACAACGTGCTTGCCGTAGTATTTGGCCAGCGCGCAATAGGCAAGCCTTTGGCCGACAGGGAGCTTGTCCTTTGTATGAATATTGTCCGGATCGCCCGTATCGATCGTCACCGCGAGGCATGTGTTTGGAACGGTGGCGGCGGTGATGGCCTGCGACTCCCGCGTTTCCGCCCACTCGTCTCCGTCCACGGGTGTTGCGCTTCGCGGTTTGAATTCAGGCAGGCTGACGATGTAAAACGGAAAATTTCCTTGCTTGAAAAGACCGCGCCAGTCCGCAATCATGGCCGGCAGAACCTTGCGATACTCATATCCTCTTGGAGAGTTTTCTTCGCCCTGGTACCAAAGCGCGCCAGTGATGGAGAGCGGCGCCAATGGCTTCAGCATCCCTTCGTACAGCACCGTAGGCATCACCGGCCAGTTCTGATAGCCGATGGGCAACGGCTGCGGAGGCCGCGCATCCACGCTGATCTGCCCCTTCCAGGCGCCAGCCAGCGGAATGTTCGTCTTGTCGCCGAGCACGAGGTGCAGATCTTCGGGCTTGCTCATGAACCCGCCGTCGGGCTTGGTCTTCATCACACGAATCGCGATGATGTTGCGTCCGGGCTTGAGCATGCCGTCGCGCATGAAGTATCGGCGCGGGTTCTCAACCCAGGCGCTGCCGCCGGCCTCTTTCCCGTTCACATACACCGTATCCATGCGCTCGATGATTCCCAGGAACATCATGGCTCGCCCGTCCGGCAGCGGATCGGGCAAATCGATCTCTTTGCGAAACCATGCAAGCGCTGGCGTCTGCGGCACGCCCAGTTCGGCAAAACCTCCAGGAAGAGTCACCGGCTTCCAGGTCGAGTCGTCGAACTCCGGCGCAGCCCAGTTTCCCTTGAGCCCAATGTCGTACTCGTCGTACCAATGGTGGATGTAGTCGCCGTATTCTTGCGCGCCCGAGGCGGCAAGCCGGTCAACCATGTCGAGAGGCACATCGAAGTCTTTGAGTGGCCGAAGTGCAGCGGCGCTGGTCCAGGCCTCTGCCGGCGTTCCGCCAATCGCATCCACGATCAGGCCAATTGGAACGTGGATATCCTTCTGGACCTCGCGCGCGAAGTAATACGCAACTGCAGAAACGCGTGCCGCTGTCTCGGGCGTGACGGGCTTCCAGCTTCCCCCGATCCAACCGGTGTGCTTGTAGGCCGCATGACCGTTCACGCTGAAGAAGCGAATGTCAGGGTAGTTGGCAGCCTTCACTTCCTCGTCGCCGTTCTTCGCCTCGCGGAGGGCCACCAGCATATTCGATTGGCCAGTGCACAGCCATACGTCGCCCACCATCACGTTGTGCAGTTCGACCGTTTCACGGCCCGTGATCTTCACGGTGTATGGGCCACCGGCGGCGGGCGGTTTGATCATCACTTCCCACCGGCGGTCGGCTCGCGCAACCGCGTTTGCGGTGCTGTCGCCTATTTGCACGGTCACCTTGTCCCCGGCTTGCTCTGCCCATCCCCAGATAGGATCTGCCTTGTCGCGCTGCAGAACCATGTCATCGCCGAAGAGCGGGCTTACAAACGGAAATGGCACGGGGGGAGGAGGCGGTTGAAAAGGGCCCTGCGCAAGAGTGAGGCAAGCAGGAGCAA